>Ga0137431_1000220_pt1 | contig 24983 bp, 21 predicted proteins | sample EasRivERMZT800_2_FD_104646 | JGI IMG/M metagenome (GOLD analysis project Ga0137431, IMG submission 104646) | Soil microbial communities from meander-bound floodplain in the East River, Colorado, USA - East River MetaG ERMZT800_2 | ecosystem: Environmental > Terrestrial > Soil > Floodplain ... | reverse complement strand
TTTATTCGTGTTCCATTGATTTACGCCATAGATGACTTCCATGGTAACAGAAACCACTCCAAAAAGAAGCAAACCAACAGAAAGAAGAAAGCCGATCCACCATAGTTTGGAAGGTTTTGCTTCTACCGGGCGGCAGATATCTACACTCACCTGGTGATAATCTTTTTCGCCTTCAACCAATGGCGGCCTGACCTGCGATTCGTATCTGAGTACTCCCATAATAATTTAGCTTTTAGCTTTTATCCGCAAGCTGGCAGACTCGAGCTTTCCTTTAATCATTCAACTATTTTTCTATTCGTTGTTCTTTGTTTTTGTTGCCAGCTTTATTACTACTGTCATCATCCGGTGCGAGTTTACACCGGACTTGATCCGGTGCACACTTCACCGTTTTGTAATTCTATTCAACAACCCACCCCGGTCGTTTATAATTTATATATCCCTACATCCGCCCCTCCAGGGAGGGGATGATTTCGCTATTAGTATTTTCTAAAAGAGCTTTCATAAGAAGTAAGACTATTTCAACCTAAGTTCCTCTTTAGGGAACAGGGGTTTAATGCGCTGCTTCTTCTTTTTTATGTTCAGCAGAAGGAACCGCGCCTTCATGGCTTTCTTCTATAACATGGTGTCCTTTTACTTCAACAATCTCCTCAGTATTCCTCACCTTAGACAGGTAGGTAATATTAGGTAATACATGCAGTTGCTCCAGCACATAGAAACTGCGCAATGGGTTATCCTTGCGTATTTTGCTAACCTGGCTTTGGTCATCATGAGCATTTCCAAAGACGATGGCATCGCCTGCACATGCCTGCTGGCAAGCCGTTTTTGCTTCACCATCCGCTAACACACGTCCTTCTTTTTTTGCAGTCAATTTGGCTGCCTGCAAACGCTGTATGCAGAAAGTGCATTTTTCCATCACCCCCCTTGAACGAACGGTAACATCAGGATTCAACACCATTCTTGTGAGTTCATCATTCATCTGGTGCACCACCGGATCCAGCTTACCAACAAGCTGCTGATCCTGGTTATTGGGGAAGCTATCCGTTCCCGTATAATCGCCCCAGTTGAACCTGCGAACCTTAAAGGGACAATTGTTGGCACAATACCTTGTACCAATGCAACGGTTATAGGCCATTTGGTTGATGCCTTCTGCACTATGGTTGGTGGCGGAAACGGGGCAAACATTTTCGCAGGGCGCATTATCGCAGTGCTGGCACAGCATGGGCTGAAACACCACGCCTTTCAGATCGTCGGGGTTATTATGATCGCTCACAAAGTAGCGGTCAATCCGCAGCCAATGCATATCATGGTAGCGCAATACTTCTCCTTTGCCCACTACCGGTACATTGTTTTCAGCGTGGCAGGCTACCACGCATGCGCCACAACCAAAACAGGCATTCATGTCAATCGTCATCCCCCACTTAATTCCCGGTTGCTCATGCATTCCATACAAGGTGGCTTCCTTGCGATAATCGCCGGTGTTCTTTGCATATTTTTCCTGCAGGTCTTTCCTGTAGTCGGTTATTTCGTTGGGGCGTTTTTTAAAAGTTGCCAGTGTCGTTTCTCTTACTACTTCCACACGGTCTTCGTAAGTGTTATGAATCTGCATCTGGGCTAACTTATGTTTTCTCTTCTGATCAGTTATAGCCACATCAGCAGCTGTATAATCAACGGTAGTGCCGTTGAATGTGGCAAACTGGTAAACATTTTTTCCTACTCCCGCAGCTGTCATTCCCAATCCCTCATTTCTTCCATAGCCGACAGCAACTGCAATTGTATTTGCATTCATGCCGGGAATAACATAAATGGGAAGCTCGACTTCGTTTTTGCCCACCGTTAATTTAACCACCGGTTTCTGGGGGTGGAATTCGTAGTCATTATTCTCTTTTTCATTATTCTTATTGCCAAGGTCAAGGCCGAATAATTCTTTGGCTGTGCTCATTGAAATCAACGCATAATTATCCCAGCAGGCTTTGGAAATAGGATCTGGCAATTCCTGCAGCCAGGGATTAGCCGAACCGGAGCCGGAGCCGATGGAAATTTTTTGATAGAGCACAAGTTCGTACTTCCCGCCTTTTTTAGCGGCAGTCAGCGCAGAAGCAGCAGTAGCAACGGAGCTACTACTATAAGTTCCTGCGCCTGCTGCTGCAGGAATTGTTTCAATGATTCCATCCTGCAAAGCTTTATTGAATGCGTCAGCTGATCCTAATTTTGTGGTCCAGTAATTTCTGAAGTAAGCGTCGTAGTCAGAATTGCTACCGGCCCATTTTAACAACGAAGTTTGGAAAGGGCGGGTTTTAAATAACGGATAAACGGTCGGTTGAATGAAACAGGTAACTCCTGATTTAGGTTCCGCGTCACCCCAGCTCTCCAGGTAATGATGCGGGGGAACAATATAGTTACACAGTTCCGTGGTTTCATCCATTCGTTCGCCAAATGAAATGCTCAGCTTTACTTTTTTCAATGCAGCTTTGAATTTGTCTGCATCATAATAATTGTACGCGGGATTTGCGCCGGCGATTAAAATCGCACCAACCTGGCCGCCGTCCATTTGTGAAATAAGATCAACCAGGTCTTTATCAATTCCCTGCCTATAATTGGAAGTTACAGACCAGTCAATTGTTTTTCCATACGCACCGATGGCATTGTTGATTGCGTTGACTATGACCTGGATATTTACATCGTTGCTGCCGGATACTACCAATGCAGCACCATTATTTGATTTAAGATCGCTTACGACCTTCGCAATACCCGCTTTTAATTTGGCATCGGCTATAGCAGGTGCTGAAACTGAACCATCCAAACCGGCTAATATTGCTAAAGCGACTAACCCTGCTTCGGAAGGACGATGGATAAAACGTTCATCAGCGCTCCCGCCAGTTGTGCTGAGATTTCCTTCAAACTGGTAATGCTTACTCATCTGAGGATTCTTCTCATCAATTTTCCTGCCTTTACTATAACCCGCTGCATTTTCAACACAATTCATCCAACTACCCAGGAAGTCTGCACCCAGGCTTACAATCACTTTAGCAGCATCATATTTATAAGTAGGCAGGGTTCTTCCAAATCCACTGGCTTCATTGGCCAGCAGCATACCCGCATAAGAAACAGAATCTGTTTGAACATGTCTGCTGTTGGGATATTTTGCAAGGAACTCTGCAATAATTTGTTTGGTAGAAGGGGAAAAGATAGTACCCGTCAGCAATACAACAGATCCGCCGGCGCCCGCCAGGCCTTCGCTAATTGTTTTATCTATGAACTCATAAGTGCTTTCTTCAAATTTGTCACCCACTTTTCTTTTGGGGTGGGTAGTGCGGTACATGTCATACAAATCCAGTACTGAAGCTTGTGCACGGGCCGACGTGCCACCCCTGGTATAGGAGGTTGCCAGCGTATTGCCTTCTATCTTGATCGGTCGGCCATCTCTCACTTTTGCTAAAACAGGAATGGCTTCACCATCCTGTACATAAGTGGTAGCATAATACTTAGCTTCTCCGGGGATAACATTTTCCGGCCTGTTTGCAAACGGAACTACATTGCGAACCGGAATCTTACAACCGGCTGCCAATGCAGCAGCAGCGGTACTAAAGCCCAGGTATTTTAGAAAATCTCTCCGGGGCGATTTGGCATCTATTAATCCTTCATTCAAATCTTCAAAAGGCAATTCTTCCCGAAATTCATTTTCCTCTTTCTTTTGTAAATTTTCCCGGTCATTAATCTCCCCGAAACTTTGCCAGTATTTTTTTTGGCTCATTTATAATTAATTTGAAAATTAATCGATTTGAAAATTTGTCCCGCAATAGCGGAATCAAATTGGTACCCCTATCAATAGTGACATTTCTGACACTCCAGGCCGCCGATATCTTTCACCGTTACACTATCCATCTTTCCTGACTTGATATCATTATGGAACTTTTCATAGATGCTGTAAAACTTGTTGCCACTGGTACTGTTATAATTGAAATCAACTTTAGTTTGGCGGTGACAGTTTATGCACCAACCCATGCTGAGTTCAGAAAATTGTTTCACTTCATCCATCTCGGGTATATTACCATGACAGGTTTGGCATTGAACTTTGCCCGCCCTTGTGTGTTGCGAATGGTTGAAATAAACGTGATCAGGCAGGCTGTGTATTCTTACCCATTCAACCGGTTTTGCTTTGGAAGCATCCCAGACATTCGGATTGGCAGGATCAAAACCGGCGTATTTATGTAACCGGGCTATTTCGGCTGTGCCATTTATTTCCTTTCCATCTTTATTATAAAGCTTTGGGCCTTTTTCATAAGAAGTAATTGCCTTATGACAATTCATACAAACGTTAACAGAGGGAATGGTGGCTGACTTGCCTTCAAAAGCATTTCCATGACAGTATAAGCAGTTAATCTGGTTAATGCCGGCATGAACCATATGTGAGTAGTAGATAGGTTGTTCGGGTTGATAATCCGTTTGTCGCTGCAGTCCAATAGCCGCTTTAGTAACAAAATAGCCGCCGATAATAAACAATATCACGGTCCCCATGGCGATGTATATCTTATTTCTGAAAAAAGGAACCGGATCAGGACGCCGAATTCCTTCAGCATCATCTGACATTTTCTTCAGGTTGCTGTTAACCTGCATTAGTATCAACGCTATGATGGCGAGAATAATCGAAATGATGCCAAAGATGATGGCATTCTGGTTAGAAGATTTTTCTGTATCCACTGACTGCTGGCCAGGGTCTTTTGGTGCGTTGGCAGCCGCAACAAAGTCATTGATATATTTAACTATAGCATCTACTTCCGGCAATGTAAGATCCGGAAACCCTGTCATCATAGAACCATACTCCGCTAACAATCCTTGCGTATAAGGATCTTTGGCAATATATCCACCTGGATTATTTACCCATGTTAATAGTTCCTTGTGATCTGCCCATTTATGTCTATCCTCCAATCCACCCAAAGCAGGACCTGTTAACTTGTTAAGCGGGTGATGGCAACTGGCACACTTGCTTGTGAACAGCGCCCGTCCATCCTGCGCCGAACCAATAATAAATGAAAAAACAAAAAGTGAAAGCAGGAATAAAGGCAGTTTTGAGATAGTTGGTCTAAAAAGCATCATTGGACGCAGTTGATCTGAAAAAATGTGGATAAAAAACTCAAACCGTTGCAAAAATAAGCCACGAACTCATCAAAAGGACAATGCAGTTAAAAAAATTTTAACCCGCTACCAGCCTGCATTTCAAAGGATTTACAAAGCTTTTTCATGTTTATTCAAAATTGTTTGTCATAACTCAGTCAATGAATTTTATCTGTCAAACAATAAAGAGCGCAAACCTTTTTTATGAATGTTTTTTTTCACTTTTGCATCGCAAAAATTTTAAAGGTAAATAAAGAAAGACAGCGATTAACAGATATAGATAAGCGATGTTTCAACGATTACAACAAAGGTGGAAGGTAAATGGTCCTCAAGTGCTGCTTATACTCTGCACTTTTGCCATTGGCGGGAGCCTGACGGGTTTTGCCGGAAAAAAATTGATGAATGTATTTTCCATTGAAGAGCGATGGTTATGGGTGATCATATATATAGTAGTCATAACGATTCTCTGGCCTTTTGCTGTTTTGCTGGTAAGCTTGTTTTTCGGACAATACCGCTTTTTTACAAAATATCTCCGGAAAATGGGAAGGAGAGTCGGAATTGGGAAGGCAATAAAAAGCGAGCGGCAATTGGCATTTGGCATTGAACAACGGGCTATAGACGATAAGCAACAGGTAACATCACAACCTCCCACTAACATTGCCATATTTGCTTCCGGAGCAGGGTCCAATGCCCAAAAAATAATTGATCATTTCAGAAAATCTGAGGCTGTTAAGATTTCGCTTATTGTCTGCAATAAGCCGGGTGCCGGGGTTTTAACCATTGCAACCAGTGAAAATATCCCTGTGCTATTGATCGAAAAGGAAAAATTCTTTCGCGGCAATGCCTACACGGATGAATTGCAGGAAAAGAAGATTGACTTAATAGTACTGGCCGGGTTTTTATGGAAAATACCGGTTAGATTGATAAAAGCATTTCCGCGGAAGATCGTTAATATACACCCCGCTTTGCTTCCCAGGTTTGGCGGTAAGGGGATGTACGGCAACTTTGTTCACCAGGCGGTGATCAACTCGGGGGAAATAGAAAGCGGAATTACCATTCATTACGTTGATGAACATTATGACAACGGAGATACTATCTTCCAGGCCCGCTGTGCTGTCCTGGAAAGGGATACCGCGGAATCGTTGGCACAGCGCATACATCTTTTAGAGCATGCCCATTATCCTGCAATTATTGAAGAGCTCGCGAAGCGCGCCAAATGAAACCGCTTTTGTTGTTATGATTTTCCATACGCATTTTTTTAAAGAATGATTCGGAACTTCCCCTTTTAAAACATTTTTTGATGAAACAACTATTCTCACTTGTGCTGGTGCTTTTTACCTGCTGTTCTTGTTTTTCACAATCGTCGTTAAAGGAAGTAACCCCTGAGTCAGCCGGTTTTTCTTCCGATCGCTTAAAGCGCATTGATAATGTCTTCCACGAATACATTGACAAAAGATGGATTGCCGGCGGCGCGGCGATTGTTGCAAAAGATGGAAAGATCGTTTATTACAAGGCACTTGGCTATGATGATATTGACAGCAAAACCGCGTTAAAACGGGACGCTATCTTTCGTATTGCTTCGCAAACAAAAGCTATTACCAGTGTGGCTATTATGATGCTGTATGAAGAGGGAAGATTCCTGCTGAACGATCCTGTTTCCCGATACATACCAGAATATAAGAATCAGCAGGTGCTGGACAAGTTTAATGATGCTGATACCACTTACACTACTGTCCCCGTTAAAAGAGATATAACAATCCACGACCTGCTGACACATACTTCCGGTATCGGTTACGCACAGATTGGCAGTAAAGAAGCCAATGCTATCTATGGTAAGAATGGTATTGTAGGAGGCATTGGTGTAGGCCCAATTGTATTGGCCGATAAGATGAAAAAACTGGGGTCGCTTCCATTGTTTCATCAGCCGGGAGATCAGTGGACCTATGGATTAAATACGGATCTGCTGGGCTATTTAGTGGAAGTAGTGAGCGGTATGAGCCTTGCTGATTTTTTCAGTAAAAGAATATTTGAACCATTGGGAATGAAGGACACTTATTTTTATTTGCCAAAAGAAAAATATAATCGTCTTGCTACATTATATACTGAGGATTCTTTAAAACTGGTGACAAAAGCCGCAGATGTCATGGATATAAATGGAGCGTTCAATAGTAATTATCCCAAAACGGCCGGCACTTATTTTTCAGGCGGTGGCGGATTATCTTCCACTCCGCTGGACTATGCAATTTTTATGCAGATGATGTTGAATGGAGGCGAATACAATGGCAAACGAATTCTCAGTCGTGCTACGGTAAATATGATGACGGTAAGCCAATATGATAAAATTGATTGGCCGGACAATAAAATGGGTCTTGGATTCAGCATCAATACGGAGAAAAGTATGGCTTCCTCACCGCTTTCCCCGGGCTCTTATTCATGGGGCGGCATGTTCAGCTCTTCATATTGGATCGACCCAAGGGAAAAAATAGTAGCGCAGCTTTTTCTGAATGAGTATCCGCAAAGCCAGGGTGAAATTCACGATAAGTTCAAGGTGCTTGTTTACCAGGCGCTGAAATAATAACGTGTTGCCTGTTACTGGTTTCCGGTAACTGGTAACCGGCAACCAGATTTACCATTCATTTTGCAGTTTGTTTTGTTACTTGCCATTTCAATCACCAGGCTTGAGAATATCTTTAGTCCAAATACTATTTTTTCTTCTGTTTATTTTCATCAAATCAACACCGGTATTGGGGCAATATAAGATAAGAGGCACTGTGTACGACAGCACCCGAACCTACCCGGTGGAACTGGTCACCGTGCTGTCAACTTCCGGAAGGGGGACCGTTACCAATGCCAACGGGGAGTATGAGATCGACGTTTCCGAAAAAGATTCCATTTGGTTCAGCTATCTCAATAAACCAACGGTCAAATTCCCCGTATTGAAAATTCTTACTCCCCTGCGTTTTGACATTTCGCTGCAGATAAATGTTCCGGTATTAAGGGAAGTAAAGATCCGGCCGCGTAATTACCGGCAGGATTCCCTGCAAAACCGCGAGGACTATGCAAAGATTTTTAATTACAGGAAACCCGGTCTGAGAGCGGTTACGCCTCAATACGGTGCCGGGGCAGGGTTTGATTTGGATGAGATCATAAATGTTTTTCGGTTTAAGCGAAACAAGGCCATGCAATCGTTCCAGAACAGGTTAATATTGCAGGAGCAGGAAAAATTTATTGATCACCGGTTTAATAAAGGCCTGGTGAGACGGCTTACTTCGCTTGCAGACCAGGCACTCGATAGTTTTATGCAGATCTATCGTCCCACTTACGAGTTTGTCCTTCTTACGGGAGATTATGATTTTCAGAAGTGGATCAAAGACTCGGGAGAGCGATTTAAAAAAGGCTTACCACCTGAAACTATGTGGAAAAACGAAGAGGAATTCTAGCCTCCGGTAAAAATGTTAAAGAATGTTGTTGCAATTTTCACGGCATTAACGCTGTGCAAAAAAAGAGGCTGTCTTGCGTGAAGACAGCCTCTCTGGTCTCACATTACTAACTGCTCTGTTAATAGCCACTGCCTGTTACAGGCCCCTGTTTCTTTCTGAATACTTTGCCCAGTCCGCTCAAATTATCATTCATAAATTTTTTTCCTTTCTCCTTCAGGCTATTCTTTTGATCGGGAGTCATTTTTTTATACCGGTAATATCCATAAGCTGCAGCCGCTGCCAGGAGCAGGCCTAATCCTTTTCTTTGCATAGTGATTCATTTTATAATTAAAAAATAATGTCCGGTTAACTATCATAAAATATCATGCCGGATTGGAGCGGCTGTAAATAGGTTTGTTTTCCCTGATCCTTGCATTTCTTTTCAAAGGCTTTATTCCGACCTTGAACTATTGAGAAAGTTTTTCTACATCTTTCGATAATAAAAACAACAGAGACCTTCGTTTTAGCAATGAGAGGAACTGATTTTCTTTTCCGGATTTATTGTATTTTTCAATCTCAATTATTTACGGATAAAACTTTTTTACAATGGAACAAACAACGCTTGGGATCGGCACAAGACTGCAGCATACCCAATATGGTCCCGGTGTGATCGTAGGTATCAGGTATGCTACCTATCTTATTTCTTTCGTCAATCATGGTATCAAGGAGATAGACAAGACCGATCCAAAACTGGACGAGATCATTCCTGAGAATGTTACCGCCGAGATCGAAACGCATTCTGATGTGGAAAGATCGCTGTTGAAAATACTTCGCCTTTGGGGTGGATTGAACGAAACGGTTCCGCTTGGCGACAGGTGGGTTAAGGGGATGATGCTCCTGCAACCGGCTGATAAAACATTAAAGCCAAAAGAAATCCCGATTGATGATTTTTTTCACAAAGTAGTAATGCTGCGTGACCGGCTACGGGTATTGGAGCAAAACATTAACAGCAATAAAAAACTCAATGATGAGGACAAGGCGAATCTCCAGCAATACATTACACGCTGTTATGGATCACTGACTACCTTTAATGTTCTCTTTAAGAACAAAGAGCATTGGTTTGTGGGTGAAAAGGGTGGGAAGGAAGAATAACCAGGGTTGTGTTGCAACGTTGCTGGTTGGGTTTGATTAAAATACAGTTATCCCGTTGCAACTGCTTTACATTTCAAGTTCATCCTTTATTAAATAGTTCCCCTACAAACACAGTCGCTTATTAACAGCGGCCTGGCACACCCTATGGATAATATTATGATCATATTCTTGTCCTATTGAAGTACAATATTTATATTTAAAGACTTCTTGCTCCGTCTTCCTATCCCAACTATTTCTCCGCGCTGGAATGTTCGTGTCAATTCAATATTATATGGAAGACAAGTATCATAGTGACAATAACGCTGCAAAAGACAGGACAACCATTCCCCTGGTCAGGGCTTTAGGTTTGTTTACCGGCATACTCTTAGTGGCCGGAGTGATGATTGGCTCCGGGGTTTTCAAAAAGATAATACCAATGGCCCAAACCGGGCTAAGCGAAACAGCGATACTGATGGCATGGGTAGTTGCCGGTATCATCACTATGTTTGGAGCTTTTACATTATCGGGATTGTCCTCTATGACTGAAGAATCCGGAGGTGTATATGAATACCTGCGTTTATCATTTGGTAATTTCTTTTCCTTTTTATTTGGCTGGACTGATTTTACGATCATGGGTTGCGCGTCTGTTGCCGCAGTAGCTTTTATTTTTGCTCAGACTGTTCATGCGTTGATACCACTACCCGATCCATTTATCTCATTAGAGCATATCTCTATCGGTAATTTTATTTTCCCATTTGCTGATTCGGGTATCAAGCTGCTGGCCATTGCGGCTATTATTTTGCTGACCTGGGTAAATTACAGGGGTGTTCGAAAGGGCGGCATCGTAAATAATGTCGTTACCTCGGCCAAAATATTGGGTATCCTGATGCTGATCGTACTGGGATTATCTTATATAGCTCCCGCTACAGAACCGGCAAGAGCCATCACAGAAAACAATTTAGAGGGTGGTGCTTTTTTCAGCGCATTGTTTGCAGCGATGCTCAGTGCATTCTGGGCTTATGACGGCTGGAGCAATATTTCTTTTGTAACCGGTGAAATAAAAAACCCGAAACGAAATGTCCCGCTGGCCATTATATGCGGGGTTAGTATCGCCATGCTGTTGTATGTACTGGTCAATTATGCATACATGCACGTATTGTCACTGCCGCAACTGGCCGCTGTTGACAAAAATACGATTGGTGCGATAGTGGTAGCAGAAGAAATTATCGGCGCAGCCGGAAAAACGTTGATTGTTGCGCTGATCATGGTCAGCGTATTCGGTACGTTAAATGGAATTATCCTCGCCCACTCAAGAGTGTATTTCCGGATGGCGCAGGAAAAATATTTTTTTAAGAAAGCGGCTAATGTTCATCCTGCTTACCGGACTCCCTATGTATCGCTCCTGTACACGATGATCTGGAGCAGCATCCTGGTTATTTCCGGCACATTCGATATGCTCACCGATATGGTGATCTTCGCCGGCTTTCTTTTCTATGGGTTATTGGCGGTCGCTGTGATAAAGATGAAGCGAAAAGGAGTAATAAAGACAAAAGTCATCGGCTACCCGGTAATTCCTGTTATCATTATCCTGTTTTCAATCGCACTTATCGTTAATACAGTAATGGTGCAGCCGAAGCAATCGTTAATCGGGCTCGGGCTTGTGTTGACCAGCGTGCCTTTTTTTTATTATTTCAAAAAACAGCAGCAAAGCAGCGGGAATAAATGAGCGATGAAAAGAATATACCGGGGAAAAGTTCCAAAGACCAAATTCCAAAATCCAATGAGGAGAATGCGAATAAAAAAACATCGCAACAGTTGCCTGAAGATGTTCCTGGTTCCAAACAACCTCAAATCCCGAAGAGTCGGGACAGGCATTCAAACCTCGAACCTCAAACCGAAAACATGGAAGTACACCATCACGGACACGTACATTACCAAAAGAAATGGAAGGAATACATTTTTCAATTCCTGATGTTATTTCTGGCTGTCTTCTGCGGTTTTTTAGCAGAAAACCAGAGGGAGCATTATATCGAGCATCAACGGGAAAAACAATTTATCCAGTCATTAATAATAGACGTCAAATTAGATACTGCCAACTTAAATCGTATCATTTCGGGAAGAGCTGAAAAGTCAAACATGCTCGATTCTTTGACATTTTTAATTAACAGCCCCGACAGGGACAAGCATTCCCGGGATATTTATTTTTTTGGCCGCCACATTACAAGAATATCCCGGATTATTTTTATTTATAATGATAGAACCATGGAACAGTTAAAAAGTTCAGGAGGTTTAAGGTTAATCAGAAACCGAAATGCCGCTGACAGCATTATTATATATGATGCAAGAGTCAGAGCTCTTGAAAAGCTGGAAGAAAGAGAACTTCAGTTTATAGATTTATGCCTGCCCTCTTGCTATGAAATTTTTAACGGATTGGTCTACGATAATATGATTACTAATGAAACAGTAATCCTGAAACCTGATGCAAATCCAGCTTTGTTAAATACAACAGTTCAGGCCTTACCGGAATTCAATTTAACACTGCATAATGTAAAATTCGTTAACCGGTTAAACAGAAAAAATGCAATTGAATTATTACGGCAAGCTATTCAGTTATTAAATACTCTAAAGAAGGAATATAAAATGGAATAAATAATATTTATGGAAGTACACACACGTTATACAAAAAAAATTGAACCATTATTTTCAGATAAGTAAATTTATGAATAAACGTATTGTCAGGCTGATCATTTATATGATCGTTGGGTTTGCTGCTGCTTTTTTATACAACTATTTCAAAAAATAAACTGTTAGTTGAATAAATGAACGAAGAACAAAACAAAGAGGAACAGTTGCCGGATACCAGTTCCCGGAAACCGGAAAAAGAATTGACAATTGGCAAATGAACCTGCTGTGGAGCAAACCCCAACCCCTAACTCCAAACACCAAACTTCTGAAACAATGGAAGTACATCACCACGGTCACGTGCATCATCAAAAGAAATGGAAGGAATACCTTTTCCAATTCCTCATGTTATTCTTCGCTGTGTTCTGCGGTTTTCTGGCAGAGAACCAACGGGAACATTATATCGAACATCTGCGGGAGAATCAATTTATTAAAACATTGGTCGAGGATATACATAACGATACCGCAGGTTTGAATGGAGCTATTACCGCATTTACTTTAATCAACAGGCATATTGATTCATTAATTCCTTTGTTAGAAGATAATAACGATTTAGATAAGAATGCAAAGGAAATCTATCAACATGCAGTCTGGTTGCATTATTATCATAAAGTAACCTATTTCGACCGAACTATTGAACAATTAAAAAGCTCTGGCAATTTCCGGCTCATAAAGAATAAGAGTGTTTCCCGCAATATTATGGAATATGATGGTGCAATGAGGGACAATGTTATAGACATGCAGGACAATTATGTATTCCTGAACAAAGAAAAGATGCTTGATCTCAGCAATGGAATTTTTAGAACCAGCGTTGTTAAAAAATGGTTGGCAAAAGGCTGGGGCAATCATGAAACAGAATTGCCGACCGCCCCTTATTTTCTTACCACTGAAAAGGCAACGATTGATCGCTTTATTAATCAACTCTATCAGTATTCATTGGTCAATACCTGGTTTATAGAGAGTTTGAAGAATTGGGCAACCATAAAGGCAGTACAACTGGATATACTGATTAAAAAGGAATATCACCTAAAATAAATGAGTGAGGAAAAAAACATACCGGGTCCGAAGTCAGAAGACGGAAGTCTGAAGCCTGAAATGGTAAGTAAAAACACTTCACAACATTTTCCTGACGACAGCTGGGCTCCCAAACAACCTCAAACTATAAAAGAAATGGAAGTGCATCATCACTCACAGTCCCACCGAAAGAAAAACTGGAAAACCTATTTCTGGGAGTTTCTAATGCTGTTTCTTGCCGTGTTCTGTGGTTTTTTGGCGGAGTATCAGCTTGAGCATACAATAGAACATCAGCGTGAAAAGGAATTTGCACAGGCATTGTATGATGAGTTTTTGGCGGATTCCATTTCAGTTGCTAATAAAGTAAATGCCCGGCTGGAAAAAGAAAAGGACTGTGATTATTTATACCGGTATATAAAGGACAGTTCATTAACCGATCTGCCAAAGGAATTCTATCCTGCTTATACCACCGTATTTTACCTTATCAACAACTACAAGTTTGAGCCCAAAGATGGAGTACTCAGCCAAATGAGAAACTCGGGTTCGCTCAGGTATTTTAAGAGCGCTGCCCTGCAAAAATTGTTTGGCGATATCAATGTTGCCATCAACAATGTCCGGTACAGGAATGAGCAGGAGTACCAATTCTTTGCCAATCCTATAAAACCATTTATCCTGAAGCACTATGATTTTAAATGGTCGGATGAATTGCGCAAGGGGGATCCCGAAGCATATAATATGGACCTTATCAGTCAATACCGAAAAGGAAATACTATTATAAAGGCAGGCATATTAAACCTGTCGTCTTTCGACAGAAGTGAAGCAGTGAATATGATCATGTTTTATAAAACAATGCTGCATTCGAGCCGGTCACTGCAGATGAATGATTATATAAAAGCCAATCATAGACTTTTGGAGGCTCTGCGTGAAAATTATTCTTTGAAAAATGAATGATGAAAAAAAATATAGAAGAAAAGTTGCCGGTTGCCAGTTCCCTGTTACCGGAAACAGGTAACCGGGAACCGGGAATTATTGAATCATCTCAAACCAAAACAATGGTGGTCCATCGCCACGGCCATGTTAAAAAAGAATATCACCTGAACAAATATTTCACATGAAAAAATATTTATTGCTTCTTTTTGCCGTCAGCATTTTTTGGCAGGTCTTTAGCCAACCAATTATTATTAAAAATGTAACCCTCATTGATGTAAAAACCGGTAAGGCAATACCAGCTCAATCAATTGTTATCAAAGGGGAAAGAATAGAAACAATTGCCGCTGCTAAAAAAATAAAAGAGCCAACCGGTGCAGTGATAATTGACGGCACAGGAAAATTCTTAATGCCCGGAATGATTGATGCACATATTCATTTTTTTCAATCCGGTGGCCTGTATACACGGCCTGATGCGGTGGACCTGCGAAAGATAACGCCTTATGAAAAAGAAAAAGAGTTTGGGCTTAATAACGCTTCGGATTATATGCGCCGGTACCTTCGGTTGGGCATTACTTCCGTCATAGATGTAGGAGGCCCATTCTCCAATTTTACGATCCGCGATTCCATTGCCAAAACAACGGTAGCCCCGAATATCTTTGTGACAGGCCCGTTGTTTTCTATCATTGAAGACGATTATTTTGGTGCAGACAAGCCGATTGAAAAAATTGCTTCGGAAAAAGAAGCAGATGCGTTGTTTGCAAAAATGCTTCCTTATAAACCGGATTTTATAAAAATATGGTATATCGCCGATGCAGCTAACCCGGCGGAAAAAAATTTCCCTCTGGTGAAATACATTGCTGAACAGACGTATAAACATGGTTTAAAATTGACCGTTCATGCCACCGAATTAGAAACAGCAGAGTTAGCCGTTAAAGCGGGAGCAGACATTTTAGTACATAGTGTATTTGACAAAATAATACCTCCAGAATTTATAAAAACCCTTGTAGCGAAAAAGGTCACCTATATACCCACATTGATAGTCGTTGATAATTATCCTAAGTCACTTAGTGGACGCCTCCCGCATCATCCGCAAGACCTGGCATGGGCCAATGCATTTGCCTATGGTTCACTGTCTGATCCCGAAGCGATGGATTCAGCAACCATGCCCCCCGTATTGAAAATGCTGCGCAAAACCGACATTCCTGCAACCGGAAACAAAGGCGATTCCGTTTCTGCCATCAACCTGGTGAACCTTGTAAGGGCTGGTGTAAATGTGGCTGCCGGAACCGATGCCGGTAATATCGGCACCATGCATGCTTCATCCTTTATCCAGGAACTTGAAGCCATGCAGAATGCCGGATTGACCAATGCGGAAATCATTAAAACATCGACCATTAATGCCGCTATTGGTTTTGGAAAAGAGCGACAGTGGGGCAGTATTGAAAAAGGTAAAATGGCCGACCTTGTATTGTTGGATAAAAACCCGCTTGAATCATTACAGAACCTCAATGCTATCAACACTGTTTTTAAAAATGGAAAAAGGTTGAGCCCGGACACAATTGTTGCTGAAACCGCAGAAGCTGTGGTGCAACGGCAACTGAACGCATACAATGCCCGGAATATTGACGCCTTCCTGGATGGCTATGCCGATGACATTGAGATATATGATTTTCATTCAAACCAGCCGGAAAAAGGCAAGGAAATAATGCGAAAAAATTACGGGGAAATGTTTAAGCAGACTCCCAACCTTTACTGCGCCATTGAAAAAAGAATCGTGATAGGGAATAAAGTCATCGATGAAGAAAAAGTAAGAGCCGGGAATAAAACTATTCACGCGGTAGCTGTATATGAGGTGGAGAACGGAAAAATAAAGAGAGTGACTTTTATGCAATGACCAGAATAATAGAAAAAGTTAAAATCTTTCAAACATGAAAAAATTGACAGCTTTGATAAGTGCAATTCTTTTTACAGTCTTGCTCAATGCACAGGATAGTCCATCCATAAACTTTTCCTTCAATCATTTGGCCATTTCTGTAACGGATGTAAACCGGTCTGCAGACTTTTATAAAAAAGTATTCGGCCTGCAGGAAATTACCAACCGGTCGAAAATAGAAGGAGTCCGCTGGTTTTCGCTGAACGAAGGAAAGGAACTGCATTTAATTTCAGCCGTAAAAGAACCCGTTACCACCAATAAAGCTATTCATTTAGCATTGACCACTTCCGGCTTTGATGCATTTGTTAAAACACTCGATGCAATGAAAATTACATACTCGGACTGGCCGGGTATGATCAACAAAATAAATATCCGGGCAGACGGCGTCAAGCAGGTTTTTTTCCAGGATCCTGATGGTTACTGGTTAGAAATAAACAGCATAGGAAAATGATTTATTCCAGGTGAAATAATAGTATCAGTCTTGCACCGGTAGCGCCGGGTGAATTTTTATTTTGTATATTTTCAGATGCAAGATTTAACTGCTACAGCATCTCTTACAACGACGGACAGGGTTCGATCTATTGATTTGTTGCGGGGTCTTATCATGATCATCATGGCATTGGATCATACCCGGGACTATTTTCATCACAGCGCATTTACAGAAGACCCGCTTAATCCCGCCACAACAACACCTGCGCTGTATTTTACCAGATGGATCACTCATTTTTGTGCGCCGGTGTTTGTTTTTCTCTCTGGCGCTTCGGCCTGGCTTCAAAGCCGGAAGAAAACAAAAAAAGAACTGAGTATTTTTTTAATAAAAAGAGGATTTTGGCTTATTCTTCTTGAAATTACCCTGGTAAATTTTGCCTTTAGTTTTGACGCCCATTTTAACGAGATAGCCCTCCAGGTCATTTGGGCAATTGGCATCAGCATGATCATCCTGGGGCTTTTGGTCTGGCTGCCGTTCCCGGCAATATTCATCACGGGCCTGTTGATAGTAATAGGGCATAACGGCCTGGATTTTTATGAAGCGGCAAATATGAATAACCTCTCGGCCTGGTATCATTTGCTTCACCGGCCCAATTTATTTGATATTGGAAACAATTTCCGCCTGCTTATATTCTATCCGTTTCTATCCTGGACGGGTTTGATGCTGATGGGATATTGTTTTGGTAAACTTTTGAATAACAAAAAGGGAATGCAACAAAAGAAGATGCTGGCATGGCTGGGGGGCGGCATTACTTTACTTTTCATCGGGCTGAGGTTGATCGATGTTTATGGCGATCCGGATGTTTTGACATCGGTAGAAAAACCGCTGGATTCTGTCTACTCTTTTCTCGACACGAATAAATATCCACCCTCACTTTTATACATGTGTATGACCATCGGCCCTTCGCTATTATTCATGTCTTTGTTTCAAAATGCCGGCGGACGAATTGCTAAAATAATTTCCGTATATGGGAGGGTTCCTTTCTTTTACTACATACTTCATTTTTTCCTGATCCACCTCGTATGTATGTTATTTTTCCTGGCCAGGGGTCATTCCTTTGCAGAGGGTCTCAACAACGAGGTTATGCTCCCTAATTTTATTAAACCCGGGGAAGGATATAATTTATGGATAGTGTACCTGCTTTGGATAGCTTTTGTCGTCGCGCTTTATCCCTTATGTAAATGGTATGATCAATATAAGCAGTCTCACAAAGAAAAATGGTGGCTGAGTTATTTATGATGGCAAACAAAATGGCATGAATGTAATTCCTGTTTTACATCCAAGAATTTATTCGATTGATTTATTGAGGGGCGTTGTTATGATTATCATGGCCCTTGATCACGTACGGGATTATTTTCATGCTGATAATTTTTTGTACGATCCTACCGACCTTTCACAAAGCAGTGCTTCTCTTTTTTTTACCCGGTGGTTAACGCATTTCAGTGCGCCCGTGTTTATGTTCCTGGCAGGCACATCTGCTTTTTTGGTGAGTGAAAGAAAAACAAAAAAGCAGCTTGCAATTTTTTTATTAACAAGGGGGCTTTGGCTGATGTTACTCGAACTAACTATTATAAATTTTGCATGGTCTTTCAACCCAGCCTTTCTTTTCTTCCGCCTGGCCGTAATATGGACACTTGGATTATGCATGGTGGTTTTAGCTGCTTTCATTTATCTGCCCAAACAAATCATACTTATCGTTGGCCTGCTGATATTGTTCAGCCACAATATACTGGATGATATACATGCTACCGGGAACACCTTTAAAGATTTCTTGTGGGCAGAACTGCATGAACGAAGAAGATTCATCATTGGGGACCGTGTAGTAGCAACGGGCTATCCTGTATTGCCCTGGATCGCCATTATGCTACTGGGATACTGCTTTGGCCAGCTATATAAAAAGGGAACCGAGGCTGCTGTAAGAAAAAAACATTTACTTATAATTGGCAGCGCCACAACCTTCCTTTTCCTTTTGTTAAGAGGCATAAATATATACGGGGATAAATCGCCATGGAACATACAATCATCTTTTGTTATGACAATATGCTCCTTTCTCAACACGACCAAATATCCCCCATCATTGCTGTACACATTAATGACACTGGGACCTTCCATTATTTTTTTAGCAATTGCGGAGAAACCGTTGGGCTGGCTGGGGAAAAATATAACAACTATTGGTCGTGTACCGCTTTTCTTTTATATTCTTCATTTGTTCCTTATTCACTTGCTGGCTATCGGCGCTGTTGTATGGTGCGGGAGACCATGGACGGATATGATTGTTACAGGAAATACGAATGCAAAAGACAGCCCCGAACTTGCCGGGTATGGGTTTTCATTGGGCATCACTTACGTGGTATGGATAGCGGTTGTGCTGGCCCTGTATCCAATATGCAAATGGTACGACAAATATAAAAGCGGCCATAAAGAAAAATGGTGGCTGAGTTATTTGTAATAAATTACCTTTTTCAGCTTAAAAATAACCAAATGACCAACAAAAATTTCATCTTGCTGTCGGCAACCCTGCTTATAACCGCCGTAACTAATGCTCAACTATCCAAAAAGGTAAAACAACAGGCTTACGGGGATTCTGTGCGGTTGGTAGCAATGTTTAAGGACATTCATCAAAACCCTGAATTAGGCTTCATGGAAGTAAGAACATCCGGGATCATTGCTAAAGAATTAAAAGATTTGGGTTATGAAGTAATTACAGGCATAGCCAAAACAGGTGTAGCCGCCATACTCAAAAATGGAAATGGGCCCATTGTGATGTACCGGGCTGATATGGATTGTAATTCAGTGAAAGAAACAACAGGCCTGCCTTATGCCAGTACAAAGACCATGAAGAAAGAGGATGGCACCGAAGTTCCCGTAATGCATGCCTGCGGCCATGATGCACATGTTACCTGGATGCTCGCCATTGCAAAAATCATGATGACATTAAAAAGCGAATGGAAAGGGACGCTCGTATTTATTGCACAACCTGCCGAAGAACTAATGGTGGGCGCCGAAGCCATGGTCAAAGACAAATTGTATGAAAGAGGCGTGCCTGTTCCTGATTATTTATTTGGCTTGCATACATGGCCTATCCGTGTTGGAACAATAGAAAATGGCTTTGATGAGCGCACTGCCGGAAGTGATCAACTGGACGTTACCTTTTACGGTATTGGCGGGCACGGTTCTTCGCCTCAACTTGCAAAGGATCCGATAGTAATGGGGAGTTCCGCCGTCATGCAATATCAAACCATCATTAGCCGTGGTATTGGTGCCCAGGATGCAGCCGTTCTCACAGTAGGGGCGTTCCAGGCCGGTATTGATAATAATGTGATACCCCCTTTTGCGCTTTTAAAATTGAATCTGCGCTGGTTCAATGAGAAAGACAGGAATATTTTGCTCGATGGCATTAGGCGCATCAACGAAGGCATAGCCATTGCTAATAATCTTCCCAAAGAATTGTATCCAACGATAAAAATGAAGAGCAAGGCTTACCCTTTGGTGAATAATACCGGGATGGTAAACAAAATCAACAATGCACTGTCAACAGTTATGGCGCCGGCAAACATAATTAACAATACTCCTTCAATCATGGGATCAGAGGATTTTCATCATCTCGTTATTCATAATAAGAAGACAGTTTATGATTTCATCTTTGTTGGCATAGCCAGTGACGAGGCGATGGCAACCGCCACCAGGGAAGGCAAAAAATATCCTTTTTCTAATCACAACGGAAATTACAAGGTTGACCTGTCCTCTATTCCATTGGGCACCATGATTGGGGCTGTGGGGTTGATGGAAATGTTTAAGAAATAAGATACAGGCAATAAAATAATAACCGGACCAGGATCAATACAGCATGGATAAAATAAACTAAAGTTCTTTCTCCATGTACACCACGCCTGCGAGAGGATTATCATAATAAGGTGAAATGTTCTTAAAGCCAAAGTTTTGATACAGTCTGATGGCCTGCTCAAGTTTAGTCAATGTGTCAAGCCGCATTGCGGTGTAGCCTTTTTCTTTCGCAGATGCTATCAATTTTTCCACCAGTATCTTCCCAATCTTATTTTTGCGGAATAAGGGGTTTACATAAAGTCTTTTCATTTCACAGGCCCGATCCTCTTTCAATTTTGTAAGGGCAATACAACCCGCTATTTTATGGTTCCAATAGGCCAGCAAAATGTCGCCGCCGGGTGGACCATATTTTTTCAATGGGTCTTTCAATTCTTCTTCAAAACTCTGGAAGCAAATATCCTCATCCAGCTCCTTTTCGTAGTCCCTGAAAAGATCCCTAATGATATTTAGTTCGTTTCCTTCTTCGGTGATATGTCTTATACTAATCATAATGTTTTGCAATCTAAAATTAGCTTTTTTGTCTATCGTAGTTTGTCCACGTCTGCTGTTGAATCAGCTATAGAAATTGAAAATAAAACAAGGTGTACTACCGGAAGAAAAGGAGTCAATTTTTAAAACCCCTGAATGAATAAACAAACCTGAGGTCTATATATTCCGCTACTTGTTTGTGCGCCTTCAGGTTTAATCCCACGCCAAGGTATTTGTTTACCCGGTAATTAATTCCCCAGCAGTGGAACCATGCATCGTAGTAGGGCGTCTGGTCAAGAAAGTATACACCAATACGCTGGCTGAAAATAAATTTTCCCAATAAAAATTCATGCCCTCCCAGGAAGGCCGCTCTTATAGCGCTTGCTTCAGTACTGTCTTTTTCGAGTTGCAATTCAAGCGACCGATCCGCGCTGATTTCAATACCTGCTGTGAGTGCATTGATTCTTCCGACCTGTTTGGCTGCCTGCGTTTGTAAACCAATTATCGGCGCTCTTTTGCTGTTTCCGCTATCAGTTGGTGCACGTTTCCCCATTCCAAACACACCAATATCCCACCTCACATGCTGGCCTTTCCAATATTTTTCTTTGGATCGTTCGCCTGAAAAATAAGGCACGGGTCGGGGAATATAATTTACGGCCAGGCCTGCGGTTGGCCAGTTGAGCCCTTTATTGGGTTGTCGCATGCCGCCATTTGAAATGTGCTGGTAATTAACCGTGGGATTGATCCACCATTTATCATTCAGCCGCACCCATAAGCCTAATCCCAGCTGCGTGTACATGTTCACAACCGTGCTGTAAGACATATTTTCGGAATTGTGGTCCGGGTCGTAAGGGTTTGTTAGCCAGGCAAGTCCTGCCGCGCCCTTAAAAGAGAAAAAAATACTCTTATTCAGCCTGTAAGTAGGTTCGAGAAAATAAGCGGATGCTAAGCCACTGCCCAGAATTTCGTTATCATAATTGTAGTAGGCCAGTAGGAGGCCTTTGCGTGGATAGCAATTGCAAAGATCCCAGGTTTTTTGATCGTTACTCTGCCAGCTCAGCAACAACTCAACACCGTAGGGATATGACCCCTTAGTATTTTGAACTGATTCCGTATGGGCAAAAACAAAACCGTATTGTGCGCCCAGCGCTACACTGAAAATATTCTTTTTAGATGAAACAGACCCGTTATTAACATGTGCTGTATCCTGGGCAAAACAGAAAAGGGGTAGTACCACAAACCCAAAAGCAAAACCCACGTCTTTCATGCCGGATCGTTTCAATACACAGGAATTTATTCAATACGAATTTAATCAATGTGCCAATGATCGGGGGAGCTTTTTTATGTCAAATAAATTCGTGGTATAATATCATCCCGCCGAACATTACAATTTTGATTCTTTCATTATCTTGAGCCAATGAAGTGGTTGTTTTTTTTATTGCTGTTCCCTTTGCTGACGATTGCACAGAACCCGGCCTGCGAAATATTGATCCGCAATGGAAAAATAATTGATGGTACCGGGAACAACTGGTTCTACGGTGATATTGCCGTCAACAAAGGAAAAATCATCGGTATCGGAAAGCAGTTGAATTTTTCGGCTGATAAAATAATTGATGCAAATGGTTTTATCGTTGCTCCCGGTTTTATTGATGTACATACCCATCTGGAAGAGGATGAAGCCAAAGACCCGATGGCGCAAAATTTTATCTACGATGGAGTGACTACCTGCATCACGGGCAATTGCGGTTTGTCACATACGGATATAGGTCAATACCTTAAGTGGATTGATTCTCTAAAGCTTTCCATCAATGTAGCCACACTCGTTGGCCATAATGATATACGCAAAGCGGTGATGGGTCGTGCAAACCGGGATGCTACCACTACAGAACAGCAACAGATGGAAAATATGGTTGAGGATGCAATGAAAGGAGGAGCCATGGGTTTATCAACCGGCCTGATCTATATACCCGGAACTTATACCAAAACTCCGGAGATAGTTGCGCTCGCCAAAATTGCTGCGAAATATCATGGTGTATATGCCACTCATATGCGGGATGAAGCAGACAGTGTGACGCAGGCGATCGAAGAGGCAATAACGATCGGGAAGGAAGCAAATATACCGGTTGAAATATCCCATTTCAAATTAAGCGGGCAGCAAAATTGGGGAAGAAGTAAAGAAACAATAGCGCTGGTAAAAAAGGCAAGGGAAAACGGTGTAGAGGTAACAATAGACCAGTATCCATATACTGCCAGCAGTACTTCTATCAGTACGCTGATCCCCGATGAAATTTTGGCAGACGGACAGGATTCAATAAAGGCAAGACTGCAGCGACCAGAAATAAAAAAGTATGTTATTGATGAGATGTTGAGAAAATTAAAAAAAAGAAAGCTCAAACATTTCAGCTATGCTGTGATAGCTTATTACCCCGCAGACACCATTTATAACGGCAAAAGCATTGAATCCATTAACCGGCTAAAAGGAAGAAAGCATAAAGCAAGAGCTGAAGCGGAAACTATAATTGATATTATGATCAATGGGGGAGCCAGCGCTGTATTTCACGGTATGAGTGAAGATGATGTCAGGCGCATCATGCAATACCCTTTCAATATGTTTGCCAGTGACGCAAGCATACGTGTTTTGAATGACGGTATGCCTCATCCCAGGGGTTATGGCACCAACGCGAAGGTTTTGGGCAAGTATGTGCGACAGGAAAGAGTTGTTTCGCTGGAGGAAGCCGTCCGGCGAATGACTTCATTGCCCGCCCAGAAGTTTCAATTAAAAGACCGGGGTTTGTTGAGGGAAGGATATGCTGCTGATATCGTGATCTTTGATGAAATGAGGGTAAATGACATGTCCATTTTTGAAAAGCCACATGCTTATTCAGAAGGTTTTCATTTTGTGATCGTCAACGGCAAACTGACAGTTGATAACAAAAAGCACAATGGCACCAGGGCCGGTAACGCATTGTACGGACCCGGATCTCATCAGCGCTAATGGCCAGGCCTGCTCCCGCCAACCACTATGGCAAATTCGTTACCCATAGCGGTTTGACAATTGTAGGGGAAAAGTTGGTGGTATAAAATTTTTTACCAGGCCAACAATCAACTACCCTTTAACCTTTTCCTGCTCTTCAAGTTTTACAGATAAAGGCCCGTTACCAGCGATCAAAAAATAAACAAGCAACAGGAGTACGACAATTGAAATCAATAATTCGGAATAAGGTCTCAGCATTTCCCGGTTTGTACCGACAAAGAAAATTGCTCCTATCAGCACAGGGATTTGAATTACACAGGCAAAACGAGTTAGAACACCAAAGATGAGTAAGATACCACCAAGCAAATGAGCAAATACAACATAGTGGCCGGCTAAAATGTAGGCGAAGGAACCGAAAGAAGTGTTTTGGGACATCAGGCTAACGAGATCACTCATGTTATTGAGAAAATCAACAGCCTTATAAACTAAAAATATACCCAAAGCAATACGGACAATATCCATCCAGCGGGGATGATGCCTTTCACCCCAAAATTCAAGGCGGTGCAGAAGGTCCATATAGTAAGTTTTAAATGAGAATAAATAAAGAACTCTTTTAAAGTTACATTTATTCCAGGACTTGAATTACTTCCCGGACTGTTATTTAAAACAGGTCTGCTGGTATAAAGTTAGGCTTGACTCCACCTGTTTTTAAGGCTCTTCAGCTAGTCAATACCCTTATTTGAAATTCTATTCCCCCTGGCGGGTAGGTATCAGCAACCAGCAGCATTACAGTTCGCTTTACCGCTGTTCAAACCCAAAAGTGTTGGTTTTAACTCTGCAGTTGCCGCATCAGCACATCACCGAGCATGTATATCCGGGCTTCTTTGATTAATCCATTCTCCAGCGTGTAACCAACGCAGAAAGGAACGGTTACTGTTTTGCCGGTAGCCGGCACACCCCCAAACTCACCGATATGGTTTCCTATAA
>Ga0137431_1000219_pt1 | contig 25027 bp, 17 predicted proteins | sample EasRivERMZT800_2_FD_104646 | JGI IMG/M metagenome (GOLD analysis project Ga0137431, IMG submission 104646) | Soil microbial communities from meander-bound floodplain in the East River, Colorado, USA - East River MetaG ERMZT800_2 | ecosystem: Environmental > Terrestrial > Soil > Floodplain ... | reverse complement strand
TCAGTGGAGTGGCGGGTCGAAGTTGAATTTCCCAACGCCGACGCAGCAATCGACCAAGATCGAAGGCAGCGGCGGCACGGCCAGCGGCGCGGTCGACGATCAGAACGTTGATGTCGTCGTCACTTTGCTGGGCGGAAAGCAACAAAACGGATACGCGAAGTTCAACTTCGCCCAGGGCGGCCAGGACGAAAAGCACAAGATGACGGCGATCAAGTTTGAGTTCGTCACGCCGAAGGGAGATCCGGTCGCCGCCGCGGACACGACCGGGGATGGGCAAAATGAGTACACGTATTCGGCGGCGAGCCCCGGTACGTTTGATATCAACTTCAAGGCCCAGGTAATGCCCGCCGCCGCTGACCTGAACAAGATCAAGGACGATGTTTCGTTCATGGCTCAAGCTGTCGGCACCGACGCGGGCACGTGGGACGCGGCCAACCCAAATGGGAGTGCAACGGTCTCGACGACGTTCCTAGTGGCCAAGGACACGTTCAGCGGTCTCTCGGCAACCAACGGGGACTTCGGAAGAAAAACGGCCACGCTTTTCTGGAAGGCCTTTGGCATCGAGCGAACGAATTACGAGGTGTTCTTCCCTCGCGGCGCGACGAACAACCCCGGGGGCCGCGATCCGAATTGGTTTTATTACTGGACGCAGCTTTACGCAACGGGTTCGACGGTGCAGTATAACGCCGCAAATCCTTCACTCGGTGCAACTCCCGGCATGACAACGTGGTCATACGCTGCTGCCCGCAACAAGACCTTGATGATTTTTGGCGCCGGCAATCCGACTGCCGGTCGTGCCTATGGCGTCGGCGAGTTCTTTTCCGGCGTTGATTGGCATGTATCCACGATCATCCACGAAGACCGGCACATCACTCAGATCGCCACCGCCGACGCGTTGCTGCCGACAACGGGTGCCGATTCATTCCGGTACGGCTGGTCTTGGAACCAAGGGACGCACAACCATTGGACCAAGGGCCCCGATGGACAATGGGGAAGAGCGGGAGTGGACGATGATGGGAACGGGACGGTGGATGACGCGAAGCCGACGCCCGCGTTTGAACCGGGACGTGGTGACGATGTTTCACTCGACCACCCGGCCCATGTTTGGTGGCCCAATGCGTGGGCATTACCGGTTCCCAATGCCGCTCATCATCCGATTGAGAGCGAGGCGGTGAACGCCAGCGACACGGCGATGAACGAGCATGACTATGCCGATCGTGATTGGGCCGATCCCGGCAAGCAACACCTTACCCTCAATAATTGGACGGATTGAATATGCAAACGAACATATACGCACGGGCGATGGTTTTTGCCGGCTTGATGTCGCTTCCTTTCGCCGCTCCGACTCATGCGACTGTCGCGGTACCGTCGGCGGCGCAGATGGTTTTGGACTCCGAATCAGTGGTGGCCGGCGTCCTGAAAACTCGCGACGATCTCGTTCTCCTCGAAATCGAGGAGGTTCTTAAGGGGTCGGCCCAAGTGAATGCCGAACTCCGGATCGAATCCCGGCTCCAGGCGATGGGGTTCGACCTTCTCCGTTTCGCGCAACCGCTGACAGGGAAGAAGGTCATCATCTTGGGGGACACGGCCCAGAACGGTGCGTTGGCGCTGCCCTGGCTGGGGGTTTCGGTTTGGCCATATGGTGATTCCGGGATCTACTTTGCTCCGGATGATCTGGATGCCTCGCGGACCTTCGCGGATCGCATATTGGCATATGACCAGCTTGCGAAAACCAACATGAGCGAGCTGGTTGCGACTCTCTTTCGTGACGTCAAAGTGCCTCACGGCCAAGATGCGGTTCTGGGCTTCCTGGCTGCTGAGCGAGGACCATTAAGAAATGAGCCGGCGCTTTTCAAATCGACTCTCGCCGCCATGGTTGCGGAAATCTCCCAGCGGGCTCAAACGGACCAGCGGACGACGGACTATGTGGCCGCCGTTTCCCCTGAGCTTCCGCCGACTTTGGCGGTCGCCTACTTCCTCATGGCGGCCACTACCGGCGCGGAGTCCGCTCGACCCACCGCCAAATCCCAAATCGAGGCCATGCTGCGTATTCGGGGCCTCCTTGCCCGGGGGCAAGATGCCAGCGTTGCTCAATTGAACGCGATCTACCGAAGTGTCGCATTTGCTCCGTACCGGTTGCGCGACGCCAACGAGGCGTTGTTGTTGTTCGACGCCAACGTCCGCGACATCCGTGACCGCGCGGGTGACGTGTTGTGGCGGATACTGACGGACCCTTCTGAACAAGCCCAGGCTAGTATCAAGCACAAAAACGATCGGGACTATTGGGCACGAAGAATTGCCGCACTCGAAAGCGACTAGTCTAGTCATCGGGCTCAGCTACGTGTCAGGATGAGCAGGTTGTGAGCCAAGAGCGCCGTCCCCACCGCGGCGGCATAATGAGACTAGCCTTTGGCCAAGCAGCCTCAGTCCCAAAGCGCGTTTCAAGAATGAGATTGTGCCGTCCACACCGGCCCAGAAGTTGTGGCCCACGGCCGTCATCGAAACGATGCGAAGCCGCGAGTGGGCCTGAGGCCCACGGCCCCGCTGATCTTGTGCATTGGCACTGCCGCCATAGTCTTGAAAGCCGGCAGCTCGACCGGCGTCAAACGAGAGCAAGTATTGAGAGGGGGACGGGGGTAAACTCACAATTTGAGAGGACCGACGCCAAGCTTCGACGCACGCGAGCGAGAAGCTTTGGAGATTACCGCTTAGCGCAAGATTCACGATTTCTTCAATACCTCTTAATGGACTTGATCTAGACTCCCGTCCGCTGATCGGACCCCGGTGGCGCGGTGGTGCGATTCCAAGAGACAACGGACTCCGCCCCGTTTGCGTTTTTCAACCCGAATATTTGTGCCAACGATGGCGCATCGGCTTCGCCCTCAGGGAGGTAGACGATTGAAGCGATCTTCGCTTGCGATTGCCCGTGGTGCATCAATTTCTGTTCCTGATGGTGGGACACCTGCCCGTTGCCGTGGTGGGTTCACGCTCATCGAGCTTCTCGTCGTCATCAGTATCATCGCGCTGCTGCTAGCGATCCTGATTCCGTCCCTACAGAAAGCCCGCGACAAAGCCAAGCAGATGGTCTGCGCTTCCAACATCAACGGCTTCGGCAAGGGGTTCTACCTATACGGCAACGAGAATCGCGACTACCTGTGCAGCGGCTCGTTCGATCCAGAAGTGTCGAACGGCAGAGACGGACCGGTCGATCGCGTTGGATGGGTTGCGGACCTGGTGCGCAACAAGCTGGCCTTTCCCGGCAAGCAATTGTGCCCCTCGAATCCCGCGATCTACAACCAGAAGCTGCGGCCTGGGGCAGCGGGGGAAGACAGTTATACGGCCGAAGAGGCCGCAAAACTGATCGAGCGCGGATTCAACTCGAATTTCACGCAATCCTGGTATATGGCTCGGACGCAGTACAGACCGGAACGCGCGCAGGGTTCAACGAACGCATCCAATTGGAAACGACTCGATACGACCTCAGGACCGATTCGCTCGACTGACATGAATCGAGTCTCTCCCTCCACTGTTCCACTGCTGGGTGACGGCCGCACGGATACCGACGAGCCACTCTTCGGCGAACGGTGCGTCAAAACGATGACCGACGGGCCCTACGGCGGGCCGTTTGGAATTCAGAACTATGCGGACTTCGGCCCCGCCCACGGCATCGGCTCGTGGATTCGAAAGGATAAGGGCCACAATCGCACCATGGCCAATGTTCTGTTTGGCGATGGTCACGTGGACGTCTTTCGGGATATCGATCGAGACGGAGAGTTCGGCATCAACACGCGATCGAATCCCCCGGATCAAAAAGACCTCGACGGGAAAACGGTGTTCGATGGCGTGCTGTCGCTCGGGCGGCGCTCCTCCAATGCGTACACGATGAAATAGCGGGGTCAGCGGATGGGCACGATGAGGTAGGTGCAGGCAAGGAGGATGGTCCATTGAGAGCAATTGGCAAGCAATTCTTGTCGTGCGCGGTCGTCGCGTTGGTGGGATGGTGTGGCTCAGACGTTTCGGCGACAGTGTTCATCAGCGAAGTTTGCATCAATCCGCCCGGGAGTCTGGATGACACCCGTGAATACATCGAGTTGCAGGGCGTGCCTGGCCGCAAGCTCGACGGTTACGCGATCGCCTTTCTGAACGGATCGTTGGAAAAGTACTACCCGCGGAATTCCATTCCCCCGCTTCCGGATCCCAAACCCGAGATCGATGAATTCTTCAGCCTGGATGGCTTGGAATTGGGCGCGAACGGACTTCTCGTCCTCGCGATCACCAACATCGGGTTCTACCCCGAAGTTTTGCAGGACACGATGTTCTTCGGACCCTGGTCTGACCTTTGGAACGGCGGCTTGGATCCCGCGAACCGCCTCTCGAACGACGGCTCGAATACCGTTCTTTTGATTCGAAATCGACCGGGACGCACCGAGGCCGATCCGATCAACTCCGGTGGTCTGCGATGGGCCAAGGCGCGATATCAAGATTTTGAGTTGATCCGCAACGTCATTGATCCACAGGACGGCATCGCGAAGGACCAATGGGGGGACGGCGGCCTGGATCACGGCCAAACGAACGGTCTCAACGGCTCGACGACGGACGTGCTGGGCGAGACCACGCCATCGTTCTTGGACGACCTGGAGGTCGTTGACGAAGTCAGTTACGAGAGTGAACGAGGCTGGGAATACGAAACCGATGACCGCCACGCGGACGTGGGGAGCACCGCCGCGGCCTTGCCCGAACGTCGCGTGCATGCTTTGGACGATCCGCAGGGATTCAATCCGGACGCATTGACGCGCGTGGATTATCGCGTGACGGGTTCCGGCTGGATTCCGGTGGCCGGCGCGGCCGGGGAACTCCCTAATGGCCGCAACTGGCAGGACACCGCGACCGAGCAGTGGATCCGGGGAGAAACCGACAACAACGTCGTCTACACCAAGTTCGGCCCAGAGGTCTACTACTGGAACGATCCAAGCGACAATCCCGATTCCATCCAGCCCTATTTGACCAATGTGCCGCTTTGGCTCAATGATGGAATTGGGACCGATTATAACTTTGGTTCCAGCAACACCTATCGCCTTCTCGCGGGGCAAATAAATGCCCTGGCCGTGCCCTTCATTCCCGGTGACACCGACCGCGACGGGGACTGCGACTCCGCCGACATCCAGCAACTCCGCGCGGTCTTCGGTGACGAAGATTGGATTTTCAGCAATGCCTTTGCCGCGGCGCCGGAGGGCAACGACGGCGATCCGTCGGCACAAACCCGTCCGTGGGACGTTGATCTGACGGGCGACAACGGCATCGAGGCCAGCGATCTGCAATGGGTGCTGAATTTTCAAGGGGACATGGCCGGCCGCGTAGTCGGTGTTCGTTACGACTCGACCGCACCGTCAATCGATGGCGTCAATTTGGGTCCCAGTCATCATGTGACGTGCGCGATCACGACGGCCGTCGAAGTCCCGTGTGGTCGACCGACCGCGACCGTTCACGTGGGTGACTTCCTCGATGTTGTTGTGTATGGCCAGGTAACGGGCGGAGCACAGATCAGCCCATCGTTCGCCAACGGCATCATGCAGTACGTCCACGACGTGTCGATTTCAACCGGCGGCGTATTGCGAGCCATCAGCGACACCGCCCTAGGCGCGTTCAGCCGGACTCGAGCGACGCTCACGACGCCCTCCGGAAGCATTGGGGACCGCGGCCTGGCAACTGTGAATGGTTACAGCACAAGCTTCGACCAAGGCCTGTCGGGGCCTGCGGAATTGTACCGAATTCGCCTACAGGCGATCGGGGTCGGCACAGCCCGAGTCGAACCTCGTGCCGCGGCGATAGAGCGATTTGCCCAAAGCACTCCGCTCGGCCTGAAGATCGGTCATACCGACCATCAAGGGAATCCAGGCAACGTCATCTACGCGACCGGCGTTCAGATCGTGGTGATGGGCGCGACACCTCCGTTACCGGATTGCAACGGCGACGGACAAGTTCTACTCCCCGATCACGCCTGCTTCGTGGATTGCCTGACCGGGCCGAATGCAGATGCTGATCTTACCCGTTCGCCCGTCGACGCGAACGGCGACGGCGATGTCGACCTGGCGGATTACGGTTCACTGATGGTGAATTTCGGAAACTAGATCGAAATACAAACGCGAACTTCTGGCTTTTGGAGCACTTGGAAGGAGGACGAGTGATGGCAACCGGATGGATGAAACAAGTGGCAATGGCGGCGGCTATTGTTGTGCTGGGTCTTGAGGCACCGTACGCCGCTGCGCAGATGAGGATTACCGAATACCAATACACCGGCGGCGACTTGACCTCGGAGTTTGTTGAATTCACGAACGTCGGAGGAACGCCGATCAATATGACCGGTTGGACTTTTGATGATTCGGATCAGGTGGACGGTCCCCGAACCAGCCTCAGCGCCTTCGGCACGGTGCCAGCCGGCGACTCCGTAGTTATGTGCGAGGCATCCGCAGCTAGCTTCATCGCCGCCTGGGGTTTGTCGGGTGTCGTCGTAATCGGAGGCAACGCCAATAATCTGGGCCGAAATGACGCGATCAACTTGTGGGATAACACGAATACGTTGATCGACACGCTCGCCTTCGGGGATCAGACCTTTCCCGGAAGCATCCGCACGAACGGCCGAAGCGGTTGGCCGTGCGCCCAGGCCCTCGGGGCGAACAATCCGTTCGGGTGGCGGCTTTCGCAGATCGGGGACGTCCAGAATTCCTTCGCCTCAATCTTCTTCGATGTCGGAAATCCGGGAACGTACACGAGCTTCATGTGTCCGGCCGATCCCACTGGCGCCTGTTGTGCGGCCGGCGCTTGCACGCTGCTGACCGCCCAAGAATGCACCGGCGAGGGACTGTATCAGGGCAACGCGACCACCTGCAGCCCAAACCCGTGCCCCCCGGCCTCCGGCGCGCTCGTACGAATCACCGAGTTCATGCACACCGGTGCCGGCGGAGAGTTCATTGAAATCCGCAATTTCGGGGGTTCCCCCGTCAACATGGCTGGTTGGCACTTCAGCGATGAGACCCGGGCTCCCGGCCAGGTGAGCCTCGCCGGATTCGGCACGCTGGCGGCGGGCGAAACCGCCATCCTCACGGAAATCGTCGCCGCCGATTTTCGCACCGACTGGGGGCTCCCCGGCTCGGTCAAGGTTATTGGCAACAACTCCGTCAATATCGGCACGGCCGATGAAATCAACATCTACGACAATTCCGGCGCTCTCGTCGATCGACTGACTTACGGCCATCTGACCTGTTCCCCTGATGCGAACGGACTGAGCGCCTGGCCATGCTCTGGCGCCGTGGGAATGAATGACGTTCTCGAATGGCGGCGATCGATTAACGCAGATGCGCAGGGTTCGCATGTTTCGCTCGTGGGGGACGTGGGCAATCCCGGCATTTATTCGTCCATCGCCTGTACCACGGGCTCGTGCTGCATCGAAAACGTTTGCGCGGTCATGAGCCTCGGAGATTGCGTCAGTGACGGCGGACTGTACCTGGGCGATGGAACAAACTGCGGTTCCACACCTTGCCCGGCAGCGGACACCTCCCAGATTCGGATTACGGAGTTCATGTATCAGGGGACGAACGGCGAGTTTTTTGAGTTGACGAACCTGGGTTTGAGCCCGGTGAATCTGACGGGATGGACGTTCGCCGACAGTTGCGAGCGGCCAGACCGATTCAGTCTGAGCGGATTAGGCTCCGTCGGTCCAGGGCAATCCGTGATTGTTACCGATGCCCCGGCCGGCCCATTCTCGACGGCATGGGGTCTTGCCGGCGTGACCGTGCTCACCCTTGCCAGTTCCGAATTGGGCCGCAATGACGAAATCAGGATTCACAATCTTTCGAAAGCCCTCGTCGACATCATCCGATACGGCGACGAGACATTCCCCGGCACGGTCTTCACGCAGAACGTCAGCGGGTGGCCGCGTGGCGACGCGATCGGGAACGACCAGATCGGTTCGTGGATCCGTTCCTCACCGAATGACGCACAAAGCTCAGAAACCTCAAGCGGCGGCGATGTTGGCAATCCGGGCAGCTTCTTGCTGACGAACATCCCTGCCGCTTCGACGTGGGGCCTTGTTGTTTTTTCCATCTTGATTTTGGTGTCCGGGACGATTCTTTCGCAAAAAAGACGTCGCTGCGCCGCTCACTAAAACGGAATTGGTCGTAATGCAGAGGATTAGGCTTTTCGCAAAAGGGATTGTTCTATGATGGGAAAGAAAAGTGCGTGCGGGTTAAAGTGGGTGTTTGCTTTGGCTCTCTCCGCGCCCGCTGCCGGGCAGATGCGAATCACGGAATACATGTACAACAGTTTGGGGGCGGGCGGCGCTCCCGAGTTCGTCGAGTTCACCAACATCGGCGCGGCGAGTATCGACATGACCGGCTGGAGCTTCGACGACAGCAGCCGCGTGGCCGGAAGCTTCAGTCTCAGCTCTTTTGGCGTCGTGGCGCCGAACGAGTCGGTGATTATCTGCGAGGGTGTCGCGGCGACGTTTCAGGCCTCGTGGGGGCTCGCGTTGACTGTGAAGATCATCGGTGGGAACAATCAGAACCTCGCACGCTCCGACGAGATCAATTTGTACGACAACGCCAACGCCCTCGTGGATCGACTTACGTACAACGATCAAGTGGCGGGTCCGCCGCTGGGCGGTCCGCGAACGCAGGGGACGAGCGCTTGGCCTTGCCGTGAATTCGTCGGTCTTAACTCCCATTTCAACTGGGTGTTCTCTGCTTCCGGCGACTCACAGGGTTCACACTTGGCGACCACGGGCGACCTCGGCAGCCCCGGCAACTATGTCCCGACGTTCTGCGGTCCGCCGCCGACCGGCGCCTGCTGCAATCTGGGTAACTGTACCGACGGTCTAGAGGAACAGGATTGCATCGACGGCGGGGGAATATACCAAGGTGACAACACCACCTGCGCCGGGATCAGCTGCCCCGTTCCCTCTGGCGGGGACATGCGGATCACGGAGTACATGTATACCGGCAACGGGCTTGAATTCGTCGAGTTTACCAACCTCGATGATCATCCGATCGATATGACCGGATGGAGTTATGACGACGACAGCGCGATTCCCGGAATCGTGGATTTGAGCGCGTTTGGCGTGGTCGCCGCCGGCGAGTCGGTGATCCTGGCCGAAGCCGCCGATGTCGCCTTCATTGCCGACTGGAACCTGAGCGGGGTCTCGGTAATCGGCAGTAACACCACCAATCTCAGCCGCAACGATCAGATTAACTTGTTCGACAACGGCGGTGCGCTCATCGATCGCCTGTCGTACGGCGACCAGACATTCCCCGGCACGATTCGAGCACAGAACATCAGCGGCTGGCCATGTGAGGATGGGATCGGTACCAACAGCATCTTCGACTGGTTCCTTTCCAAGGTACCCGACGTGCAGAATTCCTACCCCTCCTCCAACGGGGACGTGGGTAATCCGGGCACGTTCATCGTCATCTCCTGTCAGTTCTGCGGCAACGGCGTCGTCGATGGAATGGAGGAGTGTGACGGCGGCGACTGTTGCACGCCCACCTGCACATTTGTCCCCATGGGAACCGAGTGCCGCGCCTCGGCGGGTGTGTGCGACGTCGCGGAAACGTGCAACGGCGTAGAGAGCACGTGTCCCGCCGACATGTTCGTCCCACCGGACACGCTGGTTTGTCGCGATGCCGCCGGCGACTGCGACATTGCTGAAGAATGCAGCGGCACGAGTGCGGACTGCCCCGCCGACGAGATTGAACTGGCGAACGTGGAATGCCGTCCGGCCGCCGGGGTTTGCGATGCGGCCGAGGTGTGTGATGGCTTAAGTCCGGAGTGCCCGGCGGACGGTTTCGACACCGGCCTCGTTTGCCGCCCGGTTGACGGTGATTGCGACTCGGCGGAAAGCTGCGACGGTTCGGGAATCGACTGCCCGGCCGACGCCTACGCCAGTGGCACGGTGTGTCGCCCGGCAGATGGGGATTGTGATCTAGCCGAGTCCTGCGACGGCACCGGGCCGGACTGTCCGGCGGACTCAGTAGCGCCTTCAACGACCGAGTGCCGATCCACAGCTGGTGATTGCGATGAGGCGGAAAACTGCGACGGAGTCAATGTGGATTGTCCGGTGGACGACTTCAACACCGGCGCGACCTGCCGACCCTCGACGGGTCCTTGCGACCCCGCCGAGCTTTGTGGTGGTGCGTCGGTGGATTGCCCGCCGAGTCTGATCATTACCGGCTGCGCGAATGACGATGGCTGTTGCCCAGCCGGATGCAACGCCAACAACGATGACGATTGTTCATCCATTTGCGGCAACGGTATCGTCGAAGAGGGTGAACAGTGCGACGACGGCAACAGCATCGACGGCGATGGTTGCTCGGCGGTTTGCATTCTGGAAGGACCAGACGCGATCCCGACCGTTTCCGCTTGGGGTTTGGCGATCTTGAGCCTGCTGCTGTTGATTGGCGCTAAGCTGCGGTTCCGAGTTCGCGGGGCTGCAGTCGCGTAACTGATTCTTTGATCTCCCCAATATCAATGCGGGCCGTGATGGTGATCTTGTCCATCACGGCCCGCCACGCTTTTTCAACTGCGCCGCCTACGGATTCGCCTTGGCGACTCGGCCTATGTAGTCATTCGCCTTCCGAGCCAGTTCCTGAGCCTTTGGATCGGCGCAAAGCGCTTCATATTCGCGCCGCAATCGCTCTTCGATCGCAAGGCTCCGACCCTGAAGGACGGCCGACAATCCGTCCACCTTCGCGCGAATTGGTTCGATCCGATCAATCTGGTTCGACCTGATCAGGCCCTGTCGATGGGCTAAGCCCGTAACCTCGCCAAGTACCGTAGCCGCCTCCACCGCTGAATCATCCGACCGCCCGAAGTCGAAATCGTCCGGCTCAAGGTCTTCATTCCACGGATCCTTCGTACGCACAAGGAAGCTCTGTTCGCCAATTCGAGTCGACCCTAGCAACCGGGGCGGCGGGTCGAGCATCTGGTGGTACGCCGCCGCCACCTGCGAACCGCGATCGGTGCGATCGTGCAAATCCAGGATCCCGGCAACCGCCGCAGCCGGAGGCGGCTCCTCCTTCAATTCCAGGATCAGCGGTCCGGCTTCCTCCCGCAACGGATTGTCCGAGATCAACACCAGATATTTGTGGACCCCCTGGCTTCCGCTGCTACCTAAACGCGTCCATCGGGCGACATCGTCCGCAACGGCGACAAGTTCATCCGCTGTTTGGAATCGGAAGCTTTGACGTGCTTTGAGCTCCGAACCCGCGGAGAAATAGCTCCCAACTGCCTTGAGAACTCGGTCTCGCTCTGGGCCCTCGAGTCGTTCCAGCATGTCCGTTACCGCGCCGTTCTTGACTCGCGTGGCGCGAAAACACCGTTGTCCGTCTACATCCGCGTAACGCTCCACATATTTTAGAGCCTCGTTCTTCGCGGCCTTTTTCAACAACGACGACACGGCCTTGTGACGTTTGATCAACTCGTCGTAGCCAAGGCTCCCGGATAGTGTCTGGGCATATCCATTACAAAGTGCCTTTGCCACTTTCCCCGCCGCTGCGTCGTCCAACGGTCGGTCGGCTTCCTTGCACGCGAACCGAATGGCCGCGAAGCCTCGGAGGAGGTCCAACTGAAACGGCCCCTCGAAACTCTCATCCAAGTCAACAAGGCCGAAACGAACATCCCGCCCCGCCGAGCCATCGCTCCGATACGTCCCCACGTTTCCGATGTGAACGTCACCGTGCAGCGTCACCCGAATCGATGGGTCCTGCATCCAATCTGGCGCAATCTCATCGCACACGCGGTAGAATTCGGCCGCGGAACCACGGAAAAACATGTACTCGTCTTGAAGGAGGGCCCGAACCTTCATGGCCAGTTCGCGAGGGTCATCGCGGTCGAGCGCGGGATGCGCGGCCGCAACCCGGTCGATCGCGGTTGTCGCGTTATCTTGACCGCGCGCCGTGCTTGCGCAGATGGTGGTCATTACAACGACGGGAATAGTAATGGTTGAACAACGCATGCGCATCCCTTATTCCGGAGAAAAACAATGGTATCGGTTCTCATCGCCGAAGCGATGTCGCTGGTACCCTTCGCCTCGCCTCGCCAATTTTCGCGCTGGAGTTGGCGTCGGAAGACACCGAAATAGCCGTCGAAGTGGCCTTGTGACTTGAGCATTCGGGCGCCCGCTTCCGATGCCCGTTCGCACGCGGTAATCGGTTTACCTTCCACTAGACTAAACCTTCCACGTACGCGCGTCCATTGCGGTCGTTTCTAGGCAGTTGCAGTCAAAACCGCCGGTGATTTGAGAACTTGGGAAACCCGCTCGGAGGTCGTCGTATCTAGCGCCCGCGTCAAGAGTTGGACGTTGTTGTCGCCCGTAGTCAACGGCCGTCACGAAAGCGGGTGATGGGGCTCGAACCCACGACATTCACGTTGGCAACGTGCGGGCGGCGCGTTGTAAACCGCTATCGCTAAAATAGTTATGGAGTGCGCCATTCCACCTTGCACCCCTGCTTCCGAACGTAGGGACGGGTCGTCCGACAAGGGTAGGGGGAGTTGAGACCCCGACCACGGATTGTGTTTCTGCGCCTCTGAACTGATGCAGTTCGTGTGGCACTGTGTTGACCCACACAGTCAAAATCGCACTCCGGGCGGTGGCCTTATCGAGCTCGGCGAGACGGGCGAGGGTGCAGCCTTGCTGCCTCGGGCGCCATTTGCCGGCTCGAAGACCTCGGGGCTGGCCTTGATGATTTGACGCTGCCGCTCCGGTTTCAGCTTGACCATGCCCCAGTCTTGGTCGCCGCGGCGGAACAGGGTCGCGAAGATCTTTCCCTTCACCCGGAAATCAGGATGGTTCATGTGTTCGCCCTCGGTGGCCTCGGGCATGCCGCGAGCGCCTCGCTGATCAGGCCATGCTATCTTCATTCGCCATGAACTTGGCTTGCGTGAAGCGGAATAAGAAGACCCGTCTGTGGGTCAGGGTGATCGGCTCGACTGCGCAAGCGTCGCGCGATATTCGGCGGCCAAGTCCGGTTTGCCCCAGGCTTCATAAAGATCCACAATCGCTTGGAAACTGTTCGGCTCCGCTCTTGGTGGACACCGGCAAGTGGGGCGACGCGGTCGCGCCGTTCGGTGGCGGCTCGCAACCGAGCTTTGCCGACATCTCCGCCGTCGTTGACAAGTTCCGCAATCTGGCTTCGGCGCCGGATACGCCCCGCGTTGACTTCGTCGGTGCGGGCGGCCCCGGTCAGCCGAATACGCCGAACCAGGCGGCCAGTTTCGCCGACGTGTCGGCGGCAGTCGACGCGTTCCGCACCTTCCCCTATCCGTTCACGGTGCCGGCATGTTCGCCGTGACACATCGATGACCCCAGTGTGGTTCAGCGCGGGGCGCGTGTCGGTTCACGCGCCCCGCCTCCTTTGTAGAATCACGCAACTCCGCGCCGAAGGCGTGGACATCGGCATCATCGCCCGACAACTCGGACATGCCAGCATCTCCACCACGGCCCGATACCTGGACCATCTCGCCCCGAAAGCGGTAATCGAAGCCATGCGACGACGAGGCTGGATGGGAATGTAGTTACTCGCTGATAGATTATAGATTGTTGTTTCGCAAGGAGTGTGAGTGCTACGTCGCGTCGATCGGCGGTGATTGAATCGCCGCATAGCTTTTTTTGTGGAGGGGCCAGCCAGGCTCTGACTATCGGACGTTTCCTGTGGCAGCCGAAAATCGCACCGATTATTCCCATTTATCGTTTACGTCGTCTAATTAATCATGTAGAATGGCATTCTGAGTTTAGTCGCGGAAGTGGGAAAGAATTCCGCCCGATAAGACGTCCTTCCATAGTCTAGAGGGAAGAAGAGCGGCTCCTGCCTCTATTTCGCCAATCCAGCATCGAGAGGCGTTCGAAGCCGAAGGACCATCCCATTATCCGAGGCGTGGTCGCGGAAATGAAGGGGAAAGTAATGCGTCGAGAAGCACTGTTTTGCGCGGCACTGGTGATTCATGCGAGCTTCCTGAGTTCGAGAGTGGCCGTGGCCGGCACTACTGAGGGGGCCTGCTGCTTCCTCAACGGGGAGTGTGTCCCCGCCGACTCAGAGGATTCATGTACCGACTTTGGGGGCATATACGAGGGTGACGACACCGTCTGCGACCCCAACCCTTGTCCCGTGTTGGGGGGCGCGTGCTGCTTTACGGACGGGAATTGTGCGCTCACGTCGATCGGTGACTGCTGCATCTTCGAAGGTATCTACCGGGGCGATGGTTCAAGCTGCGAGCCGAACACCTGTCCCGGCGTCGCGGGCGTCTGCTGTTTCACCGACGGCAATTGTGCACCCACCAATGTGGGTACTTGTTGCGAATTGGGCGGGATCTACCTGGGAGATGGTACGCTGGAAGCCGATGGGAGTTGTGCGCCAGACATCTGCCCAGGTTCGAATGTCGCGTGCTGTTTCCCCGACGGTAACTGCTCGCCGTCGACGATTGGCTCTTGTAGGGACAACGGCGGCGTGTACCAGCGCGACCTGCCGCTTGACACTTCATGCGATCCCAACACGTGTCCCGGCTCGGCGGTCGGCGCCTGCTGCTTCCCCCCCGGCGACCCCAATGGCCCTTGCTTCGAAACTTATTTGGGTCCATGCAACGAACTCAACGGTACCTATCACGGAATCGGCACGAGCTGTTCAACGGCAACCTGCGCGTCGGCTCCCGGGGGCGCCTGTTGCTCCATGGATGGCACTTGCTCCGAGAACCACACCGAAACCTCATGCACTGACAGCGGCGGCGCTTATGTAGGCGATGGCACGGACTGCGATCCGAACGACTGTCCGGGCTCCGGCGGTGCATGCTGCTTCAGCGACGGTACTTGTTCGGAGCTTAACTTCGGAGACTGCGAAACAGCCGACGGAGTGTACCGCGGGGACGGCACCGTCTGCGATCCCAATACTTGCCTTGGAGTTCTGGGGGCCTGCTGCCTGGGCGATGGCAGTTGTTCTTCTCTAAGCATCGGTGATTGTTGCGATCGAGCCGGCGTCTATCAGGGCGACGGGACCAGTTGCGCCTCCCTTACCTGCCTGGGCGCGGAAGGCGCCTGCTGTCTTAGCGATACCAGTTGTTCGCCCCAATCAGTCGGCGATTGTTGCGAACAGGGAGGAGTCTATCACGGCGACGGCGTATCGTGTGATTCGGTTGTTTGTGTCTGCGATGGTCCCGAAGACTGCGACGACGGAAACTTTTGCAACGGCGTGGAGCAATGCATTCCGGGCCATGACCTAGACAGCGACGGTGATGGCTGCATCGCCGGACCTCTCCCTCGTTGCGGCGACGACCTGCCCTGCACGACGGACACATGCGATGAAACCGACTCGGCGTGCATCGCCAACCAGGACGAGGCCAGTTGCTGCAAGCACCGGCCTTTGGAGTGTCCCGACTCAGGCAACTGCACCGTGGGCTCTTGCGCCGAGTGTAATCCCTCCGTGGACCGCTTCTGCGAGCCGGATGGCCACAAGTGTGTCTACACCCCGGACGATACGCAGTGCGACAACGGTCTGTTCTGCGACGGCGAGGAGACCTGCTCTTTGACCGCTTCGTGCGAATGTTGCATCGAAGATGTTGGGTGCACCCCGGCGCCAGCCGGGTCGCCGTGTCCCGAGGGACTTCTTCAATGCAGTCCGGGATGCATAACCGGAACGCCGCCTGATTGCGCGGATGTGTCGGGGTGTACGGTCGACACCTGTGACCAGACTGACGCCACGTGCGACGCCAACCAAGACTCCGTAAGTTGCTGCAAGCACACTCCCCTGGACTGCTCCGACGGTATCGAGTGCACGATCGACGCTTGCGAGGAATGCGATGTCAAGCTTGATCCGGATTGCGAACCCGACGGTCACAAGTGCGTCCACACGCCGGATGACGCCTCCTGCCAGGACGGCGACGCTTGCAACGGCGTAGAGACCTGCGACCCGACACTGGGCTGCCAGCCCGGTGCTCCAATTGAGCAACCAGTAGGCTGCGGAGCAGGATTCGATCCATCGGGTCGCATCGACACGACCCAGAAGGGCAGCCTGTTGATCTTCTCGAAAGTGGAGATCAAGTGGGACGCGGCGGGAAATCTTGTTCAGGACACCTTCCTCGACTTCTCCAACGACTATCCCGCGGGGGTTTCGGTCCAGGCGTATTTCATCAACGGCGATATCGAACTGGCCGAGACCCGCGATGGCGACGACGAGGTCATTCAAGAGTTCGAACCCGGCTGGAACACCGCCGATTGCCGCTTCAGCCTGACGGCCAATCAGCCGCACTTCTGGTCGGCGGCCAACGGCAGCGACAAGTGCCAGCCGTTCGACGTGTTGGATGAGGACGGCCCTGGCCGGCCAGACCCCGAAACAAGCGGCGCCACCCGCATCCTCCGCGGCTACGTGGTCATGTGGGCGGTCCGATTCAACGCCGAAGGGAACCTCTGGGAAGAGATTCGCTGGAACCATCTGAAGGGTGATGCGGTGATCGTGAACTATGAGAACGGCACCGCGTGGGAATACAACGCGTGGGCGGCGCAGGCCCGTTGCGGAGCCCACGGCGAGCCGCTGCTCGATTGCATCCAGTTCGACGAGAACGGCGTCTGCTGCGACGCGGAAGTGATTCCGGGAAATCTCGACCTCGACGGCTTCCAATACGACGTGGCCTTCGACACCCTGTTGCTCGACTTCTACGGCACGGGTTCGACGGTGCTGTCCGGCGGCGGGGTCACCGCCTCGGTCAACACCGATCTGACGGTGCACGCCGTCGACGCCGACCTTCGCCAAGACGGCTGTGGTCCGGTGCTCACCAAGGTGGAGGCGGAAATCTGGAACGAGTTCGAATCCAAGTTCTCCGGCACCCGCCGCTGCGTCTGCTGCTGGGACCAGACGCTGCTCAGTGATTGGTCGCGCTCCGAGGTCATCCCCAACCACTTCAGGCGCTCGGCCCTGCGCACCGACAAGGGCAAGGCTCGGTTGGATGGAGTGGGCAGCAACGAATGCGATTATGAGGAGCTGTGCGGCCCCACGGCGTTCCAGAAGATGTGGAGCTGCGGCGCGGATTTCGCGGGCGGACCGGGCGCCGGCCTAAGCCACGATGCCGCGATCCTCGGACTGTCCACCAAGTTCATCGCCTTCAGCGGCGGCATCACCGAGCACGCGACCGCGGGCATGAACCTGGTTGGGGCCGGGCGCGAAGCGGCAACCATCGAGGCCGACATCCAGACCGGAGGGGAAGAGTTGGGATCGCGCCACCCGGCGCGGTGAGTGCATCCTTCAAAGTCATGTGACGTACAGCCGGTGGCGGTTGTTGGCCCCCAATTATGCTCAAAGTTTCCCTACGTCTTCCCCCGTTTGTGGCGCCCGCATACTTTTTCTCGGACCACATTGCGTGCCCACACTTGAAATCTCCGACGTAGTCTGGTAGAACCGTGCATAAGTGGGTGGGTTAGGAAGATGTGGGGCATCTACATGATGCAGCCCATTTCGTGAAGCTCTGTCGCCGGCCGGAACGGGGTTTCATGTCTCGCTTTGGCCCGCCCTCTAGAAATCCGAACCTCGGAGGGAAGCTTCTCATGTTGAAACTAAATAGTCCACGACGGTCTGAATCCGTGAATCAAACCATCCGTGGGGTCGCGAAACAAAAACGCGCTGGGTGGATCGTTCCTTTGTTGACCGTCTTGTTGGCGGCTTTCCCGGGAATCACATTCGGCTTCACGTTGACGGACTTTTCCATTTGTCCGCCCAATAACAACCCGAACGATCCTCATGAAGTTTTTAGTCCGAGCTTCAGCAACTTTCAGATCAGAATCACCGGGACCTTCACGGACACCAAGTGCTACAACGTGAGCATCTCGCGATCCGGTGGTGGGGATGGCTGCGGGTCGGCCAACTCGAGCGGGAGCGACGAAGTGACCTCGGCCACGTCGCACTGCCTGGGCGGAACCAACGATTGCGATCTCTGCACCGACGCAGGGGACTGTCCCGGAGGTACCTGCACCCCCGATGTCACGAGCACGGCGCTATTCGTGGATATATCGAACAATGCATCAGCGGATTTCAAGCGTGCCGATAATTGGAGGATTGATGTTGGAGAACGGGCTGGAGGCGGGGGTAATCCCTGCGGAGGGTCCTCCACCACCATGCTCCTCCCCCCCCTTTCAGTGGTGTGCGGTGGAGATCCGAACCCCTGTTTGTCGATTGCGGGATGCGATGACGAATGCTTTCTAACAGGGACGACGCTGACCGCCGGACCCTCGACCTTGGAGTGTCCTGGCCAGGTGGAGCTTTGCGCGACGGTGACCGATTCCAGCGGCAACCTGCAGTATGACTTCGACACCGACGGCGATGGGTTCTTTGACGAGGAAACGACTTTCGCTCCGGACAATTGCATCGAGGTCACGCTGAGTACTACGACGATGGTGGGTGTACGAGTCACCGATCTGGGCACCGACGTCGACTGTTCGGAAACCGACACCACCGTGGTTACGGTCACGGCCATCTGCGGCGATGGAACGTGCAATCCGTCCTGCGAGAATTGCAGCACGTGTCCGACGGACTGCTCGTGCGAGTTTTGTGCAGAGAGCTGCGAAATGGGCCTGTGTGTGTCGACCTGCGGCGACGACACCTGCGACGCGGCCTGCGAGGGTTGCGATAGCTGTCCGGCGGATTGCGCCTGTGCTCCCTGCACCGAGACTTGTTCTTCGGATACGTGCGTGTCGACCTGCGGTGACAACACGTGCGATCCGTCCTGCGAGAATTGCACGCTCTGCCCAACAGATTGTGCATGCGACGCGTGTGCCGAGGTGTGCACGTCGGGTCTGTGCCTGACGACCTGCGGCGACGGCACGTGCGACTCGGACTGTGAGGATTGCGACAACTGTCCGAGCGATTGCGCGTGCGAATCGTGCACCGAGATTTGTACAACCGGGGTGTGTGAGTCCACCTGCGGCGACGGCGCCTGCGACGCGGCCTGCGAGGATTGCGACAGTTGCCCGGACGATTGCGGGTGCGTCGCGTGCACGGAGGTTTGTACATCGGGTGCATGTGAGTCGACCTGCGGCGATGGCACTTGTGATTCGGAATGCGAGGATTGCACGAACTGCGCGGCGGACTGCGGCTGTACGCCGTGTACGCAGAATTGCGTGGCAGGTGCGTGCGCGTCGGCCTGCGGCGACGGCACGTGTGACACGGACTGTGAGGATTGCGACAGTTGCCCGGCGGATTGCGGATGCGGAGAGTGCAATTCCTGCACGGGCGGCGTGTGCGGGGGAGACTGCGGCAACGGCGCGTGTGATCCGGACTGCGAGGATTGCAACAGCTGTCCGGCGGACTGCGGCTGTACCCCGTGCAATCAGGTTTGTTCTGCAGGCGAGTGCGTGACCACCTGCGGCGACGGGACGTGCGACCCGGACTGCGAGAATTGCAACATCTGCCCGGCGGATTGCGGCTGCGACCCGTGCACCGAGATGTGCGGGCTTAGTCCGTTGGGTCAGTCGACTTGCCTGCCCACCTGCGGCGATGACGAGTGCGATCCGAACTGCGAGGACTGCAGCACGTGTCCGGCGGACTGCGGCTGCCAGGCGTGCGCGCAGGTGTGCAGGTTGGGGCAGTGCCGGACGACCTGCGGTGACGGCACGTGCGACCCACTCTGCGAGAACTGTAACTCGTGTCCGGCGGATTGCGCGTGCGATCCCTGCGCCGAAACGTGCAACATTGATGGAGTATGCGTGTCCACCTGCGGCAACGGAACGTGCAATCGGCTCTGCGAGAATTGCATCACGTGTCCGGTGGATTGTGCCTGCGATCCGTGCACGGAAGTTTGCAGGCTGGGTCTGTGCCTGCCGACCTGCGGCGACGGCACGTGCGATCCATCCTGCGAACGTTGCGATACTTGCCCCGCGGATTGCGGGTGCGATCCGTGCTCCGAGTTTTGTGAAACGGGAAACGGATTCTGTACCCCTACCTGCGGCGACGGCACGTGCGATCCGGCCTGCGAGAATTGCAGCATTTGTCCGCAGGACTGTGCGTGCGATCCATGTACGCAGAACTGCAACCTGGGCCTATGTGAGTTGGCCTGCGGCGATGGCACGTGCGATCCGGTCTGCGAGGAATGCAGTAATTGCCCGGCGGACTGCGGCTGCACTCCCTGCTCGGAGGCTTGCGAGGTCGGCGAGTGCGTGCCGGCATGCGGCAACGGGATATGCGATCCATCCTGCGAGGATTGCGAGACCTGCCCGGCGGATTGCGGATGCGACCCCTGCACCGAGATTTGCAGTCTTGGGAGATGCCGATCCACCTGCGGCGACGGCACCTGCGATCCACAATGTGAGAGTTGCGACACATGTGAAGCGGATTGTGGATGTCCTGGCTGTGAAGCCTGCGTCGGCGGCGTTTGCGAGCCGCGCTCGTTTACGTGCCCTTCCGGTGTCGATCCATTCGGCCGAATCTCATTCGATCAGAAGGGAAGCTTGCTCATTTTCTCCAAAGTCGAAATCAAATGGGACGGGACTGGAACCCTGATTCAGGACACGTTCCTGGATTTCACCAACGACTATCCCGACGCGGTCTGGGTTCAGGCGTATTTCATCAACGGGGACATCGAGCTGGAAGAGCTGGCGGATGCGGACGGGGATATCATTCAGGGATTCGAGCCCGGCTGGAACACCGCCGACTGCCGATTCCCATTGACCGCCAACCAGCCGCACTATTGGTCGGCGGCCACCGGCAGCGACAAGTGCCAGCCGTTCGTGGTCCTGGATCCCGATGGACCCGGCCGTTCCAACCCCGAAACGGGTAATGGCGAGCGGATCCTCCGCGGCTACGTGGTGATGTGGGCCGTGACATTCAACGAGTCACAGAATCTGTGGGAGGAAATCCGCTGGAACCACCTCAAGGGCGATGCCGTGATCGTGAACTACCAGAACGGCACGGCGTGGGAATACAACGCCTGGGCGGCGCAGGCCCGGTGTGGACTCCATGGCGAGCCGCTGCCCGATTGCGTGGATTTTGATGACAACGGCGTCTGCTGCGAGGCGGAAGTCATTCCCGGTAATCTGGACCTAGACGGGTTCCAGTATGATGTCGCCTTCGACACGCTGTTGCTAGACTTTTACGGCAGCGGCTCGACGATTCTTTCGGGCGGCGGCGTGACTGCTTCGGTCAACACCGACCTGACGGTGCACGCCGTTGACGCCGACCTTCGTCAGGACGGCTGCGGCCCGGTGCTCACCAAGGTGGAGGCGGAAATCTGGAACGAGTTCGAATCCAAGTTCTCCGGCACACGGCGTTGCGTTTGCTGCTGGGACCAGACGCTCCTGAGCGACTGGTCGCGCTCGGAGGTCATTCCCAACCACTTCAAGCGTTCGGCCCTTCGCACCGACAAGGGCAAGGCCCGATTGGACGGCGTGTACAGCACGGAGTGCGACTACGAAGAACTGTGCGGGCAAACCGCTTACCAGAAGAGGCGGAACTGCGACGTGGGTACCGTCTACAGCAGTTGGAGCGAAAACGCCGCCATCCTCGGCCTGGCCACCAAGTTCATCGCCTTCAGCGGCGGAATCTCGCCGGAGCAAGCGACGGCGGGAATGAACCTCGTCGGCACCGGCCGCGAAGCCGGAACCATCCGGGCGGATGTCATGTATGGCGCGGAGGAGTTACGGACGCCTCGCCAGTCTCCGATTCGCCAAGGATCGCCTCGATTAAACTGGTTGAAAGAGCGCTAGGAGTTAGCGAACCGAGAAAAACTCTCAACCGAACATTTTCCCTGCCCCCGATCGTTCTGCTCTACCGCGCCGGCCTTCGCGTTAGCGAAGCCCTCAAACGACGTGTCCGCCTTCGGCGGGTTCCCGTATCCGTTCACGGTGTCGGCCTGTCCGTAAAACTGGGCGCCGGTTGAACGACACGCGACCCGAATGCCGTGATCGAACTGTCGGTCCGGAGCGGCCAGGTGGATGAGGCGTTGGATTCGCTGTACCGAAACCAACATCGAAAAAAGTCTCTATTGCGCGCCGCTCGCGCGGCTTTCCGGTTCTTGCGCCTTTAAGTCCCCTGATTGCACCCCTTAACGGTTGCATCAGGGTGCTCATACGGGTACCATGCCGGCCTGAGTTGGGCATATCAGAGCTGTCCAGGGCGCGTCAGACCCGGAGGGCACGTAGGCGGAGAGGAGAACGCCGATGATCTCTGAAGCGCGAACGAGATTGTTTCGATACGGCAGCCACGCCCCATCTGGCGGACATCGCTGGATTTTCACGCTCCAAGCGACGTTCCTCACACTTGCCGTCTTCGGCGTGGCCGCGCCTGCCGGTGCCGTCGAGGTTGTCGTTAAGAACGACTCACTCGCGGCCGGGCAGTCCGGCAATATTCAGGCGGGTTTCGTTGCGGGCGAGAGTGCAGCCGCGTGGCTGACCTCGCCCTGTAACGGGAACATCGTAGCCGTCCAAGTCTTCTGGCGGTCGTTGCTTGGCGGCGAACCGCCCTCACTCGAAGACTCGATCACCATCTTCGACGAGGGGACCTTCCCCACACCAGGTGCTCAGCTCGAGCAGCTCGTCGGACCGGTCCTAACCGACAGCGTCATCAATGAGTACCGCTTCCTCGACGAAAATCAGACGATTCCCCTGATCGTTCCGGTGACCAACGCCCAGAAGTTCATTGTGTCCTTCAAGTTTCTCAATACACCGTCGCCGGCGTTCGGACCGAGCGTCGTCACGGATACAAACGGATGTCAGAACGGCAAGAACGCCATCTTCGCCACCCCCGGTGGGTGGTTGAATCTGTGCGCGCTCGGCGCTTCAGGGGACCTCGTGATCCGCGCCGTGGTCGACTGCAACCCGACCCAAGCCTGCTGCTTTACCCCGGCGGGCTGCCTCGATCTTACCGTGGGCGACTGCGGCATCGCCGGCGGATTTCCCCATGGACCGGGAAGCGTTTGCGGCGTAACGCCGTGTTTTCCAGTGGGCGCCTGCTGCAATCCGGACGGAAGCTGCGACGATGACGTTTACGAGGATGACTGCATTATGTCCGGCGGGACGTATCAAGGCCACGAATCCGTGTGCACGGGTGTTAACTGCCCGGCACCGGATGGCGCCTGCTGCCTCGCCAATCAGAATTGCCTGGCGCTGACCCAGGCGGAATGTCTGGTGATTCCCAACGCCTCCTGGGCTGGAGCGTTGACCACCTGCCCGGATGCGTGTCAAGCGAGCGCGTTTGCTCCGCCCTCAACCGGCGACGACACCTGTCAGACGGCCGCCGGTCCCGGCTCGGGCACGCCGTGCAGCTCCAACGCCAATTGCACGATTTCGGGCGAGGTGTGCGGGCTCAAGAGCCGGTATGTGTCAATCACACCCACCAACGCCACCGTGGCCGGAACCAGTACCTCGATCCAGGTCGAGATTGTTTCCATGCCCCAGTTCCCGGCCATGGTCGGGGACATCTACTACGCCGGTGCCGAGCAGAACGTTCCCAACGCGCCCAACCCGGCACTGCGCGGAGCGCCATTGCTTTGCGAGGCCGCCCCGAGCCATGCTCAGGTGTGGACCAGCGGAGTGCTGCACCTCTTCGGACAGGCCGTTGTTCCCGGTTCTACGTACAACGTTCGCATGTGCGATGCGAGTGGGGACGACTGCTCCAACCCGTTGCTAGTGGCCACGGCGAAGTGGGGCGACGTGGTGCGGCCTTTTGGCGGCGGCTCGCAGCCGAACTTCGGTGACGTGAATGCTATCGTTCAGAAGTTCACCAGCTTGCCATCGGCTCCGTCGATGCCGCGCGCAGACCTCGTGGGCACGCAGCCTCCGGGTACGCCGAACACGCCGAACCAGTCGGCGAATTTCGCGGACGTTTCGGCAGACGTAGCTGCGTTCAGCGGCTTCGCGTATCCATACACCGTTCCGGCATGTCCGTGAAAACTGGCTGTGTGTCGAACGAGACGCGCCCGATTGCCCTGGCTGAACGGTAGAACCGGAGTGGCATGGTCGTAGAGTAGTTGGATTCGCTGTACCGAAACCAACATCGAAAAAAGGTCTCTGTTGCGCGCCTCAGGGGCTAGGAGCATTGGGTTCCGTCTAGTTGACGTCGTAGCGAAACTGGCCGACCCACGGGTTAGCGAGCGACGCGTGCCCGGACAACGCACCGGCCTCCTCATTAACGCCGATTCTCGCCTCGGTTTGGCGCCCGCCGCTTCCAATCGGCTGGTCGAAGTCGCCCCGGCCCGAAACACGGACCTTCTAATTAATTAACACTTCGACGAAGGGTAGCCGGCAGCTCGGTTGTCCGCCCTATTTTCCGGCGGTGTCGGCGATGATTGCAATCGCCGCCGTAATAGGTCGGAAGCTTGGCATCCGCCCGAAACGCTACGATGACTGGTTGGTGGTGCCCAACCTATTGGATATGCCCATCGGCCCACCCAGCGTGATGAAGACAGCGGCGATCCAAGAGGGCCTCAAGCCACTCAAGCAACTGGAAATCGAAGCCAAGAAGAGGTTCCAGGAGCAACTGAATGAATACGAAGTCCGATGCTGGGTGGCCCAGCAACGCAGGGAACTCGCCAACAAACAGGTCAAGGCCACCGACACGGTCGAGGGGCGGCGACCCCTTGTGGACAACGCCCGTCGTGGAAGCGGGTGATGGGATTCGAACCCACGACATTCACGTTGGCAACGTGACGGCGTCAAGTTCTAACTAGCCTATTTGCAAATAGTTACGGCGCTAGCCGAATCACCTTGCACTGGCGCTTCCGGCTGTGTCTGCAGAACATAGCGAAACCTGTCCCCTTGAACCAAGGAGGCTACTCCACCCGACGGTCATGACTAGGCATGGACTATGTTACGGACACGCCAAAACCGTATACGGATAGGGGAACCCGCTGAACGCGCTCACGTCGTTCGAAACGTCGGCGAAATTCGTCCCCTGGTTCGGGGTATTCGGCGTAGCCGGAGCCTGCGGACCGACAATGTCCGTACGCGGCGTGCTTGGAGCCGAGGTCACGTTGCCGAACTTCGCCACGATCGCGGAAACGTCACCGAAGTTCG
>Ga0137431_1000216_pt1 | contig 25156 bp, 15 predicted proteins | sample EasRivERMZT800_2_FD_104646 | JGI IMG/M metagenome (GOLD analysis project Ga0137431, IMG submission 104646) | Soil microbial communities from meander-bound floodplain in the East River, Colorado, USA - East River MetaG ERMZT800_2 | ecosystem: Environmental > Terrestrial > Soil > Floodplain ... | reverse complement strand
GTCCGGAGTATATTTAAGATCGGTGTGATCAAAAAGATGATGGAACATTTTATTTTTTTCTTCGAATGGATAGCAGTTTGAAATCAATTCCGTTCCATTTTGTCGTGCTTCAAATAAATCCTTGAAGTAGCTAATGTCCGTATATGGAATCAGGCTACTCAGAAACGGGTGGTTTGCTTTGCTTTCCAGCCACCATACAACGTCTTTGGAACCTTTTTCAAAGAGGATGATGATCGCTGTGTAGAAGTCGATATCCAATTCCTTCAGCCTTTCATAGAGTGCGTGAAGGACTTCCTCGATTTCATCACTCTTATGCATGGCCAAAGAACGCGAACGGACTTTTTCCAATGCGGCTTCAATTTTTGCTTCCCTTGCCTGTGCTTCGGCCTTTTGCAGATCAAGGAAACGGGTATAGGTTTGTTCAAAAACCTTTCCGAAGCGCTTAAACAAATCATGAGCTTCGGGACAAGGTTCATAGGTGATGAACAGTAAGCTTACCTGTGAACCAAATACAAAATGGTTAAACTGGCGTGTTGGAAATTGATTTCCTGAGTCCAGAATTTTTTGAAATTGCCCTTTATCACCAAAGCTGCTTAATAACTGGTATGTTTCTATGATCTGCTCGCCTTCCAGGCTAGACACAAAGAAATCATCTCCCCTAAGTCTCGCTTCCCTTATCGCCCTGAAGGCGGGATGCCCGGTAAGCTGTACAGTGTATGGCTCCAATAAAACGCCTGTCGGGTCCGTAACCCAATCAATATATGACGCATTATCGGGTTGCCAGATATTGAAGCCAGCAGTCCATGCCGTTATTCCTAAATCTTTTACCTGTTGAAATAATAATTGTGCAACATCTGCCAATTCATCACTTCGCTGCATGGCCATTGTTCGTGAACGGACTTTTTCAAGTGCAGCTTCAATTTTTGCTTCCATTGCCTGCGCTTCGGCCTTTTGCAGATCGAGGAAACGGGTATAAGTTTGTTCGAAAACTTTTGCAAATCGTTTGAAAATATCCCACGATTCGGATACATGTTCGTAGGTGATAAACACCAGGTAGCCTTGTGAAAAATAGGCGCAATGCGTAATTTGAAATTTGGGCATTTCAAACCCGGAGTTCTCTATATCGCCAAATATTTTTCCGGAATCAGGCAGGCTAAACATATAGCGGTAGGTTTCCTCCAATTCTTTCCCGCTTGATTCCATCACTAATAATTCTTCTCTTCGCTGCCTGGCATCATATATACTTATAAAGAAAGGATCTTCAGTAAGGGGCGTTCTAAAAGGCGGGGAGATGCCACCATCTGCCAGGCTCATCCATTGGGTAACAGCTTTCTCGTCTTTATCAAATATATTAAACCCGCAAGCCCATGGTTGCATACCCAGCGCCTGAATCTGCCTGAACATTTCCGAAGCGGTTTCGCTCAGTTCCTCACTATGCTGCATGCCCATTGTTCGTGACCGAACTCTCTCCAACGCTGCTTCAATCTGTGCTTCTCTTGCCTGTGCTTCGGCTTTTTGTAAATCGAGAAAGCGGGTATAGGTTTGCTCGAAAACTTTTGCGAAGCGTTTGAACACATCCCACATTTCAGGAACTGGTTCGTAAGTAATGAACATAAGGTAACCTTGAGAAAAAAAGGCGCAATGATTCACTTGAAATTTTGGAATTTGAAATCCCGTATCCTCCATGCCCCCAAGTACCTTTTTTACTTCAGGCAGGCTAAACATGTAGTTATATGTTTCTTCCAGTTCCTTTCCTCCGGTCTCCATCACAAGCAGATCCTCATGTCTTTGCCTGGCTTCACAAATCTTTATAAAGAAAATGTCTTCTGTGTGCGGCAGATGATAAGGAGTTGCTATGCTTCCATCCGGGTTACACATATTAATTGTAGCAGACCTTCCATCGTCTTGCCAGATATTAAAACCGCTTGACCAGCTTTTAACACCAAGGTCCTCCAATTGCTTAAATAATAATGATGCAGCATCTCTCAATTCATCACTCTTTTGCATCGCCATCGTTCTTGCCCGCACTCTTTCCAATGCTAATTGAATTTGTGATTCTCTTGCCTGTGCTTCGGCTTTTTGCAAATCAAGGAAGCGGGTATAAGCTCTTTCAAATTCAATGGTAAACCGGCGGAGGATCTGTTTCTCTTCCTGGTCAAGCTGCCTGCGGATAAGAATGCCAAAGCAACCGTATTTCATATAGGCTTCGGCGTAGTAGAAACCACCAGGGAATAATTCTGCTTTTAATTTTTCGGCTCCCCTTAACAATTCTTCCCAGGTGGTAAAGTAGTTCTTTACATCTTCGGGTGGAATTTGGATTACATGTACCGGTTCACCGCTTTCCCACATGGCAAAACAGGCAGCAGTATAAGGTTCGGATTTATCAAGCGGGTAGACAATGGATTTGCTTTTATAAACTGTTGAACCGTTTTGGTCTTCGCTCCAGGTAACCCAGAACAGATGATCAGCTTTTTCTTCATTGGGCAGCCAGACATAAGAAAATTCAGAAGGAATATTTAATAAAAGCAGTTGTTCGTGAAAGACATTGGAAACCTTATCCAGCTCGCTGGAATGCTGCATCAGCATACTTTGCGTGCGGGTTCGTTCCAAAGCCGCTTCAATCTGTGCTTCTCTTGCCTGCCCAATGGCCTGTTCAATATCAATAAACCGGCGGTAAGCCAGTTCAAATACATTGCGGAAGCGTTTGAATACCGCGAGTTCATTCTCATTCAACGGGGCATAAGTGGAAACGCCCAGCGCGCCGGAGCCGATGGAGTAGAAGTAATAATGCAATGACTTTACTTCATATAAATGGGGATCCACGAACTGGTTGGCCTTTTTTTGATATTCAATCCATTTTTTAAGTTTAGCTCCTTTAAATACTTTCGTGAAAAATGCTTCCGGGTCGGTGAGCATCTGGTTCACAAAGGCTTTCACATCGTCCTGGAGGTTGTATTCAACTTCCGTAATAGTCTCTTTCCCGCTAAGCCGGAAGAACTCATAATTTAGATAGATGCCCCTGGTTTCATAGAAGATGGCAGTTTGCACGTTACGTACTTCTCTTACATCAAGAGTTTGAAGTTGATGGGAAATGGTGCTGCATACGTCCAGCATATCCGCCGATTCTTTCATGCTCATCGCAACCGTTCTCACTTTCTCTAAAGCAGTTTCAATTTCGAGCTCGCGGTTTTTTGATTCCAGCTCAACTGTACGTCTTTTTACAGCATCACGGAGTTGAATATTCTCCGTTCTGATCTGTTCCAGCCCATAGGCCTCGCCCTCCTGTGCTTTTGAATCCGTCATCGAGACATGCTGATGTAAAAACTTCCAGTTATTTCCTTTTTTCCGAAGCAGTGATGACAACCTGAACTTTGAATAAAAAACCCATTCCGGTTCAATTAGAATATATCCATCAGATAACTCGGTGACAAGAATCAGCTCATCCACAGGTTCAACGTTTATAAGCCTGTTTCTGAATTCAGCTTTCCCGGCCATCTGGTCTTTTACTGCATCTAATAAACTGGTTGAATCTTTTTTGTTTAACAGCGCCTCTGCTTCAGTAGATCCGATGAATCTGAATTCCTTATCAAGCAAAGAAGCATATGTTTTCAAGTCACCATTGATATAGCTATTCCAGTATGTTTCATACAACTTTCTTATTTCAGCTTCCAGTTTTTTCGTGAGTTTCATGTTACACTTATTTATATGTACCGGGCCGAACCTCTTCAGTTCAGTTCGGTTCTTTGGCAACGGGTTGTGCCAAGGTCATCGCTTCGGGAAAACCAGTTGTTATAAAATGGATCGAGGCTACGCATCTATATTGTCCACAATGTATCGATTTCTAGCGGGGTAGAGCCGTAGGCTCGGTTGCCTGTCTAACACTTAATTTTCCTTAAGGAATACCTTTGGCATAATCCAGTGAAAACAATTGCGCTATACACCAGAGTACCGTTGGCACGATACATCTAATTCAACTCGGCAGCGAAATGACAAACTCCGATCCTTCGCCTTCCTTCGTTTCCACCCTCAATTCACCACCGTGTGCTTTTATAATATCATAACTCAACGACAACCCCAAACCAGTTCCTTGCCCGGTCGGTTTAGTGGTAAAAAATGGTTGAAAGATTTTATCTAATATTTTTTGTGGAATGCCCGGCCCATTATCCCGAACAGAAATCAAGACTTTATCACCCACTTTTTTTGTGCTCACCCAAACAGTAGGTTCATGGTTGTGGTTAGGGTCTTTGAACCCCCCTTCGGGGGGCAGGGAGGCGGCATAAAAAGCATTGTTGATCAGGTTGAGCACAACCCTTCCAATTTCCTGCGGAATGATATTTATTTTGCCAATACTATTATCAAAATCAGTTTCAATTTTTGCATTGAATGATTTATCCTTTGCCCTTAATCCATGAAAGGCTAACCGCAAATATTCATCCGCCAACGCATTAATATCCGTTGGTTCTTTCTCTCCACTGCTGGTACGGCTATGTTGCAGCATTCCTTTTACGATACCATCTGCCCGTTTTCCATGATGATTTATTTTTTCTTCGTTGGCAATAATATCATTGATAATTTCATCTTCTAACGTTTTATCTGCATTTGGCTTTAAGCGTTCAGCCTTCAGCTCTTCCAACATTTCTTTATTTACTTCAGAAAAATTATTCACGAAATTCAATGGGTTTTGAATTTCATGGGCAATGCCGGCTGTCAATTCTCCCAATGACGCCATTTTTTCGGATTGGATTAATTGGTTCTGGGTAGCCTTTAATTCGTTTAGTGTCCGCACTATCTCACTGTTTTTCTCCTGCAGTGTTTGATTTGCTTTTTGCTTTTGACGATTGTTTCGGTATAGTAAGAATCCGATAGTACTGAATACGGCAATCAATGCTATGATGGCAATATTCTTTAGTTTACCCTCATTTTCAATTCGCTCCTGCTCCTGTTGTTGCAAAAGCAATTCTTGATTGAATGCTGCAACCTGGAATTCCTGGAGCCTGGTCTTTTCTATCTTGTCAAGGCTGTCATTTAATAATGTAGCCAGTCTTAAATAGGCAAAAGAACTGTCTGTATTGTTTTGGTCATAATAATAATCTGAGATCATCCGGTAAGCAATTGCTATTTCCTTTTTGTAGCCGCCCAGCGTAAAAGCTTCAAGGGCTTTTTTGGCATAAAGAAAACCCGAATCTGCTTCTTTCAACGATTGATAAAGATTGGCTAATTGAAGACATGCATTTCCTGTATGTCGGGGATTATATTGCTGCTCACTAACCTGGATAGCTTTTTCGTAATTTTCCCTGGCAAGATCAGTGTTTCCCATTTGCTCGTAGATCGTTCCTATGGATGTGTACGTGCTGCCTTCAAATTTTCTATCTTTAAAAGCTAACTTTGAATAATAATACAGTGACTTCTGTTGATAGAAAAGGGCCGAATCTAATTTATTCAGTTTTAGATAACTGTCACCAATGTCAGGGTATAGTCCAGCAAGGTTTAAAGTATCTCTTGCGGATTCCAAACGTGTAATTGCTTCATGGGCAACAGCGATTTGCTTTTCATAGTTACCGACATAGAGATACAGGTACTCAAGAGCAGCATATAGTAAGCCGATTACACTACGCCGGTACATTTGCGGTGTTTGTCCTTTTTGCAGATTCCATGTATTCTTTTCGTTGGAAGGATCTTCGGCAATTTCCAATCCCTGGCTTATTACCCTGAGTGCCTCAGGATAATTTCCCGTCTTCATGAGAGGCCAACCCATAAATGCCATCATCTCAGCCTTATTCAATTGTAAGCCGATTTTTTCCGCGATAGCTATCCCCTTGTTACAATAATACAGACCACTATCGACGCTTATATCATCGTAAAAGCCCCCCAACATCGAATAAGCACCCATACGCACAGTGTCATTTGCTGCATGCTGAAGTATAAAATAGGCGCTGTCCATTTGTTGCCTGGTCTGTGCTTTGGCAAATGCAGGCAATAATAAAAGCAGCAATATTTTTGGTAATAATTTCATCCAACTAGTTTAAGCAATTGGTAATTTGATTATGAACTCTGAACCTTCTCCTTCTTTACTCTGCACTTTAATATCTCCGCCATGCGCTTTTACAATATCATAAATTGTCTGCATCACGGATTGGCACTGATTTATTGATTACACTGATTTTCCTTTCCGTGAAATCCTGTAATCCTTCTAATCCGTGATTCAGACTACAGGTAATTGAATAATAAACCCACTCCCTTCGCCTTCTTTTGTTTCCACCCTCAATTCACCACCGTGTGCTTTTACAATATCATAACTCAGGCTCAGTCCTAACCCTGTTCCCTGTCCGGTTGGTTTGGTGGTAAAGAATGGTTGAAAGATTTTATCCAATATTTTTTGAGGGATGCCCGGACCATTATCACGAACAGAAATCAAAACTTTATCACCAACTTTTTTTGTAGTTACCCAAACTGTAGGTTCATGTTTGTGATTAGGATCTTTGAACCCCCCTTCGGGGAGCAGGGGGGCCGCATAAAAAGCATTATTGATTAAATTCAATAATACTCTCCCAATTTCCTGGGGAATGATATTTATTTTGCCGATGCTTTGATCAAAATCAGTTCCAAACTTTGCATTGAATGATTTTTCCTTTGCCCGCAAACCATGATAAGCTAAACGCAGGTATTCATCCGCCAGCGCATTAATATCAGTCGGTTCCTTTTGTCCCGAACTGGTCCTGCTATGCTGGAGCATACCTTTTACTATGGCATCGGCCCTTTTGCCATGATGCAATATTTTTTCGAGATTTTGCCTGACATCTTCTGCTATGGTGATCGCATCTTTTGCGTTTCCTTTTTCCAGTTCAGTTTTCATTTCCAGGAGCAATTCATTACTGACGTCGGAAAAATTATTGACGAAGTTTAAGGGATTTTGAATTTCGTGTGCAATGCCGGCAGTCAATTCTCCCAGCGACGCCATTTTTTCCGATTGCACTAGCTGCGTTTGAGCCTGTTTCAGGTCCACGAGGGTTTTGTCTACCTGTTGCTTGGCGGCTTCCAGTTTATTGAAATCCTCATAGCGGGCATATGCGGTAGAAAATGCATCCGCTACATGTTGTATCAATATTATTTCCTCCTGGCCTAACTGGTCTGTATTACCTACATATAACAGTCCCTGCAAAAATGGAAGGAAATGAAGATAAAATCCTCCTTTCGGTAGTGTCCGCAGGTATTGCTCTTTGGTTGCAATGGCGCCTTGCCGCACTAAAGTATTGGCTATACTTATAAAATCATCTTCACTCCAGCGCCTTACATAAATCTTTTTGCAGCGCCAGTGATCGATCACGTCCGGGAAATGCCCGGGTGTATCGTAAGGCAAATGGAATGCAGCAATCGCTTTGCCGTCCGGTGTGGAAAGAAAAGTGTGAATGAGTTGTTGGGTTTCATCCATGATGAACACGCCACAGCGGATAAAAGGAATACCAAGTATGGTGAGTTCATTCCATATCAAAGGAGTTATTCGATCCAGGTCACTGACTGTCCTCATGGAAGCAATTTCTGCACGAACACGGTCAAGAGCTGCCTGCTTGACAGCTTCCCTTGCATTGGCTTCTGATTTTTGTAATTCTATATAACGCCTGAACGTAAGGTCAATGATCGTGGCAAATCGTTTTAATATTTTTATTTCTGTGTCATTATATGGAGCTTCTGACCATGTATTTAAACTACCAACGGAAAAAGGAAGAAAAGTGCCGTATTCGTTTAGTCCGTCTTGCCAATCAGGGACAGAAGGCAAAGACAATCCTGATAATAAATTCTCATAATAAGATTTGAGCTGTTCTCCGCTTAAAACAGGAAAATAATCTTCATTTTTCAGCCATGACTCATAAATTTTTTCAGTTACAGGATGATTCGACAAGTCGACCGATCCTATTAACGAAAGGCTATCTCCGCCATCAGTTGATGACGTTGCGGAATATAATTGTGCTTTCCTGGTTTCTTTGCTAAGCAAGCCAACGCCACAACGAATGGAATTAATACCCAATTTTCTCAGCTCAGTAAACACCATGCTGGCGGTAACGGAAAGATCATTACTGTTGTGCATGGCCATTGCTTTACCCCGAACTTTTTCCAATGCAGCCTCAATGGTTGCTTCTCTTGCCTGTGCTTCCGCTTTTTTTAAATCCTGGTACCTGCGGAAGGTAAGTGAGAAAACAGAAGTGAATCTTTTCATCACTTGTCTGTCTTCTTCTGAGTGAGGCTTCAATGAGAAGGTCCAAACAGCACCCTCACCAAAATAATATGACTGAATATTAATATCTGGAAATTGCTGAATAGGCTGTGTCAGATAGTTCGGTGTAGCATTTAAGATTTTGATGTAGTCTTCTTTATCTTTGCCAGCCAGATAGTAGTGCAGAAAATCTTCTTTGTTCTCCCATCCTTTGTATAAAAGCTGCCAAAAAGGATGGGCATTCATATCAAATATACCGACCGCCTTTATCGTTTTTCCATCGGCCATATTATTTACTGACCAGACTTCCTGGGTTTGATCTCTGCTGATATTGGTAATACCACCCCGCACATTTTCTATCCCCAATTTTTCCAGTTCGGTGAACATGGTTGCTGTTGCGCTACTTACATCTTCACTGCTGTGCATAGCCATCGTCCGGGCCCTTACTCTTTCTAAACCTGCTTCTATCTGCGCTTCTCTTGTATTGGCTTCTGCTTTTTGAAGATCGAGGTAACGCCTATAGGTTTGTCCGAATACTCCTGCAAAGCGTTTAAATATCTGAGAGGCTTCTGTTGATAATTGCTCAGCCGAAAAAGCAAAAAGAGCACCTTCAGAGAAATAAAAATCATTATGAAATTGCTGTTGCGGCAATGAGGCAATATCATAGCTGATATGATACTCCGGAGAGTTGATAAGCACAGTAAAATAATCAACCAGATCTTTGCCTTTTAGTTCGTATGAAAAAGTGATGTCCTTATTCTTCCATCCCTTGTACATGCCTTGCAGCAAAGGATGTATTGTCATATCCAGGCGACCAATGATCAATTCAGCTTTTTCATTTTCACTTTTCTTGGCTGTCCACACTTCCATCTGGTTAGGTTCATGCAGGATTCCGACTCCGCATCGAACTGTTTCAACACCCAGTTTAACTAATTCATCAAACATCGTGGAAACAGTATCTCCCACATCCTGGCTATTGTGCATCGCCATTGTTTTACTTCTAACCCGTTCCAATGAAACTTCGATCTGGGCTTCTCTTGCCTGGGCTTCGGCTTTTTGCAGATCAAGAAAACGCTTATAAGTAAGGTTAAACACACTGGCAAATCGCTTCATTACCATTTTTGCTTCATCAGTAAAAGCTGTATCCAAAAAGGCAAATAAGGAACCATCCTGGAAAACTGCGTTGAAGTAGTATTGCTGCTGATCTTTTTTTTCTGTGTTAAAAGTTGCAGAAACCGGTAGTTGAAAATTCGTTTTTGTTATTGCCTGGTAATAATTGAGAAGGTCTTCATTCTGTAAAACATAATAAAAGTCTTCCTGCTTCAGCCATGCATTATAGGCACCTTTCAGCAATGGATGAATATCCAGTGGCTCATCACCTGACACCTGGATGGTGTTGCCCCGGTCAGATTTTATAGTGATCCATATATCACCTCTTGGTTTTTCCTTATCTAATATGGCTATCCCACACCTGATCAATCCCAGATTCAGTTTATCTAATTCTTCGAATACCGTTGCTACTGCCAATTTTAAATCATCGCTTTTGTGCATGGCCATTGCTCTTGCCCTTACTCTTTCCAATGCAACTTCTATTTGGGCTTCTCTTGCCTGTGCTTCGGCTTTTTGAAGGTCAAGAAAACGTGTATAGGTCTGTTCAAAAACGGCAGCAAACCTTTTAAAGACATCATGAAATTCAGGACAGGGTTCCAGTGTAATAAACAGCAAATTGCCCTGCGAAAAATTAGCCACGTGATGTATTTGTGTTTCGGGTAAATCGAAACCCACACTTACTGCGTAATCGAAATATGCCTTAAAAGCCGGAATGGATTTAAGATATTGATAATGCTCCTGCATTCTTTCGCCACGCAATTCCAAAACAAAAAATGGTTCGCCTTTTTGCCTTGAATCAGCAAAGCGGATAAAATTAGCGTCTTCAGTCAACGGGATATTCAAAACCGCATTAAAGTCACTGCCATCCTGGGTACTCATCCATGAAGTAAATTTCTTTTCATTCTTTTCCCAGATATTATATCCGCAGCTATAGGCGGGTACTCCTAATGATTTTACTTGTTGAAATAATAATGCAGCAGCATCTTTCAGTTCTTCACTTTTCTGCATGGCCATCGTCCTTGCACGAACTCGTTCCAATGCAGCTTCAGTCTTTGCTTCTCTTGCCTGTGCTTCGGCTTTTTGCAAATCAAGAAAACGGGTATAGGTTTGATCAAACACGCCGGCAAATCTTTCCAGTAATTGAATAGTTTCCTGCGGGTGGGGTTCAGTTGTAGAAAATGTAAGCACTCCTTTTGAAAAGAAAGCGATATGAATAACCCAGCGATCTTCCCGGTATTCAAGATTGGATAATTTTTTTCTGAATGCATTATACTCCCGGAGATCCTTACCGGCAAGATCTATTACCAGCGATTTTTTCTGCTCCCTCCATGCAGCATGAATTTTTTTCATCACAACCGGCTCATTCAAATCTACTCTTGCTGCCTCTTTCCATTGTGAACCATATAATGTTGAATACAGTTGCATTATATTCTTACCTTCGTTAAAAATTCCAATGGAAATTTGTTCACTTGTTTCTCCCAGGTCTTTAAACTGTTGAAAAAGCAGTAAGGATGTTTCAGTCAATTCCCCGCTTTTCTGCATAGCCATTGTTCTTGCACGAACTCTTTCTAATGCCAGTTCTATCTGTGCTTCTCTTGCCTGTGCCTCGGCTTTTTCAATATCTATATATCGGCGGTATGCCAATTCAAATACATTCCGGAAACGTTTGAACAAATTGATCTCTTCTTCGTTCAAAGGGGAGTATGTTGAAATACCTAGCGCAACAGGGCCCAACGAATACCAGTAATAATTTAATGAGTTGGCTTTTTCGAGGTACGAATCAATAAAAACATTTGTAGTTTTTTGGTATGTAAGCCAGTCTCTTACTTCTTCACCTTTGAACTCATGCGTCCAAACCTGGTTTGGGCCTTTCCTCATACGATCAGCAAAATCTTCGGCAACGGGGTGATTGTTATAATCAACCTCCGTGATCAATAGCTTATCATGCTTTGGGTAAAACTCGTAATTTATATAGATGCTCTTGGCTTCATAGAAAATAGCCGTTTGAATATTGCGGATTTCTTTTATATGCAATAACTCTAATTGCTGCGAAATGGTTTTACAAACATCCAGCATGTCCCCTGGCTTTTTCATACCCATCGCAACAGATCTCACTCTTTCCAGCGCCGATTCAATCTCCAATTCACGATTCTGCGCTTCAACCGCTTTTCTCTTCTGTTCGAGTTCGGAAATGGTTTCTTCTAAAAGAATGGCCGTTGTCTTTTTTACTTTTTCAGTACGGTCGAGTTTGAAATCAGTAATGCTCCATTGCTTGTCGGCATCGGTAATGGCTTTTATTAAAACTTCTTTCTCCTGCTCCGTTAGCCGGTCATATTGCTGAAGAAGGTCTTGTATTGATTTCAGGTATTGGTTCATTTGTCTTTTTACTTCTTAAATTTTCCATAAACAGGTTGCCCGGGAAAAACGTTGGCAATTGTTTTACCGTTCTTTAATATAAACACACCATTCACTATCACATATTCGATGCCTTCGGAAAAGGCAAGGCCTTTGTCAAAGCTGGCTTTGTCAATTACCGTATTTGGATTAAAGATGGTGATATCGGCATCAGCGCCAATCTGTATTCTTCCTTTAAATCGCATCATGGGCGCAATGTTTTCCAGTCGTTTCGCCGGAAGCAGTGTCATTTTTTCAATCGCCGTATTTAAATCAATCACTTTGTCTCCTCTTGCATATTTTCCCAATACTCTTGAAAAGGTGCCGGCAGTACGTGGATGTGCCCGCGGCGAATAGGGCATACCGTCTGAAGCTATCATTACACCAGGAGCAGCAATTCCTATACTTATCCATTCGGGTTTCATCATGTGCATAATCGTCACACCTCCTGTTTTACGATAAGCTTCAAAACTTTCTTTTGTAAGTCGTTCGCCGGTAGCTTCCCATTGCAGGTCTCCGTAATTCATACCCAGTCTTTCCTGCCATCCTGCCTCAAACATAGCGCTTTGCAACAATGTGGAGGCGGCCGTGTAGGGATACAATTCTGTTGTAATATCAAACCCTTTTCTGTTTGCCGAGCTTATCATATCAAGTGCCACGCGAATTTGACCAAGTGACATACTGTTGATATGAACAATGTGCAATGGAGCACCTGTTAGCGCTGCATTGGCTATTACTTCCTGTATAGATATAATATCGGGTTGGCGGACATGGGAAAAAATTAATGCATTTATTTCACCAGCTACCTGGTAAACCCGGAACATTTCGCCAGGCTTTGATTTTGGAATGTATCCTATCGGAGCGCCAATGCCAATGCCGCCTTCAGCCAATGATGCTTTAATATTAGCAACCATCTTATTCATTTCTTCCTGCGAAAGCGTTTCTGCCTGACCGGGGCTGATGGTATTCAACAGCTTTTCAAGTTTTGATTCGCCCTTTTGGATTGCCAGGTACAAATCATTTACCGCTCCTTTGTATTTATCCATCGCCTTAAATCGTTCAAAAGGCCAGTTCACACTTGCTCCGTAATTAATGAGTGCTTTTGATTTGCGGGTTTCATACCATTGCCCTAAAAACTCAATACCCCATTCCAGTTCCAGTGCAGTAGTGACGCCATCATGCAACTGGTATTCCTGTTCCTGGTTGCTTCTGCCATGCACATGCAAATCAATAAAGCCCGGGGCTATTACCAGACCGGAACAGTTTATGGTTTCTTTGCCCTTCAATGGCTGCGATGATATTTCGGAAATGCGGTTGTTGAGGATCCCCACATTTTTAATGGCATCTAATTTGGTTTCAGGGTCAATCACACGTCCGCCGAACAATACAATATCATATACGATATTTGATTGTGCCGAAACTGCCTTGCAGCAACAAATCATTACTGTAAGGAAGCACAACACTTTTCGGTAAAACCCGGGTATCATAATCTGTTTTTTATAACCTGCACGGCCTTATACGGTGAGGTTTAATGTTATTTAATTTCAAACACCACCATGTTTACTTCTTCATTTCCTTCAAAACTTAGAGAAAATGCAGCACCCGGCTCAATATAAAGGTAGCCGCCTGATTTAATTTGCGTTTTTTTACCAGTTGCCGCATCCACATAATAAACCTTGTCGCCTGCCACAAGTTCGGTTATCATTGGTCCCCGGTTTTTGATAATGCCCGTTTTAAAAGTTTTTTTGGTTAGCTGATATGCAAATACCTTTTCGTTTTCGAAGAGCAGTGGAAAATCCAGGGGAGCTTTTTTAGAAGTGCTGTCAAATGATGAAAGAATTTCCGTATCGGTAACATGGAACGGAACAGTATCCGGATTACTCACCCTGTGAACCAATATGTCCGGCGAAAATGAACGATACCATGCTGTTCCTGCAATAGCCTTGTCTTTCACCCAATCCTGTCCTTGCACCTGGGTGCTCATAGTTGCATTGGAAAAATGCAGGAAGACAGAGGGCGTAGAATGAATATGAAACATAGTGGTATCACCTGGCTGAAGCCACACATTCATTAACCTGACATATTTATTTTCCAAAACCTTTTTGTGCAATGGCTCCTTGCTTACCTGAACCTGGGCTATAAGGGCTGATGAGCAGAATAGTATTGCTGCAGCGATAAGTATTGGTTTATTTTTCATGTAAATAGCCTTTTATTTATTAAACAGGTTCGGCAGCGCCGTTGCCACTACCTCATTCCCGGATCGGATAGCATATATTTCAACCTTTCAATTTACGTTATAAGATTAAATTTTTTGTATTGTTGAGTCTCATTGGTAGTTTTTATTATGTAATCTCAATGGTCATGGCTTTATTTTCTAATTCCTCTACGTGCTTTAAATGATTCTTGATACGCATAAACTGGATAACAAATAAAGCAACAGCAGCCATTGCCGAAAATGACAGGATCGTATATTCCCAGCTCAGGTTGTTTCTCAGCGGTCCGATTAACGCTGCGCCTGCAGCCTGGCCCAAATTATAAATCGCCATATATAAGGTGAACTGTAAAGCAGAAATTCTTTTCCAGCAACACTGCATGGCAGTAGCGAATAAACCAATGGCAGAAAAAACGAACAGGATATTGAAAGCAACCATGTAACCCGTAATGAACCACGCATGGTTCCAATAGCTTTTAGAAAAGGCCACGATTGCTGTTAGTAAAATTAAAATAATCAGGTAAACGCTGATCATTTTGATTTTTCCAAATCTTTCCAGCAAAAAACCTCCGGCCAGCATTCCCAGGATTCCACCTACTAATGAAGTAACCGCATAGATATGGGAGTAATCCTGATTTGACCAGCCTAGTGCCTGGATGGTGAAAATGGGAAAAAGCGTTCTCATGAAAGCTAACGCTGACAGCATGATAAATAACGTCAATGCCAGCAGAAGGCTATTGCGTAATTTGAGTATGCTGAACAGCGATTTAAAAATCTTTGCCCAGCTATCTAACTGTGATTCAGAAGCGTCAGGAGAAGCTGCGCCGGTTGTCCATGGCAATAGTTTTTCACCCGGTCGCTCCCTCAAAAAAAGCGGCACCAGCATGATTAAGCCGACTGTAAGTGAAAGTGAGAAGGTAGCTATAAAAAAGCCGTAATGATTGATCAGCCATGTGCCTATCGCCAGCGAAGCTGCTGTACCGATAATCTTGGAGCCCCACATAAAACCGTTTGCCCGCGGCTGCTGATGCATGGGTACTATGTCAATGACAAGGGCGTCGGTTGCTATGTCCTGGAAAGTAATAAAAATAGCGACGCAAAACCCAAAAGCAGTCAACAATCTCATATTATTCAACGGATCGGGCAATAGGGACATACTCATAAAACTCACTGCCAGCCCCAATTGCCCAAAAATTATCCACGGCCTCCGGCGACCCATAGATAAAATTGTAAATCGTTCTATCAATGGAGCCACCAAAATTTTAAAACTAAAAGGAATAGTGATTACAGCTACGTAAGAACCGATTTCAACCGGGGTTTTTCCATTCATGGCCATCCACGCAGGGATAGCAAACATTGTTATTCCTTCCGGAATGCCCTGGGCAACATAGAGTATGGAAAAACTGAAATACCTTAAAAAAGAATGTTCTGTTAACGCCGGGAAATTTCCTGCCTTCTTTGATGGTAAAGGTATGTCAGTTAGCATGTCTTATTCCTTGGTTTAATTATTCCTTTCACTTTATATCTTTTAATGACCCGCGTAATGTCCCCGTTTAATGTTGCAGGCTTTTTATAAATAACCCAACCAACCCTTTTTCATTATGGCTGGTTTTTAATTTACCTGCGATTTGCATAAAGGATACAGGATACAGCATTATTTTAATTGCCACACATACCGGTAAACAATCTACAATAAAATGCATATTCCTTTAGTTAGAGGTTATCATTACCATCAGGTATCCCGGCTTCCAGTCTCTGCCGCAGAATTCACCAGCCAGCAGGGCTGTTAAAAAAGTATCGAATGCTCTAGTAAATGCCCCTTGATTACATTTTCAAGTTTGCCTGTAATACTTTAGAAATTATTTTTCTTTCAGAGCCACACAACAGGAGGTCAGATTATGCATCTCCAAATTTCCATTTGTTGCCCTTCCTAATTCAGCATTGGAAAACATACCTGCCATCGGTACGTTCCATACATTTTTTACACCTTCGATCTCTTTACTCATCAGGGGGCCCAATGCAATGATGCGCCGGCGCAGCTGAACATAACCAATGCATCCGCTTCGGGCATTTCAGTTGCCTTCATTTCTTCAGTATTGTGAATTACTTTTTCCATCACATCAAAATCAGGTGGAAGGGAAAATCTTACTTTGGCGCCTTGCGGAACTGTTCCGCTACATAAAAAAGAGTGGTCACTCCAATCTATTACAAGCCCGGGACGCATAACCGGTTCGCCGGTTTCCCGCTGCAGTTGCAAGGGGAAACTGGTAGCCAATTCCATTAATAAATTTTCATTATCCGGCGAAACGTTTTCAATGCCTCCGTATTTAGCTGTTATATCAAGTGCGGGGATATTATCCACCGTAAAAACATGGTTACCGTCGCTTTGGGTAATTGTTTTTTCGGTACCGACTGCTTTCCATCCGCACGTGGCCCTGCCTTTGATTTTTATTTTATCCTCATTCAATGCCAGAACCACCATGCCACGGTTGCTTTCTTTATCGTTGGTAAAAACATATTGCTCACTAAAAGAATAATCGTCGCCGGCCATACCGCCAAAAACACTTACCTGTTTGCCAATCGCATCTTCGAAGCCCAGCAGCAACTGTTCAGCATCTGTTTCCAAATGGCTTCCGGCAACCAGGAATGCAGGATGTTGAAACATTTGTTTGGTTTTTTCTGCTATTCCTTTTGCCACTTCACGATAGTTTTTTCCCGGATATTCTGAAAACAGGATAGTGAAGTAAGCAGGATTGGTGTCAATCAAAAGAATGGCAGTAGCAAGTTTGTCCGGGTTTTCATCAATAAATTCGCCATTGGTAGTGGCGCCAAAGATTTTAATTCCGGCGTCATCCAGCAGTTTAGAAATAGCTTTCCTGTCCTGGCTGACGGAAAGAAATACGATGGCCAGTGTTGGTTTGAAGCCGTCGGCCATACTTTGCTGCAAACCTAATCGAATCTCTTCCGGAGATTTCCCTTTGATTGATTTTGACCTCATAATTTATGATTTGGAAGATTAAAAAAGGGCCGGAAGGAATAAAAACTGAATTTAACTGTTTTTATTCAAAAGATTTTTTGAGCAAAATCAACAACCAGGGTGTAGAATCCGGCTGTTCACAGAATAAGGCTTTCGGGTCGTTATTCTGTATCAAAGTTGCAATCTCGTTTTGCATTTATTTTACAAATCCCATCTTTTTTAGAATATTTTGATGTGCTTCACCTTGAAAATATTCTTGGTCATATATAAAGGCGATACTCATAAGATATGCCGAAGGATACCTTCCTTCCATTGTTTTTTCTTCCCATTCACTGGCTTTTTTATGATCGCCCTTCATATAATATATAAACGAAAGGGTGAAGGGGTCTTTCAATGTGTTTTCAGCAGCATATTTCAAAAACCTGTTTATTACCGCATCTGCTTTTTCGTTTTGATTACAATTTTTATAAATGAAGCCCAGTTGAGTTTGCAGTAATTCAGACCCCCATCCATCTTTAAATAATTTTTCTCCACTTTCTGCAAGGGATAATGCTTTGTCACACTCTTTCATAAAAATATGACCATAGGCTTTTTTGATATGCCCCCAAACCCAATTGGGATGCAACTCCAGGGCTTTTCCAAAGGCTTCTGAACTTTTTTTATAATTGCCGGCCAGCAGGTTAACCCATCCCAGGTTGTGCAGGCTGGGAATGGACACCGGGTCCAGTTCAACTGCTTTGTCCGCCAGGGGCAGCGCTTCCTTATGCCGGCCCAAATCTGCTAATGTGGTAGAGTACCTTATATATATAGTAGCATTGCCAGGATCCAGCTCTAATGCCTTTTTATAGGATGCTATTGCACCTATCCAATCCCAGTCATAATAAAATTTTAGCGCTCCTTCGGAAGTATAGATATCAGCCAGCTCAGGGTCTAATGCTTTAGCTGCTTCCAATGCAGTTCTTACTTCATGCACAATTTCATTTTTGGATGCGGTAGAAAAAAGCCCCTGTACAATTTTTTCATTGGCTATTGCTGCATAAGCAACTGCATATTTCGGGTCAATACGAATGGCTTCCCTGAAATGGGACAATGCTTTTTCTGACTCTTCCGGTGTGGAACCATAACCCAGATATCGTCCTTTCAGGTATTCAGCATAGGCTTCGGGATTGACTTCCTTTTTATGTTGGTCAATTTTTGAATTATTGACCAAAGAAATTTGAAGCGGGTTAAGTAATGATGTCATGATGGAATCCTCTATCCTTGAAACATCGCTAGTTCCCAATTCGTATTTATTTCCCCAAATCAGGTTTTGATTTGCTGCATCTACTAATTCACAATTTAAAAAATAACCATCTCCTTTTTTCTGCAACCGACCCGTTAACACCATATCGGCATTCAGGAGTTTTCGTAAGTTTTCAATTCTAAGGCTGGAATCTTTTAAACCAAAAGTAGCAGACCGGGCAAAAACTTTGATGCCGGCGATATTTGAAAACCGGTTTATAAGATTTTCGGGAATACCATCAGATAAAAATGATAAGGTAGAATCGTTTTGAATATTTTCAAAAGGAAGAATGGCCAATGATTTTATCGTTGCTGCAACTACTTCTTTTGGAAGAATTGAGTTTTTAAAAATGAATAGTAGGGATAAGATCAAAATTGCAGTTGTCACAGCAATCAATATTCCTTTTTTACTTTTTTGTTTGGGTGTTTGTTTTAGTTTGCCACGCATATCCTCCGGCCTGGGAACTACAAATCCAGGATTAGATAATGCAAAAACTTCTATCGGTTCTTCCACGTTTTTGAATTCAAAACTACCCAGGGAAGTAATTTGAAATTCTGCTTTGTTTCTTATCTCATCCGTAATTTTTTTAGAAAAAAGGACTGAACCCGGAACGCCTAATGATTGTATGCGGGAAGCAATATTCACCGCATCGCCATAAATATCATTGTTCTCAAAAATAATTTCTCCCTGGTGGATGCCGATGCTTAATTGAAAATCTTTTGCAGCGTTGCAGGCTTGCTGGATTTTGATAGCTGCATTTACTGCATCGGAAACTGTATTGAAACTTGCCATTACACCATCGCCCAGTTCTTTTATCCAACGGCCACTAAATTGTTCTATGATTGGTTTTTGTACTGCCCGGTTTTTATTAAGGATCGTAAAAGCTTTTTGTTCGTCATTACCCATCAATGCAGTATAGCCAACGATATCAGTAAACATAATAGCGGCTAACTGGCGGGAAGAAGACATGGGGATCAATTTGTATCAGAAAGGTAAGAAAAGGATGAGTCAAGAGTGATAAATGTGAGTAGATAAAGAATATTCTTATAACTTTTTCTTTGAAAATTATTTTGGAAAACCAATCCTGTCTAGTAAGTTTTGAAAGCGCAGATCAATTCTAAGAGAAGCCGGAACAGCGGGGAAATATTTAAGTGTAATCAATGCAGGGTCCCGGTCATCATAAGCCCTTTCAAGGTAATTTAAGGCAGTATCGAGATCGTTCAAATAAGCTGCCGATATTCCCCAATAAGTACCCGCTATATATTCTGTAGCTGACCTTTTTTCTAATTCATTCATTAATTCTCGTGCTTTATCAACATTGCCGTTACTGCAGTAGGCCCAAATAAGGGAGTTTGCCGCGTGCTGATGTCCGTTGGAGATTTTCATCAGATTTGCAAAAGTATCAATTGCTTCTTCATACCGTTTCAAAGCCATATAACAAAGACCAGCTAGTCGCTGCGACAGAAAAGAATTGGCATCCAGCTCAATACCGGTTTTGGCATAAGTTAGCGCCTCCTCAAATTTATTAGCCGTATAAAGAATCGAGGATAAGTCGGCATGATCAATAGCACTTAAAGGTTCCAGATTTATAGCCATATGTGCTTGCTTTTCAGCTTCATCGAATTTCCCTTGCACCCATGCCAGGTAGCTCATGGCATATAAAGAGCGTATTTGTGAAGATTTGGGGCTCAGCTCAATTGCCCTGATATAATGTTTCTTTGCTTCCACCCAATTCCATTCAAGATATTCGTAGCAAATTGCCAAAGAACAGTAAGCCTCACCTAGCGAATTATCAAGCCTCTCGGCAGTTTCTGCGGCTTGTTTTACCTCCTTCAATACTTCTTTTCCAGGGGAAAAACTATAAAATGCAATTAATGTATTTGCACCTGCATAACCGCAATAAGCTCCCGCAAAACCAGGATCAGCGGCTATGGCTTGTTTAAAATAATGTAAGCCTTGGATAATAGAACTTCCACGCCTGCTAGTATAAAACCTTCCTTTTAAATACAATTCATAAGCCTCTGCATTTTGCGTAGGGTTTTTAGTGATCGCCTCTCGGTCTTTCTCAAATAATGTTACTTTTAATTGCTCCGTAATGGTTAAAGCGATCTCATCCTGGATGGCAAAAATATCGTCCAGGTCCCGGTCGTATTTTTCAGACCAGAGTTGAAATCCATCTTCAACATTTATTAATTGGACCATAATGCGTATCCGGTTGCCCTGTTTCCGCACACTACCTTCCAGCACAGTGCGAACCTGCAACTTTTCTCCAACTTCCAGGAGATCTATATTCTTCCCTTTGAATTGAAAGGAAGATGTACGGCCCGCTACTTTCAAATCTTTTAAGTGCGACAATGAATTCAATATCTCTTCCGCCATTCCCTCGCTGAAATATTCCTGCTCCGGGTCGCTGCTCATATTTTCAAAAGGAAGTACAGCAATACTTTTATCAGAAATATTCTTAACTTTTAATTGGATATTTTCATTTACCAATGATTCAGGTCCAATCTCCTTAATCAGCACCTCGTAAACTCTTACGGGTTCCTTTACATTTTTCAACGCTTCTTGCTTTACAAACCTTGTTTCAATGCCTTGTTTGTTTGAAACATTATTCTGAATTGATTCCGAAATATAAATTGTGCCAGGCTCAGCAGTGGCCTGTATTCGTGAAGCAATGTTTACGCCATCTCCAAATACATCATCATTTTCAAAAACTACTTCACCCAAATGAATACCAATACGTAATTGAAATTCTTTTGATGAATTACATGTTTGTTGAATTTTTATTGCGGCATTTACTGCATCTGAAACCGTATTGAAACTTGCCATTACACCATCTCCCAGTTCTTTTATCCAGCGGCCACTAAATTGTTCAATGATTGGTTTTTGTAGTGCCCGATTTTTATTAAGGATTGTAAAAGCTTTTTGTTCGTCATTACCCATCAACGCCGTGTACCCGACGATGTCGGTGAACATGATGGCAGCGAGTTGGCGCGACTGAGCCATGATCCCATGATTGTGCAGGGAAGTTAATCATCTTTAAGAAACTAGTCCCGGCTTAATGCCCTGTACCCGACAATGTCAGTGAACATGATAGCAGCGAGTTGGCGGGTTTGAGATATACAGTTTTCAGGTTGGTTTTATTTTTCTTTTAATGCCACCCAACAGCAGGTAGTAGAATGAAATTCCTGTCTTCCATTGATGGCCCTCCCATATTCACCATAGGTAAAGAATCCGGCCATCGGTGCTTTCCATACATCATATAACCCTTCATTTTCTGCATTGGCCATAGGACCCAAAGCGCTGACTCTGCCTGCGCAGGAAAATATTAACAGCGCTTCTGCTTCGAGGTGGCTTGTAGTTTTTAATTCACTGGCTTTTTCTATAACAGTTTCTACAATATCAAAATCCGGAGGCATTGAAAATCGTAGCCTTGATCCTTTCGGTACGTCGAAATCACACATCAGGGCATTTTTATTCGGATCAACGGCCATTGGTGTACGCAAAACAGGTTCTCCAATTTCTCTTTCTACCTGGAAAGGATAATGAACGCCAACGCCCTCAAATATTTTATACTTGTCTGTTTCGGCTGTCGGTTTTAAGCCTAAATATTTCATGTACATATCGAGGGCAGGCTGGTCGTCAATTGTATAGATCCACCCACCTTCACTTTTAGTAACAGTTCTTGAAATTCCAAGAGGTTTCCAACCGGAGACAGCCATTCCATGCAAACTGATCTTTTCTTCATCAAGCACCAGGGCTACTATTCCGGTGTCACTTTCTTTTTCATTAGTAAAAACATAGGTTCCCGTCACCGTATAATCATCCCCGGCCATACCGCCATAAATATTTACCTGTGACCCTACCGCGTTTTCAAGACTGCGAACCAGGTTTTCTCCATCTAAATATTCACCTTTGACAGATATGCCGGTACTACAGAGAATGAAAGCTGGCCGTTTAAATTTTTGTAACGCCGCTTCAGCTAATCGTGTGGCAGCTTCTGACAAATTGCTATCGGCTATATTTTCAAACAAAATTGTGTATGAATCATGGCTCAAATTCAGCAATAGGATAACTGTTGATCCCTGGTCCTGGTGTCCATTAATAAATTCGCCGCAGGAGGTAGCACCCAGTATGTCAATTCCTTCCTGCCGCAATATTTCACAAATCGCTTTTCTGTCCTGTTTAATGGATATAAACACCAAAGCCAGCGTTGGTTTGAAACCATCAGCCATGCTTTGCTGCAGTGCTGATTGAATTTCTTCAACTGATTTTCCCTTGATTGATTTTGCTTTCATGTAAGAATAATTCAGGATTTATTTTTGTTTAATCCATATTAGTCGTCGTTTATCAACATCATTATGCAATTCCAATGTATCACCATGGAAAATAAATCTTCGTTTCACTGTTGTATTCCAGGAGGAAGGAATGGTATGCGATAAACGGTCGTGTTCCACCACACCGGCAGAATCGGAAACTGAATAATTTGCCACATATACATAGTTGGAAACAAATTCTGCCACTGCCGCTTTCAGTTCGTCAACAGACATGCTGTCCATTTTTGCTTTAACTTTTTCCGGGTCGAGCGTTTCATTTTCAGACAACACCCATTTGTATTCATTATAATTTTTGGGAGTGATATGAACGGCCATATGCCCTTTACCATCATAGATGATATACCCGGTTCCGTCACTTGCCCACTCATGATGATATTCACCTGTTGAATCCTGCACCTCAATACTGTGAAGTTTATACATACCTGCAAGTTGTTCATTGGGGTCGGTTGTTGATTTACCCATACAGGCGGATAAGAAAATTGGCATGAATAGCAATGGGAAATGATTCATGAATATTAAGTTCTTTTATTTAGTTCTTCTGATGAAATCCGTTTAAAATTCATAAACGGACTTCTGATAAGGTACCAGAAGGTTTGTTTCCTGTCTTCTTCAAATTCCTTAAGCCCGAATTTGATTTCTGAGGGGGGCTTGTATTTGAACGTACCGAATATTCTGTCCCAAATAATAAAGATGTCGGAATAATTGGAATCAGTATAATGCTGGTCCTGTTCATGATGTAATTTGTGAATATTAGGGGTAGTGAAAATCCATCCGAATGTTTTATCCAGCCAAACGGGGAATTTGAGATTGGAATGTTCCAGGAAAAGAATAGGTGTTAAAATGAGAAAGAAAACCCCCAGGGATAAAAGGTCTAACCCCAAAATAGCTGCTGCAACAATGTTGGAGATGCCGAAAACAACGATTTCAACAGGATGGCCGCGAAGGTTGGTGGATGCATCCATCCTTGTATCGCTGTGGTGCACCCGGTGAAAACGCCACAACAAAGGTATCTTGTGCGCAGTACGATGAAACCAGTAATTGACAAAATCAAACATCATAACACCAAGCAACACCTTAAACCACAGCGGAACAGTGAATAAATACAACAGCCCTATTTCATTTTTATTCAACCATTCAATCGTGAACACAGTAACTATGGCCCACAATAAACTACCCAAGGAAAACACCGCCTGTAAAAATATATTCTGCAAAAGATGATGTTGCATTTTATTAAATGTAAACTGAATACTGAGCAGATGCTCCAGTATATAGAACAGTACGATCAATCCAATGATGATGTAGTTGGAGTTAATCGCCAGGAGCTTGTTCAAAATTTCCATGATTTTCCGTTTTTGAAAGTGTATTTCTCTTCAGCGAATTTTCTGATGGATAAGGTCCTTGATCTGGCTCGTTAGATACGAACGCCGGCCACCGAACCTAAAGGTTATAACAGGGTGGAAATATAAAGACTGAATATACCGTATTTTTTATTCAAAACCGGTTGCGGGAAAAGTCAATTCAGAGATAAAAAAGGGTGGGGTCGAACTGTCAATCGGGGTCCTTTACAGACCGGTTTTCGATTAAAGTTTTTCTTCAAAAAAAATGTTGATGGCGGCCAGCCGGCAAACGCCACCAACAATGAAGCCTTTTATTCGGGATCATTTGATTGCATACACCCGGTAAGCTACTTTGCCTCCTGCCAGAAAACTCCCGACACCTATAGCCAGGGTATGATTAAGCCAGGCATACCTGGGAGAACTGGTTTCAAATACCGGGTTGGTTCTGAAATAGTAATCCGAAGGGGTAAGTTCATTCCATTTGCCTTCCAGTATTTTTCCAAATTTTTTTGCATCGGTATGAACATAACCACCATAGGTGACGTAGATAAGAGCGCCATCATCGGTTTCTATAGTTACACGAACGTCTAACTTGAAAGTGGTAGAATCAACGACAAGCCCCCAGTCGCCGCCACCCAGCAAAATTTTTCCATTCAGCTTTTCATCTTTAATAAAACCACTTTTTGCGGGGAAGATGATTCGTGCTCCCGTGAGCACCGGACCCACTGCCTGGGGCGGGTGGAGTTCGGCTTCCAGCGCAAATAAAAATTCGGATTTCAGGTCCTGTGCACTTGCAGGATAATAAAAACAAGCTACTAAGAAAAGAATGCAGGAGATTTTTTTTATTTGTTTAATTTTTTATTGTTTTTTTGCCAAATGGACCCGATAGCTATCGGGTTCGCCATAAAAATTATCATCGCGTTGGTATAAATTGCTCGATAATTTTTATGACTCATTTCATGTTGTTGATTTTGGTTTGAAAATATTGGTAAATCAGGTAAACTAATCAATTAAGCTAAGGAATGGTCCGGGCATTTTGCATTATGCAGGCAATATGATTGTAAACTCTGCTCCATTGCCCTCCTTCGTTTCCACCTTTATCTCTCCTCCATGTGCTTTGACAATATCGTAGCTCAGCGATAATCCCAGCCCTGTTCCCTGCCCCGTCGGCTTGGTAGTAAAGAAGGGTTGAAAGATTTTATCCAGGAAGTTAGCGGGAATACCTGGCCCATTATCTCGTATCTTAATCAGAACATTATTTTTTTCTTTTCTTGTACTCACCCATACCGTTGGAGTCT
>Ga0137431_1000215_pt1 | contig 25254 bp, 21 predicted proteins | sample EasRivERMZT800_2_FD_104646 | JGI IMG/M metagenome (GOLD analysis project Ga0137431, IMG submission 104646) | Soil microbial communities from meander-bound floodplain in the East River, Colorado, USA - East River MetaG ERMZT800_2 | ecosystem: Environmental > Terrestrial > Soil > Floodplain ... | reverse complement strand
TGAAGCTGTGCCTGGCCCTCAACTACGGCGGGCGTCATGAAATCGTGGACGCGGTGCGGCGCATCGCCCGGCAGGTCCAAAGCGGGGAGCTGTCGTGGCCTCAAATCGATGAAGAGATCATGGCCGAGGCCCTATACACCACGGGCCTGCCGGACCCGGAGTTGTTGATCCGCACCGCCAATGAGCGGCGAGTCAGCAATTTCCTGCTCTGGCAGATCAGCTACGCCGAGTTGCACGTCTCGGAAAAGCTCTGGCCGAACTTCGGACCGGAGGACCTGAACCTGGCCATCAAGGACTTCGCCTCGCGGGAGCGGCGCTTTGGAGGGGTGGACGCCGGCGATCGGAAAGTAAGCGAATAAGGCTGAGCACGAGCGATCAGAATCGCGCCAGCCCTCTGATCAGAACCGCGACAGCTATGGAGCGGCTACTTCTGAAGACGCCCGATTCATAGCGGGCTCTTCAACAAGCGGGAACCCAGCGGCCGTGGCCGCTTGTTAACACGCGCGGCTCTGATCGTTTGTTTGTGGGCGTAGCGTGGATCACGCCGAAACTGACGCTTCCGGCGATGCCGCGGCGAGCTTGGCTTCCTCGATCATCTGGGCGATTTCGGCGGCGCGTTCTTGATGTCGGATGACCGGGTCAGGCGCGCAGACGGCCGGGGGTCGCGGGGCGATGATGTCGGCGGTGCGGGGCTTTTCGGCAATCGCGCTGATGGATTCGAACCCGTTTGCAGCGCTTGAAGGAACCGGCGGGGCGATCAGCGGATCGATCGTCAGCCGCTCGCGCAGTTTTCCAAGGCTCGACGCCGTTCGCGACAGGCCAAGTAGTCGATCGCGGGAGTGCAATTCGCCCAGCGAGGGGCAGGTCTGAACGGTCTGTTCCAGCCGCTCGTGGGCTCGAATCGCCTCACCCACCCATTCCTCAAGGGTCTTGGCGGCCCGCTCGGTGTCTTGAAACAGTCTGGCCAGCCCCTGACCCATCTGCCGCTGAACGTCCTGCAACTCGGCGGTCCGGTCACGGGCCTCCAGCGTGGCCTGCGACAGCCCGGCGAACACCTTGCGGACCGCCGCGCAGACTTTGTTCAGTTGAGCAATCTGGACCCTCGCGGCTTCGACGGCAGCCGCGGGCGCGTCGGCCGCCTCGGACAAGGAACGCTCGATTCGCGCCGCCTCTTCGGTCAGTTGTATAACTTTCGCCTCCACGGCCTCCCTTTGCTCAACGATGCATTCCAGCAGGGAACGGCCCGATTCCACCAAGTCTCGGCTCGTGGTCACGTATTCACTCAGCCGCGTACACGCCTCGGCGCTCTCGCCGTTGACCCGTTCCTGCGTGGCGACGCATTCCGTCGATTGGGCCTGGAGCGTTTCAAGCGTGGTCGCGTTTTCATGTGCCGTTGTGAGGAGATCGGCGATGGTCTCCCGCACCGAATGGGCGTTGGCGACCGACTGACCGAGGGCTTCCTCCGCCGCGTGGATCGCGGCCACCAGATGCTCGATTCCCGCGAGCTGTTCCGCGATGGATGCGGCATCGATCGTTCCATTTCGGAGCTCGGAAAGGCGTTCCTGGGCGTCGCCCATCGCCGAGGTCAATTCGGCGACCAACTGCTCTCCGGGGATGATCCCCTCGGCCAGCCGGGTCGATGCCGCACGGGTGCGATCGAGTTGAGCGCCGATTTCCTCGGCCAGCGTTTCCGCTTTGGCATTGAGCAGGCAAGTTTTGGCCACCCACTGAAGGTGGCGCCGCTCGCATTCGGTGGCGTCGCGCCGGGCGCGTTCCACGGACTCGCCCGCTTCGGCGATCAAGGTCCGCGCGGACTCATTCGTGGCAGTCAACTCAGTGTTCAAGGCGGTTCCCTCGCCGACGCGGGAGATCAGTTCGTGGACCAAGGGGCCGGCTTGATCGATTCCGACCTGGAGTTCATCGTTCAGCCGCCGGGCCGACGCGGACCATTCGGCCAATTGTTCGACCGCGCGGACGCGTTCCGGCTCAGAGCCGGCCCACTGCTCCAGATGTTCGCGGGCGGCGGCGAGCGAGCCTTCCACCGACTCGACACCGGTTTGAATTTCTTCAACGGCTTTCCGGCCGATGGCGGTCTTGGCGGCCAGCTCGCGGAGGGTGTGCGTGGCCGCCGCGTTGTGCGAGGCCAGTTGCCGGCCGTGCTCTTCGGCCAGCCGATTGGCGAGGGACACGGCTGCATCCAACTTGGTGGCCTGCTCAAGGCGACCGGCGAGCTCAGCGGTGAGTTTGGTAGCAGTTTCGCCCAGGGTACTCAGCGCTTGCGCGGTGCTCGAGGCCGTCACGCAATCCTCGCGCAGATTCTTGGTCCGCTCTTCCCCTCGGACCAGGTCCGCCAGGTCCGAGGTGAATCGGCGGTGAATCTCTTCCAGTTGACCCCTCGCGGTTTGGACCCGGTCGAACACCTCGTCGGCTTGTCTCGTTGCAACGCCCAGACCCGCCGTGGCCGCTTCGTTTTTGGCGCGTTCGTCCGTCGCGGCAGCGGTCTGGCGGTGTAGGTCCTCGGCGACGGTTTCAGCCTCAACCCGCTCGGCGCGAACTTGTTCGACGAGTTTAGGAATCGCATCGATAAGCCCGCGATGCTTCGAATGGATTTCACTGATCTGTCGCGTCATCGGCTCGAGTTGTTCTCGCGTTTCGGTAAGTACCGCCTCCATTTGGCCGCGATATTGCGTCAACGACGCGCCCATTCGTTCCTCATGCCGACGGAACGCCGTCTCCAATTCTTCACGCACCTTTCGTGCGTCGCCGACCATTGATTCACGGACCTCGTCGACGCGGTGCCGCTCCGCCGCGATGCCCTCGGCGGCGCCGCGGAGTTGGCTTTTGGCCTCGTCGATAATGACGTTCAGCGAATCGACCAAGGCCCGACGTTCCAACCCTGAAACGCCGCGGCTTTCCTCGATCAGTTGAGCGGCGATCGCCCGCAACGACCGCTCGGCTTCATGGGATGCTTCTTCCAGCGCGCGTTGAGCGGCGGTGACTGTGTCCGTGTTGCATCGGAGTTGTAATTGCTCCGCGCAACGGATCGTGGATTGCAGATCGGCGGTGACGGTGCGGGCCTTGGCTTCCTGTTCCCGGCCGGCGAGGTTCGCGGCTTGGATGACTTCCTGAAGGGCGCAACGGGCCCCCGCCGTGTCCTGAGCGCCTTGGACAAGCTCGGCGATGCGCCGCCGCACATCCTCAGCCTTGTCGGCCAGCTCGTCGGCGAACAACGTCAGCCGGGCCTCTAGAACCGGACCGCGTTCATATACCGTTGCCGCGTTCGAGAGCCGGTAGGTGAGTTCCTCGGAGACCTTCGCGGCCTGGGCGATCCGTGCGTCCAATTGGATGATGAGGTCTAACGCGGAGCCGCATTTCGGATCGGTCAGGCGCTTTAGATGGTCTATGTCACCGTCGGCGGCCGCTGCCGTTGTTTTCGAGCCGGTCGTCACGCGCTCCGCGGCGTTCACCAGGGTCGTTAGATGACGCTCAACGGCCGCGAAATGCGTCAGGGACGATTCCGTCGTGGCCGTAACGTGGTCCGCGCGGGACAACGCCCGCTCCAACCGCTCCAAAAGGGCTTCCCCGCGACAGAACAAGGAAGCCATCGAGGTCGCCAAGGGGTCGGCCATTCCGCCCGGATCACCGTCAGTCGAACGATCTCCCGATCTTGGACTGATGGCCTGGATCGCCGCCGCCGCGGCCATTTCCGACGGAGTCGGCGCTCGCCGTGCTGACCGCGGGCTTTGCATCGGCAGGGCCGGTGCGGTCAAACCCGCGGCCGAACCACCCATTTCGTCCGCTGAAACCGTTCTTTGGCACTCCAGTTCGGCGTCGTTGACGCCCTGTAACTTGTCCCGGGTGATCCGCGTCTCGCCCGATCCGTACGCAGCGATCATCGCCGCGTGACACAAGTGATTGATCAGCCGCGGAATGCCTTTGGATGCTCGATGGATCCGCTCGATCGCGGCCGTGTCAAACAACTCTTCATCCGCTGCTCCGGCGATCGACAGTCGATGGCGGATGTAGCTTCCGGTCTGTGAAGCGGAGAGCGGCGCGAGTTGCCGTTCGCCGAACAGCCGTTGCTTGAGCCGGGCCAGCTCGGGTTCATCGAGCCGTTCGCGGATTCGCGGCTGTCCCACCAATACGAGCGTCAGCAACGCGCCGGTTTCGTCTTGGATATCCGCGAGCGTGGCCACTTGGGCCAGGTCTTGCCGCGTGAGATGATCCGCCTGATCGACGATCAGGATCGAGCGATGGCCCGCCTGCCGGGTTCGGGACAGGTGTCGTTGGAGGCGCGGGAAGCGCCGATCGCGACCCGAGCCGGTCGAAGGGATCATCACCCCGAAGCCTTTACAGGCTTCTCGAATCGGGTCGAGATCCCCGCTGACTGGCCACGTTAAGACGACCGCGTGATCCGTCGCGTGCAGGCGAATCAGGTACGAGCGAATGAGTTGCGTTTTGCCGGTGCCGGCGTCGCCGGTAATGAGCAATGATCGGTTGCCGAATCGCCCTTCGTACTCTAACTGGGCGAGCGTTTCCTCGAACTCCGGCGTCAGGAACGTGAACTGAGTGTCGGCGCGGTCCTCGAACGGAAGACAACGCAGTCCAAAGAATTCGCCATACATGGTCCGGGTCCCTCTCTCGGGATCGTTCGGCGGATGGAGCCGTTCGAACGCCTGAAGTCCTCGGTGGCGAGCGTCCCGCGCAAGGTAAGCCGCCCGCCAACCGGAGTGCCCGTCGAGAACCTAAGGGAACATCGGACGATAGTTATCCGACCTGAAATGGTGATTTTTGGCAAAAAACGGATCAAAAACGGGCATCGGGGCCCAAGGGCAAGACCGGCGAGAGGTTCATCGTCCGGATGAGGGGCATCATTCCGCAGCAAACGCACGCGGGATATCCCGGAGCACCGTGAATCACCCGAACAACCTGCACGGGGTTCGTGTCCGGCCGGAATATCACGAGATACGATAAGACGTTAAAGGCGCGGAGCGACTCATCGGCCAAGTCCTCACGGATGTGACCTAATATAAGAACTTCGGCTGGGCACCAACCTTCGAAAAGCCTTCGTACAGCTTGCGATAAACGTGAAGTGCTCGGTTCGGCCCGCTGTTTTCGAGCGCGTATTCTAAGATGCCCTCAATATCGCGGGACGCGGAAGGGGTGAGCCGAAACGAGCGGGTCATGCCCGCCTTTTTACACCAGACTTCGGCGAGGGCGTGGAAGCAACCGCGTTCTCGAGCCGATTCTTCCAGCGAGCAAAGAACTCTTCGCCATCCACAAACTCGCCGCGGCGAGCTTCATCGAGACCTTCGCGTATCTTCGCTCGAATAGCCTTCCGAGCACGGTTCAGCACATCCGCGGGTATGCCTGCTTCCTCGTCGGGAGTCAGGCCCTCGACAAGCCACTTGTCCAACAACCGAGCTTCTTCGTCGCGTTGCAGGAGCCGTAGGCCATCGCGGACGACTTCGCTGGCCGTCGCGTAGCGGCCTGATTTCACCAGCCGCTCGACGAGAGCATTCTGTTCATCGGTGAGAGCAACGTTTCGACCATTCTTGGCTGGCATACCCAAAGCTTAGCAATCAACCGTCGGGGTGTCAACTTTAGCCACCCTATCGGCCGTTTTGATCAAAACACGCGAAAAATCCGTCGATCCTTATCGGTTTTCGTCACTTTTTCCGTCAACCGGATCTGCGCCATTCACCCTTCTTGGTCGGGCGAGGGTTCCTCGGTTTGTTCATCGCCACCGGGAATCGCCCGCTCAACGACCACGGTCCGCCCGAGAAGATCGCCCAATCGCTGGCGACCGGGGGTCAAAAACACCAGCAAAACCAGGGCGGCAAAGTGGAACTCCACGACGCGAAGCATGTTACGCAGGATGATCGCGCGGGCACTCGCCCGGTCGCCCTCTTCGGACACCACGCGGCATGCCGTGATCCGTTTGCCGAAGGTCTGCCCGTTGAACAGTTCGACAACCATCCCGTAGATTCCCATCACGCCGCCGACGATCGCCATCGCCCAAAACATCGGGCCTGTCGGGGCGCTACCGGGCGTCAGGAGTTGCTCCGCGGCGGTGAGATCGGGCTCGGTGCTCCGCCACAACCCGTATAAGACGGGAGCCCAAATGGGCGCCACGATGGCCAAGTCGATCACCATGGCCAGGCCGCGCTTCTCGAACCGTGCAAACGCCTGATCGGCGCGGAGCGGGGTCACCAGCATGACCCGGTCGCGCCGCCATACAAAGACGGCGGCGAGCGCCAATCCGAGCACCGCGTATTGAAGGAGATGCCTTCCGGCGGGCGAAAACGTCGGAGTAGGCGGGTCGACGAGGGCATTGATCCCTTGGAGCGGCTCGATGGCAAGGCCTGTTTCCGCCGACCATTGACCGATGCGAACATTTCCGGCAGGGTCCACTTCGCCAATCGTCACCCGATCGCGCCACAAGGCGCAGACCGGTTCATCGACAAACCTGGCGGGGCCGGAATCCATTTCGTCGCGCAAGGAAGTCGAACGCGTATCCGCGCCCGAGACGCGCGAGAGCCGGACGGTCCGCGCTCCGTGGGAGCGTTCGCCGACCGCCCAGACCGGCCGCTCATCGATCCACCCGATGACGACAGCGTTCGTCGCATCCGAATCGACGGTGAGCGTTTCCGGTTCGCTCCACGGTGCGTCCGGGCCGCCGGAGGTGATGAGCTGCCACCGCCAGGCACTTCGGTCGTCGCGATAGACCAGCGCTACGCTTGACCGATGGGCGTAAAGCCCGCCCATCAGCTTTCCGTCGACGAGCGCGGCGGGGCCGTCGCGATCGAACCACCATCGGCCATTCTGGTAACGAACCAGGGCGAAGTTCGACTTGGGGGCCAATTCATCGGCCGACAAAGACAACGCACCGTTGCCTTCTCCGCCTTCGATCTTCCGCTGCTCTTCTCGAACAGGGTTCCGTGTCTCCGAGTCGGAATCCGCGGTTTTTTCAGTGGTCAGCGCTTCGTCGCGCTCCGCCAGCCGCACCTTCCACGCCACGGCCCCACTGACGAGCGCGATGATGCAATCTCGCTCGGCATCGACAGCCAATCGAACGGGCATCGCGGACTCGGGCAAGTCGACTTCACGAGCCCTCGGCGAGACCGCGGTGACACCCAGTTGAATCGGACTGAACCGCCAATGAGTGCCGTCGGCGAAGAAAACGTGAATGTCGACTCCGCGAGCGACGGCTTGGGCGACTTCGCCGGTCGTGACCGGTCCACGTCGAAAGGTCGGCGTGGACTGATCCCCCGATAGTCGATAGGCAAACTTGCTGGCTGGCTTCGAATCCGCCGTGGTGCCGACCTGATAAACCCAGCAGACTCGTTCATTGATGGCGAAACCCAGGGATTGGTCGTGAACGGGTTGCGATTGCCCCAACGTCGATTTGGGAAAAAAACACGCGAGCAAAATACACGGGATGAGAAACGGCCCGGAACGAAAGCGGCTGTAGAGAGCGGTCCGTGTACAATCAAATGGACAGCGTGACGACCCATCACACGCGGATCGCCTTCCGACCTGAACGACATCACCCGCTACGTTCGTTTGCGGTGACTCGGTTTTGATTCTTGGGTTTATTTGCGTAGGAAGTCTCGAAGAATGTTGTCGAAAAGCGTCGAGGGTACACGGAAATTGGTGTGTTTGAGGCGTTCGAAGCAAGTCTTCAGATACGATGGCCTTACGGTCGTCGATGAGTAGACGAGCGGCGTTAAGCTCCTGAGCCAGGAGAATTGCCTGAGCCTCGCCGGCGTGAACTTTGAGCGTAGGGTCGTGACCAATTGGTGCTTGGACATTTAGCCACGGTAGTGAGGCAGCCATGAAATCACGGACGGGTTGGGGGGTCCTCGTTTTGGTTAGCTCTCTGTGCACGTCGGGCGGGATTACCACCTTGCGGAAGAGCGTGGGAAGTACGTGTATGGCGTCTATTAGAACTAAATAACGAAACGGGGAAGCGTTCGAGACCACAATCACCGACTAACCAATTCCCGAAGAGAAGCCACGTCGTCTTGAATCTCCTGCAGAGTTACGTCGAGATAGACGCCGCGTTCCTTGAGGAATCCGTCCGCTTCGTCGGTCGTGAGGTTCAACATTTCGGCGAATTGGCCGTGCGTGAGCTTGCCGCGGCGATACGCCTCAATGGCGAGCGCTTCGCGAGTCGCGACTTCGAGACCATCCCCCAGCTCTCGCCGGAGTGCCTCTTCAATGGGCTTCGAGATGTCGAGATTCACATGCATTCAGCATCTCTATATGTATTCTCACCCAATCATCAAAAGAGTCAAGCGGCTCATTTGGCGTGGAGCCAGCCGAGGAGGCGAAGCGGATCGTTACCGGACAAACCCGCTCAAGGTTTGCAATCGGCCGGGGCCGCGAACTGAGGGCCATCGGCCCCGACCTCCGGCATCACCGACCACTTCGACACCCGAAAACGCATGTGGGCCTTTTTCTTCGGCCAGTTGGCAACCATCTCGTGCGGCAAGAGGAGTCCGTCGGGCCCAACTTGCTTGTAGTTGCTCAGGCGAGATTCCAATTGCGGCGTGCCGTCGGCCTCCCGAAAGACGACGCGGCGAACCAGACGCGGCGGCCGGCGATCGAGCCAGAACTCTTTTACCAGCATCTGGCCAGTCATGGAGTCCGCTTCCCGAACACGAACCACTTGGTACTCATCAGTGACCCGTTGCTGCGCGAGAATCGCGGAGTCCGCGCCCCCCTGCTCCGCAAAACGTCGCAATCCCAGGGCGTCAGCGATCTGATCGGCGCGAATGGGCATGTTTTCGGCATCAGCATCCCCATGTCGGCCACAGACATAGTCCTTGGAATCCCGGTCGAAGAACCAGTATTGCTTGTTGTTGCTTCCGAACAGGAATTGACGCTCGCCCAACTTCTTGAGATCGAATCGAACGTAATTCGGCGACAGAAAAAACATCGTGCCGTCGAGCGAATAGCCGCGCCGCTTACCCTCGGGAAGGGTAAGGCTTCCGTCGACGTTGCCGATCGCCCGCACGGTCCCGTCCGCTTTTGAGGTGTTGGCGTTCACCAGACCGATGGCTTGTTTCATCGGCAGGGGTTCAAGCGGCGGCGAATCAGGCGTTGAACGACAACCGGACAGAACGGCCGCCGCCAACACCATGAATCCAAGCGGAGTCCTCGCGTAAGTCACACCACACTGGCTGACGATCATGAACCCTCCGGTGATTGGGTTCCGCGGGCGTCAGCTCCTTCCGCGTCTCGGTCGCCCCACATCATCGCGTCGGTATTGAGAATGGCGGTAAGCTGCTCACTGACCCCGCCGATCTGGTTGTCGGTCAGCGCCGGGTTGATCACCCGGTGGGTCGTCTGGTCCTTGGGCATGATCATCGACCAGACCTCGACGCCGTTTTCCACCCGACTGCCATCGTATTTGAGAATTCGCTTGCGCATCAGCATCAGGGCGAGAACGAAACGGAACTGCACCCGAACCGGCTCGGTCTCCTCGGCCAGGCGGATGAAGAAGTTGACGAGGACGTCGTCATCGACAAAGAGCTTCTTGCGGCGTTCCTTGACCGGCATCCGTGACTTGAAGGTGCAAAAACAGCCTTCGGGCGGACCGGTCCAGGCGGACGCGCTGTAATCCTCGCGCCGGAACGATTCGCCGTCCTCAAAAAGGACGGTGTAGAACTCCTGGCCCTGCTCGATAACCGCGCCGGTCACCGCGCACCGGCCCTTGATGGGTTCGACCTGCCACTGCTGTTGTGCCATGAGCCCTCGCCATTTCCCTGATTGGCGTTCACCGCTATTCGTCAGGTATTCAACGGCCAACGGATGCGACCGTCAAGCCGAACGGTGTTCAGAAGTTCGTAGCGGTGTCATGATCGTTGTCGGGCAGCTGGATGACGCAATCGCCCATCCATGCTTCGCTGGCCATCCCTAAACCGGGAGAGTACTTTGCACGTTCCAGGAGATTACGGATGAAACGAATCGTCTGTCTAGCTTGGTCGTTGTCACTCGCTCCCTCCCTTGTGAATGCCGCCGACGACCCGGCGCCCCCGTTTCTCAAGATCGGGGACCGCGCCCCTGATATCCACCTGGAGGGCTTGCTCCAAGCCCCCGAGGGCGCGAAGGTCACGCTTGAGGCGCTGAAGGGCAACATTGTCGTGCTCGAGTTTTGGGCGACCTGGTGCGGGCCGTGCATCGGGGCCATTCCGCACATGAATGAACTGGTCGACAAGTTTGCCGACAAGCCGGTCCGATTCATCTCCATCACCGACGAGGAGAAGTCGGTGATCGAGCCGTTCCTGAAGAAACGTCCCATGAAAGGCTGGGTCGGTCTCGACACTGATCGGTCCGTGATCAAAGCATTCAAGGCCTTTGGCGTGCCGCGCACCATCATCCTGGACGCCAACGGTGCCCTGGTCGCCAACACCCATCCGAACATGGTCACGGAAAGTGTGTTGAACGACATACTGGCCGGCCGAAAACTCGGCGCCGCTTTCGACGAACCGGATATCGATTCGTCCAAAGTTGAACCGTCGGCGGTGGAACATCCTCCGCTCTACGAAGTCTCCATTCGCCCTTCGGCATTGGAGGGTTTGGGTTTTTCCTGGGGTCCGACTGAATACAAAGGCATGGGCTGGACGCTGCTGAACCTGGCGTCCTCGATCTACGAGATGCCGGAGCGGCGAATCGATATTTCCCCGGAGCTAATGGAACAGAAATACGATCTGACGGTGATCGTACCGGAAGGCCAGCAGGATTCGCTCCGTCCGCTGGCCCGGCAAGCCTTCCAATCGGCCTTCCCTCTCGATGTCCGCCGGGAGGCCCCTGAAACCGAGGTGTTCGTGCTAACCGCGCCAAGGGGACCGGGTGTTGGTTTGCGCCCGACGGCCGCCACTGGGCGCTCCACCTTCCATTCCACGCAGAACGGCCAGCTGGTCGCGGTGAACAAGGACCTGCCCATGATGGCCGAGATCTTCGAGGGAATCCTTGGAAAGCAGGTGGTGATCGAGGCGAAGCTGGAAGGTCATTTCGACTTTGAGTTATCCTATGGGCAAAACCAACCCGATCTAATGATCAAGGCCGTTCGGGAGCAATTGGGCCTCGAATTGCGCCCGGATAAACGCCCGGTGGAAGTGCTGGTGGTTCGGAAAAAAAGCCCGAATTGAGCCTGTGAGCCTAGACTTTTCTGCATCCGCCGCCGAGTGCCTGCGTATCAGACAAAAAGTTACGCGATGTTTTAGCTACGGCCCCTGACGGTTTTTGGCGCTCCTTGACTATGATAGGCCGGTTCGGGGCAGGCGAAGTGGAGGCGCCCTGATCGCCGGCCCCACAACGGTCCAGCCGAACGGTATTTGCGTCGTCGTCGTTCACTGGTAGCAAGGTTTCGAGGAACAGACCCGATGAAACGCAGCGCGATACTTGCATGGATGCTGCCATTCATGCCAACCCTCACGCAGGCCACGGAAGCCCCCGCCCCGGTCGCCCCTAAAATTGGAGATCGTGCGCCCGATCTAAGGCTGGAGGGACTGCTTCAGGCGCCGCAGGGGGCCAAGGCCACATTGGACGCGTTGAGGGGCCACGTCGTGGTGCTTGAATTCTGGGCCACGTGGTGTGTTCCGTGCGTCGGGGCCATTCCCCACATGAACGAACTCGCCGAAAAGTTTCGGGACAAGCCCGTCCGCTTCATTGCCATCACGGACGAAGACCGTGGAGTGATTGATCATTTTCTTAAAAAACAACCTTTGAAAGCCTGGATTGGGCTCGATCCGGACCGCACGGTAGGTAAGGCTTTTCATGCCCGCGGGCTGCCCAAGACGGTCATCATTAACCAGGACGGGCTGATCGCGGGTATCACCTACCCCACGCGGGTCGATGAGAGGATGCTCAACGAGATCTTGGCCGGTCGGCAGCCGAAGATGCCCTCCCTCGAATCCCAATAGGCCCGTTCGCTCCAGAATCCGACCACCGCCCGCAACCTCCCCGTCGTTTAAGTCCGGACTCGGTATCGGCTAGCGCCTATTGTTTTACCATATTAACAAAACAGCGCACATATGGGTAGTTTTGGCTGCCGATCCAGGTGACTCATTCCGTCTGTGCGGAAAACGAAATCATTGGCGGACAAGCCTTGCGAACGAGTTGAGTTCGGAATAGAATCACCCAGGTGGAGGGGATGAGCGAGGCGGCCAGTGTCGCTGGGAATCGACCAGGTGCCGCATCGCCGAAGGGGATAGAGCAACAACTCCCTCCGGTATCGAATACCGAACGCATCTAGATCACGGAACGCGACATGAGGTTGCATTGGCAATTCGCGGCGGCGTTCGTTTTCTGCGCCGCAACGGCTAGCTCGGCCATCGATCTTCACTATGAGGTCGACGGAATCCTCTCGCACTATTTCGGCGACGAGATGTCGCTGGACGGCGGGATGATCACCTTCAGCGGTGATATCGATTCCGACACGGTGCCGTTTTTCGCACTTCCGGACCGAGCCCAGTCCTTCGAGGGAAAAGAGAACTCGCCGGCCACCGTTCAGGTTAGCTCGACGCTGATGTCGAACGGCCTTTACACGGACGTGAAGTCGCACCCGATCAGCGTCGGCGTCCGGGTTGAGCTCCCGGGTAACCCGCCCACAGATATGCTGGAGATCTGGCACAACGGCGTCTTTGACCTGCTCGGGCCGGACAATCTCGAATACAACTTCGGGTTTGCGTTCATTGACTTTACCGGTGCGGCCTTCGACGAGCTCGGCGTCCCCGGCCCCGAAACCTCGCTTGACGACTTCCAGCAGTATTACGGCTTTATCACCTACGAAACCCCCGAGCACCCGACCGTCTTCGGCTATCGAGTCGAAGTCACTGCCCTGCGCATCACCCCGGAACCGGCGACGCTGGCCTTTCTGGTGATCGGCGCCCTTCTCCTCCTTCTCCGCCGCCGCCGGCCTCACGCCGCGTAAAACGTTCCCTCAGATCTGAAGTCTCAAATCTGAGATTTGGCCCTCTCTCCTCTCCGTCTCTTTGTTCGCTTCTGAAATCTCAGATCTGATATGAGATCCTTGTTCACTCCGTTGTTTCTTCTTGGTTTTGTTTCCGCGCGGCGAGGCCATGCGGAGTTCGGCTACCTCCCCTTCCCTTCGTGCTTCCCTCTTCCCCTTCGTGGCTGCGTGGCTCCGCGGCTTCCAATTCCCCTTGAAGATTCGCCACAAATCCATTATTCTCATGGTCCAGTTGCCGATTTCTGGGCCAACCCAATCCCCTGGCCACTTGCGTCGAACCGGAGGGAACGTTGCACAGGTCTTGCACTCGCCGAACCGCTCGCGGATTCATTTGCGCGCTAACGATCTCGTTCCTATCCCCAAGGGCGCCAGCTCAAATTCTCCACGAAGCCCAAAAACTCCTACCGTTCGACGGAGAGGCAGGTGACTGGTTTGGAGTGTCTACATCCATTTCCGGGGACGTGATTCTGGTGGGTGCATCCGGATCAGCCTACATATTCCGACGGAATGGCTCGTTATGGGAACAGGAACAACAGCTGCTCCCCTTGGACGCGGGGGGTCACGGGTTCGGTATTTCCGTGTCCGTGTCAGGCGGCGTGGCTGTAGTGGGGGGTTACTTGGACGACGACAACGGTTCGAACTCCGGTTCGGCGTACGTCTTCCGTTGGCATTCCGGCACGCCGGGATCGTGGATACAGGAACAAAAGCTGCTGTCATCGGACGGGGCCGCGGGTGATAGCCTTGGGTTGTCTGTGGCGATCTCCGGCGATGTGGCCGTCGTCGGCGCTTACCTCGATGACGACAATGGCACAGACTCCGGCTCGGCGTACGTCTTTCGTTGGAATCCGGGGGTGCCCGGTTCGTGGGCGCAGGAACAAAAACTGATGCCGTTAGATGGGGCGCACGGGGACCAGTTCGGTATCTCCGTGTCCGTTTCAGATGACGTAGTAGTCGTCGGGGCCAATCGGGATGACGACAACGGCTCGGCTTACATTTTTCGCTGGAACGGGACGGTTTGGAACCAGGAACAGAGGCTGTTGGCCTCAAATGGGGCGCCACTCGACGACTTTGGCAAATCCGTAACGGTCTTCGGTAATGTGACGGTGGTTGGCGCGTCCGAAGACGATGATAATGGCACTAGATCGGGCTCTGCGTTCATTTTTCAGTGGAACGGCAACTCATGGGTACAGCATCAGAAGCTGCTTCCAACGGACGGAGCCGCTGCCGATGGGTTTGGTGTTTCCGTGTCCATTTTCGGTGACGTGGTCGCGGTGGGTGCCCCATTTGACGACGATAATGGCAACGGGGCTGGGTCAGCGTACTTCTATCGCTGGAACGGATCGACTTGGCAGCAGGGAGAAAAGCTGCTTGCCTCGGACGGAGCGCCGGTTGATTACTTTGGCTCCTCCTTGTCGGTTTCGAGCGAAGGTGCAGTAGTTGGGGCGTTTCTAGACAGCAACAAGAATGGGTTGCGAGCCGGTTCGGCGTACGTCTTCAATATTCTGCGCTGCGATCCGGGTTACTACGGACCCATGTGCTTGGAATGCCCGTGGGGTGCCAATAACCCTTGTAACGGACAGGCTGAATGTGACGACGGCGTTGGTGGCTCGGGAGCATGCATTTGTGAGGACGACGGTGTGGTTTGCACTGCGGACACCTTTGACTATTCCGACGGCACTTGCGTCTCTATCCCCGACGACGAGCGGTGCGCAGACGGTATCGGCTGCAATGGACACGAGCTCTGTGATACCCAGCTCGGATGCGGGCCCGGCGTGCCCACGAATTGCGACGACGGGCTGTTCTGCAATGGAATGGAGGCCTGCGCGGAATGCCCGGAAGTCGATAGTTGCTGCTTTCCGAGTGGGGTTTGTATTCCAGAGGTTCTCCGTTCGAAATGTATCCAATTCGGCGGCACACCGGGTTGCTCGGAGTATATATGCCTGCAAGGCAATTCTCCATGCGACGACGGAATCGCGTGTACGGTCGATTGCGACGAAGCCAATGATGCGTGTACCTCAACGCCTGACCACTCATTTTGCGACGACGGCGAATTCTGCAATGGGAGGGAGACGTGCAGTACCCAGCTCGGTTGCGTGCCGGGCGCGCCCCCGACCTGCGACGACGGGCTGTTCTGCACAGGGGTGGATACCTGTGATGCGTCGAGCCCTATCACCCCCTATTGTTGCTTTCAACCGGGGCTCTGTTTTCAAAATCACCCTACTTCCGACTGTATCGATAAGGGCGGCACGCCGTGCACGACGGGCGATTTTCCGTGCGGCGACGGCGTCGGTTGCACGATCGACACTTGTGACGAGGACAGTGATGCATGCGTTTTCACCCCGAACCATCCCGCCTGTGACAATGGTTTGTTCTGCGACGGCGCGGAGGTTTGCGACCCGGCGGCTGGATGCATACCCGGACTAGTCGCTGACTGCGATGACGGCATCATGTGTACCATCGATGTGTGCAACGAAGCGAATGACTCCTGTACTTCAACGGCAGATGACTCGGCGTGTGACGACGGCCTGTATTGCAACGATGTCGAAACCTGCAACCCCTTTTCCGGTTGCGAGCCGGGGACGCCTGTCGACTGTGACGATGGAATCGGATGTACGATCGATACCTGCGACGAATCGTCCGATGCCTGCTCGAATACGTACGATGCTTCTATTTGCGGCGTTTGCTGCGCGACCGCCGGCGTGTGCGTCGACGGCCGCACCGCGGAAGAATGCGCGACGATCAGCGGCACTTTCGCCCAGGGCGCCGTGTGCCAAGGTGTGACCGCTTGCTGTCTTTCCGACGAATCCTGCATCGACACGGATGTCACCTGTTGTCAGGCCCAGGGCGGCATATCCGACAGCGCGGGTTTTCTTTGCAACGACGAGGACTTCTTCGGCTGCGCGGCCACCATCCCCACCGTCTCCGAGTGGGGCCTTGTCGTGCTTACCCTGCTCACCTTAACCGGCGCCAAGCTGGCCTTCCGACCCCGCACGACGTAGGGCGGGCTAGGCCCGCCGTCTTGTTTGAACAGGAGGAAACAGAGGGAACGGAGGTTTGAAAGAACGTGCAAATTCCCCCCTCCGTTCTCTCCTGCTGTCTCCTGTTGCATCTTACTCTTGCCTCTCACGGCCCGATAATCTCGCCGAATTCCTTGAGGCCTCGTGATCGGTGGAATTCTCAAAACACCGATCGGGTAGGGCGTTCTCTTGGTTAGAAGGAGCGATTTGCCTTCGGGGGACTAATATGAGCGCGCTCACATTAAAAACGATCAAAAAGGTCAAAAAGGATCCCAAAACCATCAAAAATCGATCGAAATTCATCAAAAAAACGACGCAATTCGATCGAAAACGACGCGTTCTTTCGACAGGGGCGAATCGCGATCGACCGTGGTACGATCGCCCTGGATTACGAACGTCGATCGCGGGGAAGGTGATCAGCCCGGGAGGATCAAGAATGGAGGTAGCTATGAATCAGTTTCAACGGACGTGGCCGGCTCTCGCGGCTTGTATCGCACTGATGGCCTTTGCGGCTTGTACGCCGCGTCCGCCGACAACCGGCGACGACCGCTGCGACCCTCTCGTCACCGAGGATTGCCCTCAGGGTCAAGTGTGCGAGGCCTTTGCCGATGGCGAAAACCATTGCACGATTCCGGTCATCATCATCGGACGGATCATCGCGACGTCAGACGGATCGCCCATCGAAGGCGCCATCGTCCAAGCTGTCGATATCAACGGTGCGCCCGCGGGTACTTCCGTGATCACGGGTGCCGACGGCGGATATGAGCTCGTCGTTCCCGCTTCGCGGAATGACGCCGGCGCCCCGATGGACGGCGTCTACACCCTTCGCGCTCAGGCTGCTGGGTATCAAGAGTTTCCGACCGCCTTGCGGCCGGCGCTGCCGATCGACGTGACCACCGCCGTTCAAAGTGACACGCGGTGGCACATCGAAAGCGCTCTGACCACAATCGGCCTCATCGCCCTGGCGGGGGACACCTCGGCCCTCGGCTCGATCTCCGGAACCGTTCAAGCCAGCCGTCTGACCAGCGTGCTGATCGTGGCCGAAGGCGGAGAAGACACATACGTGGGGTTCAGCGACTCCACCGGAGCCTACACGATCTTCAATGTGCCGCTCGGTGCCTACACTGTGCAAGGTTACGCGGCCGGGGTCCAACTCGAGGCCGCGGTCGTTTCATTGGCCGCGGACGAGGATCGGACCGGGGTCAACCTGGCCGGCCGTACGGCGGCCCTCAGCACGGTTTCCGGCAACGTGCAGATCGTGAACGCTCCCGGCGGGTTGGTGACCAGTGTGGTGCTGGCCATCGAAAGCACGTTCGACGAGGTGACGGCGCGCGGTCAGGTGCCGCCGGGGCTTCGCGCCGGCAACGTGGGCGGGGCTTTTTCGATCGAGAACGTTCCGGACGGGCGCTACGTGGTGTTGGCCGCGTTCGAGAACGATGACCTAGTCCGCGATCCGGACCTGAGCATTTCCGGTACGGACATCATCCACATCGAAGTTCCCGATCCAGTGACAGGAAACACCATTTCGATTTCGGAAGGCTTCAAGGTGACCGAGGCGTTGGTGGTCATTAGCCCCGGGGCGGACGAACCCGAACGGGTCACAGAGGCCACGCCGACCTTGAGCTGGGCCGACGACTCCAGTGAAGACGGCTACACGCTGCGGGTGTTTGACGCGTTCGGCAATTCGGTGTGGCAAACCGAACTTGGCCCGGTGACCGGCTCGGCGGAGGTGAGCATTGAATACGCGGGCACGGCACTCGAAGTGGGAATGTTCTATCAGTTCCGCGCCACCTCGTTCCGCGAGCAAGGAGGCATCCGCGGTTCGATCAGCATGACGGAGGACTTGAAGGGCGTTTTCTTCTTCTCGCCTTAGTGGCACGTTTCATGCCCATCGGCGGACTTTCTCATTGCTTTGCATCGCGTCGGGGCCGGGCCTGGAATACATCGCCGAGTCCGAGGGAGGAAAGGATGGCCGCCTCCTCGGCGTGCATTCGAGAAGCGCGAATGTCATCAGCATCGTCGAAGCCCAGCAAGTGAAGCGTGCCGTGCAGGGCGTACAGAGCGATTTCGGCGGAGACGTCGATGCCCCGGTGCGCGGCTTCACGGGCGGCCGTCTCCGCGGACACGACAACTTCACCTTCGATAAGGTGAGCGGCCGGGGAAGTCGGAGCGGCCATCGCGGCGGGCGGAGGCGCTTCATCACTCAGGTCGAACGATAAGACGTCGGTAGGGCCCGGTGAGCCGAGGAATTCCTGATGCAAGCGCCCGATGATTTCATCATTGACCAGAACGACGTTCACGCAAGCCGTCGATGAGAGATGGCGCCCCAACGCCGCTTGAACGGCCCGACGAATCAACGATTCCGTTTCGGGAACGAAGGGGATATCTTGCCACGAAACTGTTATTTCATGGGCCGTCGTGGTGCTCATGAGACCTCAAAGCGTGGCCGGCGCTGGTGGTAAGCCCCCCGGCGGCTCGGTTCACGAACAAGCGCCTACACGCTGACCCGTAGCGCTTGCGGGGGCGTTTCGCGAATCTTGCGGGCCTTGGGATAGCTGACGCGGCCGTGGTAGATGCTGCACAAGCTCTTGACCAGCGATTCCTCGACCAAACGGACCTCCCGCAAGGTGATGTCGCAGTCATCTAGCTGGCCGTCGTTGAGACGGTCAATCACGATCTGATGGACGATGCTCTCAATACGACCGGGAGTCGGCTCGCTTAGGGAACGGACAGCGCCCTCGACACCGTCGCAAAGCATGAGGACCGCCGACTCGCGGGTGCGCGGCTTCGGTCCCGGGTAGCGGAACTCGGCCTCGGAGATCTCGCGGTCATGGCGGCCGCTGGCGGTCTGCGCGACCTTTTCGCTGGCCATGTGATGGAAATATCGGATGACGGTCGTGCCGTGGTGCTCGGCGATGAACTGGTGGAGAACGACAGGCAGCTTGTATTCCCTGGCCATTTCAAGTCCGTCCTTCACGTGACCCAAAATGATCAGAAGGCTCATGGAGGGAGCGAGTTTGTCGTGCCGATTGGCGCCGCCGCCCTGGTTCTCCGTGAAGTAGTCGGCCTTGGGGATCTTGCCGATGTCGTGGAACAACGCGCCGACTTGGGCGAGCAATCCGTTGGCCCCGATCCGTTCACAGGCGGCCTCGGCCATCGTGCCCAAGACCAGGCTGTGGTTGTAGGTTCCTGGCGCTTCGCGGGCCAGCAGTTGAAGCAGCTTGCGCGTCGGATCGCGCCATTCGAGAAGGGTCAGGGCGGTGGCGTTCCGGAACAAGCGCTCGATAATCGGCAGCAATCCGGACACGGAAAACATCGCGAAGAGGGCGCAGGCGCCGGCCCAAAGGGCGTGGGCGCGAATGGACTCAAAAGTGCGCCCGTCGAACGTCCCGGCGGCGGCGGAAACCACCATCATCGCTAGCGCGGTCAACGATCCTGCGGTTATCAACTTGGTGCGCGATCGCACCTCGTTGAGCTGGAAGCTGATCGCCACCACACCGCAGAGCAGCGTGAGAAGAAAACCCACATCGGCGCGAACCACCGTGGCCACGATGATCGCCAAGATGCACATCGAGCCCATCGCGACGCGGCGGCGATAAGCGATCGCCAAGACGGCCGCCGAGAATAGGCAGGGGGCAAACGCCAGTTCGGGGATTTCCGGCCATTTCATGTCCACGACGCGGACGGCCACCAAGGTAGCGATCATGAGGCTGACGAACGCAAAAGTGCGGAATGGGTGAATCGCGCCATGCGCCGGTTGTAAGCCGCCGAATACCACGAGGCTGACGGCCAGTAGAAGAACAAGAATGGACAGGCCGGCGGTGCGGAGAAGGCGCTCGCGCCGGACAACCTTCGCCTCGGGCACGTCCTCTGCCAAGAAATCGGCGTAGGTGGCTTCGTGGGCCTTGAATAATTCCAAGGCATCGGGGCTGAGGGGGCCCGGTTGAATGAACGGCTTGCCCTTGACGTGAGCGGTCACCACCGGCGAAGTGCCCTCTTCCGCGTCGCGCATGGCCGTCTCGGTCCGCTCTTGGTTATACAGCAGCGTGGGCTGCTCTTGGAACACAGCAACAACGACCGCCTCCACCGTCGAACGTAAATCAAACGGAACGACTCGGGAGACGTCGCTGGCCGCTCCATGCAGGGCTTTTTCTCTACCCTGGGGCACGAGGTCGGCATGGGGTATTTGGGTCTGCCGCGGCCGGCCTTCTTCGTCCGTCGACTCAAGGACGATGAAGTCCCTGGCGCTGGCTGGCTCGCGCGGCTCCCGGATCAACCCCCGCACCACGAACTGACTTTCCAGCGGGAGCTTGTCGATCCAGGATTGGTATTGGGCATGGCCCACTTCCTCGGGAGCATCGACGAGCTTGCGCAGCCGTTCGTATGAGGCGGTCTCGGCGGGAATGCCCAATTCCTTCATGGCCTGCGCGAATCCCTCAAACGTCTCGGCATCCGTTGCCGCCTGAAACACACGGCGAAGTTCCGCGCGGACCCGGTCAAAGGTAAGGGCCGGGGAATTGAGGGTGTAGTAGCTGGGTGTCGCGGCCCGCGCGGCCTCTTTCGCGGCAGCGGTCTGCTTTTCGTCAGGAACCTGAAAATCGATGGCGGCGTAGATCGGGTGCTCGAGCCGCTGGCCGACCGAGTAATGCGTCGTCGAATCGCCAATGAGGCTGACCGCCCCGATGCCGATCAGCAGAGCCGCGACCAGCAAGCTGTTCAGCGAGAAGAACCGCGAAGCCCACAGCGCTCGCGGCAACCCGGCTGAGCGGCTGCGCCGTTCCCATACCTGGCGCCGCCGTCGTCCGTTGCGATTACCGAAAATCCCGAACATACAAACATCGGGCGATCAGCTACGCCCGTATGCCTCCACCACCCGTTGCACCAACGGGTGCCGAACAATGTCCTTCTTGGTCAGTCTCACCGTGGCCACACCCTCGATACCCTGCAACTTCGCGACGGCGTCGGTGAAACCACTGCTTCCGATGTCCCCCAAGTCGCTCTGGCTATCGTCTCCGGTGACGATCATCTTGCTGTCGTGGCCGAGGCGGGTCAGACACATGAGCATCTGGGAGGGCGTCGCGTTCTGAGCCTCATCGAGAATGATGGCGGAGTTGTTCAAGGTCCGCCCGCGCATGAAGGCCAGAGGTACGACCTCGATGATGTCGTTCTGCATAAACCGGCGGATCTGTTCGTAGGTCATCATGTCGTTCATGGCGTCGAACAGGGGCCGCAGGTACGGATTGACCTTGGCCTGAAGATCGCCCGGGAGGAAGCCGAGCTTCTCACCGGCCTCGACCGCCGGGCGGGCCAGGACGATCCGCTTGATCCGATGCTGCTTCAGCAACTGAACCGAGACGGCAACCGCCAGGTAAGTCTTTCCCGTGCCGGCGGGGCCAAGGCAGAACGTCAGGTCGCTGTCGAGGATGGATTGGACGTAGAGGCGCTGGGTGTCGCTCTTGGGGGTGATGTTGGCCCCCGGGAGCAGGACATCCAGTTCGCCCTCCAGGACGACCTTGCCGTTTCCGGCGGCGTGGTCGATGGCCTCGTAGACGATTTCGTCGGAAAGCCCCTGGCGACCGCGCAGTTTTCGCTGGAGGTCCTCAACGGTTTGCGCCGCTTTCTGAACGGCGTCCGGCGCCCCGCTAATCCGGATCATGTTGTCGCGGGCGCTGATGCGAACATCGAAGGCCGCTCGAATGAGGCGGAGGTAGCGGTCGGCGGTGCCGTAGAGCTCGCTCCGCCGGGCAGGGTCTTCTATGGGTATGTGGATGTCCAACAAGACGAACTCGGGCGGCCCATGAATCGGCTCGGGCTGTCCATCCCCGGTCGACGGTCTGGGCCGCGACGCTCCGATCCAACTATCTTCCGGGGGCCTACCCCCATGTCAACAGAAGCCAGGCAACGGGCATGGCCAGGATCGGACTGTCCACTAGATCAAGTATACCGCCGAAACGGGGGATAACTTTACCTGAATCCTTGAGACCGGCATCTCTTTTAAAGCAAGATTCAAATAAATCGCCCAGTTGTCCAAATGCTGAAATCAATAGTCCGAAAAATAAAGAATACGTGAATCCAACGACCGGCCCGAGCGGAGGCAGCGAGTGGCCCGAGGCGTCGATTTGGAAGAGCCAAGCTCGAAGGATGGACCAGAGAAGGGCGGAGACGAGCATACTAGCGGCAAAGCCGCCGAGCATCCCTTCTACTGATTTGCCGGGACTGATGGATGGAATCAGCTTATGAGTTCCCCAAAGCGAGCCCGCGAAATAGGCACCGATGTCGGAGGCTTTGGTGATTAGGAGGACGACCAGAAGCACCCAGGCGCCGGCAGAGCCGGGAAGGTAGAGACCGGAACGAATATGTAAGGCGAACGAACCCAAGAACCCCAGGTAGAGAATCGCTAGGAGCGTAGCCCCAGAATCTCGCAGTGAACTGGTGGGATCTCGCTTCGCAACAGCAACGATGCCGGTCCCCAGGATCGAGAGCAAAACGGCAATCAGCGAGGCCCTGATGGGAGACCCGATTCGATAGCTGAGTCCGAAACAAAGCCAAGGGGCCACCCCAACCAGAACGACCATGACGAGTGCGAAGCGCCAATAAGGTTGTGCGCCTGCCGCTCGAAGGAAATGAATCAGCTCCCATCCGCCAGCAACCAACATGGCGACGATGAACAGAGGTAGGAGCGACCCGCGGGAAAAAAGCAGCCGGGGCGCGGGGCTCAGGCTCTGCGAACAACGGTTCGCGATGGCCGCGTCGGCCCAAACGATCGCAAAAAGAACCAAGATGGTCAGCGCCCCGTAGAGCACTCGCTGTGCCATCCCCGCTCGACGAGTTGGATCCGTGGTGACCACCCGCGGGCGGAACGATAAACCGTGGGCGGACGATTGTCCAATACCGGGGCGCAATCAAGGGCCAAGTAACGAGGCCAGCAGTTCTCGCGTCGCCGCGTGCGTGAGGGCGGCTTTGCCGAAGCCGCGAGTGGCACCCAACGCAACCGCCGTGTCTTGGGCATCGGCGTGGTTACTGACCAGCATCACCGGAGTGGCAAGTGTGTCCTTGTGGGACCGCAATCGTCGAATGAGCTCCAAGCCCGACGTAGCGTCCGCGTCGAGAATTCGATTCACCAACACCAGGTCATGATGGCCGGCGCGGACAGCCCGGATGGCCTCTTCGATCGTGGCTACCCGCTCGACCTCCGCGCCGAAATTCTGGGATAACATGCGCTCGATGTTTCCATGGTCAAGATCACATTGACCGACGTCGAGCACTTTGGGATTGCGGTTGTTTGGCATTCGATCGTTCAGCCGGTTCACCTGGAGGATGACTCGACGCTTGGGGCACGTCGCACTATTGTTCAACCTAACGAGCCCCGCGAAGAGCCGCAAGAATCGCAGGGCGTGGCGACCACGGCCAACCTCGCAATGGGAGAAACCCGCAATTCCAGTAGAACAACGATTCGATGAGGCGATCCGCAGAATCGACGCGGCCAACGAGGAAGATCCCCGGACCGAAATCGTCGATGGCCGGCCGCGGCCGCGCGAATGGGCCTTCGCCGTGCGGGTGTACGAATGGGTGCGGCAGTTGGCGAAGGAACCCTCCGAAGAGCTGCTTCTGGCCGCTCGGGCGCATACGCTCCGCCGATGGTTGATCCCGCGCGATCGATATCCCAAGACGACCGTCGGTTATCACCAATGGCGCGACGCGCTCGCCCAGTTTCACGCCCAGGAGGCGGAATCGATCCTACGTGAAGTCGGCTACCCGCCGGAAAAGGTTCGGACGGTGAAGACTCTGATCACCAGGGAGAACTGGCCTGCAAACAAGGACGCTTGCGTCCTCGAAGACGCTGATTGCCTGGCGTTCCTGGAGTCCAAGCTGGCCGGATACCTTGACGAATGGGGCGATACAAGAACCGTCCGCATCCTCCGGCGGACGATCCGAAAAATGACACCCGAGGGTCAAGCGCAGGCCCTAAAGCTCAATCTGGGCGAGCGGGAACGGGCGCTCTTACTCCAAGCGGCCGGTTCGGGCACCGCGGGCAACTGAATCTCCACCTCTCATCCGAGGTACCGCTCGATATTCGGGTCAGCTCCGTGGTATACTTGTCGTGGAGGTGTCCCGATGTCCCGTAACCCGCTTGTCTTGGCTTTGTCTCTGTTTTGCCTCAATCCAGGCACCGCGCCATGCCAGGAGTGTCCCTGCGATGCGGATTTGAATCACGATGGAATCGTCGATTCATCGGACTCCGACATCGTTTTCTTCTGTTTTGGCAGCCCTCCGATCAACGATTGCGCCGGTGCTGATCTCGACTGTGATGGCGTAATCGACAAGACCGACTATTACATTGTAGAATGTCATGAATGTTCGCTGCCGGACGACTGTTGCGGTAGCGCCCCACGGACCGCGCGTCCTATTGTGCTGCATTGCGTCCCGTCAGTGTGGACAGGAGATGACACGTGCGATGGCGACCCAAATCCCTGCCGCGCTGATTTTCTTTGTGCTAATGAGCATTGCGGAAGCAAGAACCGCTATCTGTCTTTTGTAACCCGCTCCGACTTGATCGCTCCCCATGCACTTCGTCTCAAGCTCATCGACGTGAACGGTTTTCCTTCCATGAACGGTCAAATCCGATGGGCGGGCCCACCGGCGGAATACGTTGACTCCGGGAGCAACGCGGTTTTTATAGCCTCCCCCCTTCAGTGCTCACCGCACTTTCAAGATTGGTCTGGGGTAGGTCTGATGCACGTATTCGGAGATGCGATCGTCCCCTCGTCAATGTATCAGGTGCGAGTGGTCTCGGAGGAGTGCTATACGACCGGTGACCTATGGTGCATGGGGCCATCCGAAGAGTTTACGACCGTCACGTGGGGTAACACGGTTGAGCCATTTGCAGGCGGCTCGCAACCGAACTTCGGCGATGTCTCGGCGATTGTCGACGCCTTTCGCGCGGGGTCGAACGCCCCGAGCGTTCCGCGGGCCGATCTCGTTGGAGTTGGCAATCCCGGTCAGCCGAATACGCCAAATCGAGTCGTTAACTTCGGAGACATATCGGCTGGGGTGGATGCCTTCCGAGGACTCGCCTATCCGTACACGATAACATCATGCCCGTGATCGCGAATCGGATGCAGGAACGGTCAGACCCTTTTCGCCTCGGCGTGTTCTACCTGGGACTGCTGGCCGCTGTTGGTCTTGCTTCGTGCGAGCGGGGTTCGTCAACGAATCGGAACGAGGCGACCTCCGGAGACAAGACCGCACGCGGAG
>Ga0137431_1000214_pt1 | contig 25326 bp, 15 predicted proteins | sample EasRivERMZT800_2_FD_104646 | JGI IMG/M metagenome (GOLD analysis project Ga0137431, IMG submission 104646) | Soil microbial communities from meander-bound floodplain in the East River, Colorado, USA - East River MetaG ERMZT800_2 | ecosystem: Environmental > Terrestrial > Soil > Floodplain ... | reverse complement strand
AATTCTTTTCCTTTATAAAATACTTTTCTTCTTGGAATCACCGGTAATCCTTCAACCAACTCCTGTGTCTCTTTTCTTTTGTGTGTCTCAACATATCCAACCTTTACATTTACACCACTACGCAGGAGATTATGGGCTTCCTGCAGCATACGATAGCTCTTACCTACACCGGCGCTCATACCGATATAGATCTTCAGCTTGCCTTTTTTTTGCCGCTGAATTTTTTCTAACCACTTATCTGCTTCGCTTTCTTGCATAGTTCATAATAAAGCTACAGCCATCAAAAATGAATTACTGCGGCCAGGATAAGCGAACTGCTGCCTTTGACGGATGGCAAAAGTTCATCAGTATTCTTATAAAAGATCGGGTCTTCGGCTCCGTCTATACGAAATTCCGGAATAATCGTCAGGTTGTTAATATGAAAATTGGCTGATAAGGTGAAATCGTATACGTTCGTTCCAAAACCGGCCACGCCGTCCTTATCGCCGAAGTATTCTCCGCGTGCGGTCAAGCCAAACACAGAACTTGGATCATAATTAAGATACAATGCGGATCCCCACCATGAATCACTGCTGCCACCATCCTGCTTTACAGATTTTACGGTACCATTATAACCAATGCTGAATTTGCTTGTAATGGTTCCAGTAATCACTGCGTCAAATTGATTGACCGTTGCATCAGACATATCCTTTCCTCCCACATAATTCAGGTAAGCGTTTAGTTTACTGTCAGAAGTGGCTAAATGAACCTGCGCCAGGAAATTTTTCTTTGCAAAACTGGCTGTTGAAAAATCTGTTGGATTGGCTACTCCTATCATAAACCCGAAATTGCTGCTAGCTGTCACATCCATTTTTAATCCTGTATGGAAAAATGGTCCATAGGAAAACATATAATCCATACTGTAATTTCGGTTTAGGTAAGCATCAGGTACTTCATACCCCACATGAGTAAACCATTTACCCATTGTAAATTTTACTTTATCTGAAGGTGAATAAGAAACAAAAGCCTGTTTAATAGCTGCCATTGTCCCCTCATCATTATATGAAAACTCTTCTGCTCGTTTTCCAAATCCAAGATCTGCAACAGCCTCTATTTTCCCGATAGTATAATCAGCTTTCAGTGAAGCCATTCCCAACTCAAATGAATTCTGAGAATTGGTGAAGCTTGTATAGTTATTCGTCCGGCCAGAGTCTTTAGCATTATGGAAATTATACCGGTAATATCCATCAACAGAACCCGCAATAGACAGGTTGCCTCTTTTTGTTGAATCCTGTGCTGTTAACTCATTTATGACAACAGCTAATAATAATATAGAAACTAAAAGTTTTTTCATTGCACAATTTTTTATTTCTTCCAAATCCTATAAATCTCATAAATCATTGTTCAGATAATTTGTCCAGGGCAATGTTGAGTTTTAATACATTCACTTTTTCAGGTCCAAGACCCATAAATGGTTTAACAATGTGTTGGTTCACGAATGCTTTTACTTTTTCATCCTGCAGATTGCGTATAACTGCAATTCGTTTTACCTGTATATAGGCTGAAGCCGGTGAGATATCGGGATCAAGACCACTGCCGCTTGCTGTTACCAGGTCAGCTGGTATTTCTTCTTTTTTTATACCGGGATTATGAACCAGAAAACTATCTATCCTATCTTGTACAATTTGTAAGTAATCAGGATTGGATGGACCCTTATTGCTGCCTGCCGAACCTGCCGCATTATAATCCACAGCAGAAGGACGGCCCCAGAAATATTTATCATCAGTAAACTTTTGCCCCAGGAGCTCATAGCCCACAACTTTTCCATTTACCGAAAGAGTTTTTCCTTTTCCGCCACCAGGGGCCAGTTTACCAACGCCGGCAATCAGTAAAGGATATAAAACCGCACATAGTATGATCATCACCAATGTCAGCTTCAGAGATATTAATAAATTCCTTTTCATTTCAAAATATTTTTAATCATTACATAAAGAGCCCGAGAAGTAAATCAATTAGTTTAATACCGATAAACGGTACTATAATCCCGCCCAATCCATATAACAATAAATTCCTTCTCAGCAAGGAAGATGCGCCAATGGGTCTGTATTGAACCCCTCTTAATGCAAGCGGTATCAGTAATGGGATAATGATTGCATTGAAAATGATGGCTGAAAGGATAGCAGACTCAGGGCTTTCCAGGTCCATTATATTCAATGCCTGCAATGCAGGAATTGAAGTAATAAACAATGCGGGTACAATAGCAAAGTATTTAGCTACATCATTCGCAACAGAAAAAGTAGTCAACGTACCTCTTGTTATCAGCAATTGTTTTCCTATTTCCACTACTTCAATCAGCTTGGTAGGATCATTGTCCAGGTCCACCATATTGCCAGCTTCCTTTGCCGCTTGTGTACCGCTGTTCATTGATACGCCTACATCTGCCTGAGCCAAAGCGGGTGCATCATTGGTCCCATCACCCATCATCGCTACCAGTTTGCCATTGGCCTGCTCCTGGCGGATATATTGCATCTTGTCTTCCGGCCTTGCTTCAGCGATAAAATCATCTACACCGGCTACATTAGCAATATATTTTGCTGTTAGAGGATTATCCCCAGTTACCATAACCGTTTTCACCCCCATTTTACGCAGCCTCTGAAAACGTTCCTGTATTCCCGGTTTAATAATATCCTGCAGTTCAATTACGCCTTTGACTTCATTATTGACAGCAACTACCAGTGGAGTTCCTCCGTTGGCTGCAATGTTCTTTACTTTTTCTGAAGTGGCTGCAGGCACTATATTCCCGCTCATGGTCACCATATTACTGATGGCATCAAAAGCTCCTTTACGGATCTTTAAACCCGCCGGTGTATCTACTCCGCTGCTCCTTGTTTCGGCGGTAAACTTTATAAACTGTGAACCGGTTTCTGCTTTTGCATTTACGCCTTTTTGCAAAGCCAGTTCTACAATTGATTTTCCTTCAGGCGTATCATCCGATAAAGAGCTCAATGCGCTCAGGCGGATAAATTCATTTTCACTGATCCCGTCGACAGAGTAAAAATTAGTGGCCTTCCTGTTACCGATTGTTATTGTCCCGGTTTTATCCAGCAACAATACGTCTACATCCCCTGCAGTCTCAACAGCCTTTCCGCTTTTAGCAATAACATTTGCTCTTAATGCCCGGTCCATTCCCGCAATACCGATAGCCGATAATAAACCACCGATAGTAGTAGGTATTAAACAAACAAATAATGAGACAAAGGCAGCAATCGTTATTGTTGTATTAGCATAATCAGAATACGGTTTCAAGGTGACGCAAACAATAGTAAATATCATGGTAAATGCAGCCAGCAAAATTGTCAAGGCGATTTCATTGGGAGTCTTTTGCCTGGAAGCGCCTTCCACCAATGCGATCATTTTGTCCAGAAAAGTTTCACCGGGCGGCGTAGTTACTTCAACAACAATCCGGTCACTCAATACTTTTGTTCCGCCGGTTACAGATGATTTATCACCACCTGCCTCACGAATTACAGGAGCTGATTCACCTGTAATCGCTGATTCATCAATAGTGGCAATGCCTTCAATAATCTCACCATCCATTGGAATAACGTCACCTGCTTCACATACAAACTGATCGCCGAGGCGCAACTGCGATGAGGGTGTCAGGGTAATAGAGTTTCCCACTATTTTTTTTGCGGGTGTTTCTTCTCTTGTCTTGCGAAGGCTTTCAGCCTGGGCCTTGCCTCTTGCTTCAGCGAGGGCTTCGGCGAAATTAGCAAACAGCACTGTGATCAGCAGGATGATGAACACAACAATATTGTACCATAAAGCTCCCTGCGAAGTATCACCCGTAGCGGCCTGGTAAACACATACTGCCAGCATAACTGCAGTAACTATCTCAACTGTAAACATCACCGGGTTTTTTATCATCAAACGCGGATTGAGTTTTACAAAAGCTTGTTTGAAAGATACACCTACCAGCTCCGGGTCAAATAACTTTATATAACGTTTTCTTTTTGCCATTGTAAATCAGAATTAATAGAGTGAAAAATATTCAGCTAATGGTCCTAATGCTATTGGAGGAAAGAATGATAATGCAGTTACTATTACAATTACTGCGATCGTCATTACTCCGAATGTGACTGAATCGGTCCTTAACGTTCCCGGTGATTCAGGGATATACTTTTTGTTGGCCAGCAATCCAACAATTGCAATCGGACCGATAATGGGTAAATATCTTCCCATTATCAGTACAATGCCGCTTGTTACATTCCAGAAAATATTGTTATCGCCAAGGCCTTCAAACCCGCTTCCATTATTGGCATTAGCTGAAGAGTATTCATACAGCATTTCAGAAAAACCGTGATAAGAAGGATTGTTCAGCCAGGCTGATGGATTTACTGCCCATCCTATTTCCGGGTGATGCACATACATGTATGCTGCGAAAGCTGTAAAACCTTTAACCAGGAAGGCGGACAGTAAAGTCACAATCATTGCAATCTTCACTTCTCTTGCTTCTATTTTATGACCCATGAACTCCGGCGTTCGCCCCACCATCAATCCGGCAATGAATACGGCGATAATGATAAAAATGAAATAGTTCAACAATCCTACGCCGACGCCTCCATACAATGAATTAATCCACATATCAATCATGACGATACCTCCTGATATAGGAGTGAGACTGTCATGCATGCCGTTGACAGAACCATTGGAAGTAGAAGTGGTAAGAACGCTCCACAATGCTGTTGCTGCGGAGCCCACCCTTATTTCTTTTCCTTCCATACTACCCAGGGTCTGGGAAATTCCCATCCGGTCAATTGCGGGGTTACCTTTCGTTTCATAATAAATATTTGTGGCTATGAAAATGACACAGAAAAATGTCATGACACCGAATATGATCCATGCCAGTTTTTTCCTGTTTAAATAAAATCCAAGAGCAAATACAAGTGCCGCAGATATCAAAAAAATAGAAATGGTTTCCACTGCATTGGTCAGGTAATTTGGATTTTCCAATGGATGGGCAGAGTTTGCACCAAACCATCCGCCACCATTTGTGCCCATTTGTTTAATAGCTATCATGCCCGCAGCCGGTCCCCTTGATACCTGTACACTATCGCCCTGTAAAGTGACAATGCTGTCTTTACCATCATAACTTGTCGGTGTACCATTAAAAGCAAGTATCACGGCAACGATGATTGACAAAGGCAATAATATCCTAGTAGTGCTTTTGACAAGATAGTTCCAGAAGTTACCAAGGTTATTGGTGGTCTTTTCTTTTAATCCATTAAACAAGGCAATTAAACAGGCAATGCCCGTTGCTGCACTTAAGAATTGGAGGAACATAATTACAAACAACTGTGTCAGGTACGTCAAACCTGATTCACCTGAATAGTGCTGCAGGTTACAGTTTACCAAAAAGCTGATAGCAGTGTTAAAAGCAAGGTCAGGGGTTTGTCCCGGATTGCCATCGGGGTTCAATGGCAATTTATCCTGAAAGATCAGCATGAACATAGCATACACCAACCATAAGAGATTAATGGTCAGCATAGCTTTCAGGAACTGTTTCCAGTTCATGCTTTCCCTGGGATTAATGCCACTGATCGGGAAGATGAACTTTTCAACCGGGTTCATGAAATCCATAAAATTTTTTTCCCCCTTAAAGACCCTTGTGATGTATTTTCCTAATGGCCAGGCGAGCAATACCGTCACAAGAAAAATAATTACTGCGCCTAAAATTTCTCCGGTCATACAATTAGAATTTTTCAGGTTTGATCAAAACATACAGCAGGTATATAAACACTGCAATAGATAAAATAAATAATGCGATCATCATAAAATCAAGTTTTTACTTTATTAAGCTCCTAGTTCTGGCTAGCTGTCATTGCGAGCAATGCGAAGCAAGCGGGAGTTAGATTTTTTCGAACCAGTCGACGGACCTAAAAAAAAACCAGAAGCAGATAAGCCCTGCTCCGAACAAGAGGATTGTTAGCATGTTTTCTTTTTCTATTTGTGAAAGAATAATTTGAACTTAATAAATGCAACATTTACCAATGCAGCGGCAATTAACCAGGCCGCTGCTCCAATAATAGAGTCCCCTACAGTCTTCTTATTAGCCAAACATATATAATAAATGACACAAATCTATTCTTGGCTAAAATGAATATCCGGTGATTGCTATCATCAACTATTATGATACTTCTCACCTAAAGGTTCATGAACCAGGCAGTAAGCAAGCTGCCAGCATAAATGGCCAGGATGCTTACTGCCAGTATTATTCTCACTTTTTCTCTTTTCATGCCAGCTGTATCGCCAAAGAAATGCCGGAGAAAGAAGCGGAAGTGGCTCATTATTTAATAGGAAGAAAGACAATAGCTTAGAGGGAAACAGGCAAGGTGGTTGAGTTTTGATTGAATAAAAGAACCTTTCAAAATGGAAGGATGGTTTCCAAAATGGGAATCGGTCCAGGGTATAAGGCTGTCAAAATCGCCAAATATTGCTATCCATTTACAACAAAGAATTGGTGCTACGATGAAGCGTTCGCCGGAGATTAAGATGCGGCAGTTTGTGTGGGCTGCTAAATAGATTTTCCCAAATCAACAAATTATTGGGAAAGAGTAATAACAAGCGGATCCTATCAGTGGAAGAGTATTTTCATCTTTACAAAAAAAATCAAGGCAATTGCGGCGGCAACAAGCCAGGCAAGTATAATCCAAAAAAAATCCCGTGCATTTTTCTCTTTAGCCATAAGTTTGAGACTATTAATGAAACCATCCGAATTTGAACCAGGCTATCCAGGAGAAGGCGATGAGCAACGCAACAACTATTAATACAAGAATTACGTGCTTCCATTCCGGCGCTTCATCACCTAATTTTGGTTTCCGATCTTTTGTCATTTCACTATGGGTTAACATTGTATTACACGTATTGTTCCAGTATAATGCAAGCCAATGAAATGCCCGGATCATTCATCTGATGAAATAAATCTGAAATTTTTGCAAAGCAACTATTTATAAAAATGCTTTACGTTATCCTACCGGCCGAAAGAAAAAAACCTTTTCAAAATGAAAGGGTCGATTTTCAAAATGATAGTACGATCTATTTTTCAATATGGTATTCCTCCAGTTTTCTGTAGAGTGTGGTGAGGCCTATGCCCAGCAGGTCTGCAGCTTTTGTTTTGTTGCCTTTCGTATACAACAGCACTTTTTCGATATGTTTTTTTTCAACTGACATTAAGCTGAGGCTATGTGCCTGCGAAACTTGTTGCTTCTGTATTTCGTAAGGAAGGTCTTCGGGTAGCATCCTGTCCCGGTCACATAAAATGACCGCCCTTTCTATTACATTTCTCAATTCGCGGATATTTCCCTGCCATGCGTACTGCTGCAATAAGGTCATTGCCTCTTTGCCAATCGACAGACTTTGTTTGTTTTCTCTTGTTGAATAAATTGTACGAAAATGTTCAGCCAGGAGAGGAATATCCTCTGGCCGCTCACGCAATGGCGGTAGGTGAATAGAAAAGACATTTAATCTGTAATAGAGATCTTCCCGGAATTGTCCTTGTTGAATTTCCTTATTCAGATCGCGATTCGTGGCAGTGATCAATCTGATATCAGCTTTACTTTTCTTTTCGTCCCCGATCTTAATATATTCCCCAATTTCAATTACCCGGAGGATCTTTGCCTGGAGATCCACTTTCAGCTCACCTATCTCGTCGAGAAATAATGTTCCTTTGTCTGCCAGTTCGATCAAACCTTTTTTGTCTTTTGTGGCACCTGTATAGGCACCGGCCTTATGCCCAAACAGTTCACTCTCCAGAAGCTCACTTGGAAAAGCGCTGCAATTAATCGCAACAAAGGCATTTTTTGCTCTTTTGCTGGCGGAATGAATGGCATTCGCAAATACTTCCTTACCGGTTCCTGTTTCGCCCGTCAATAAAACATTGGTATCTGTCGGTGCAATCTTTTCCGCAATCCTGATCGCATCTCTGATAATTGAACTGCTTCCAAGAATGTCGTCAAAAACAACAGAGGTTTCCTCTCTTATTTTAACCGCGGACTGTTTAAAGGTTCTTGCTTTATTTACAGCCTGGTGAAGCAGGGGAATGATCCGGTCATTGTCATTGCCCTTAATGATATAATCAAACGCACCATTTTTTATAGCCTGTACCCCGTCAGGTATATTTCCATAAGCCGTCAACAAAATGATCTCAATTGAAGGATATTTTGTTCGCACGGTCCTAACAAATTCAACACCATTACCATCAGGCAACCTGACATCGCATAAAATAACGTCAATCGACTGGCGATTCAATTGGTCCATTGCAGTTTTTAGTGAGGCCGCCTCTACAATTTTAAAGCCCTCTAAAGAAATTATCCTCGTCAACAACTTGCGCAATTGCTCTTCATCATCTATAATTAAAACGGTACCTGGCATTCGAATAAATTTTAACACCAAACATCCTCCTTCAATCTTCAATTCGTCTAAGCTTTAGTCTTGCCGGAGTGCCCACAATTAGTGGAAACTTTTCAACCGTTACGTTGGCCGGATCGAGGCCAAAACCTTTTTCTTCGGAAAGACTTAGATCCTTCAACCAGAAATAGAGCTTCATGATGACCCTTTCGAAAAACGGCAACTCTGTATCCTGGCTTATGTATTTTTCCATAACCATAAATTGAAAGTCACCCACGATGTTGCTGGCAGCAAGGCTTTCATAGCGGCTTATTATATTCACTTCCTTATTAGCTACTAAATCCTCTACCACTTTTCTAAACATCAGGTTGATACGCGTTTCCACGCGGAATCCCAGCCTGAAATCTATCCTTATGATATCATTGGGAATGATATGCTCCACTTTATATTCAGAGGTATAAGGATCATCCATCGTATCAACGTGAACAAACCAATAGATATCCGCCCGCTTTGGTTTTTTATTGAGGATGGAATAAATTATTTTATGTTCTATCTCTTTTGGATTGTCTGCACTTGTCAGGTATACAAGATGGGTAGAGTATTTCGGCACAGCCTTGTCATTACTTAACTCCTGGATTTTTGGAATGTAATGTTCCAGTCTTACAAATTCTATATACCTGTTTTTTATTTTTCTTGCCTGGAACCAGGTGTACATGACGAGAAACAGCAAACCCCCTACTATCAGTGCAACATATCCTCCATGAGGGAACTTCTGAATATTACCAAACAGGAAGCTGATCTCGATAATCAGAAATACTACCAAATACAAGTAGATATAAGCAGGTTTGACTCTTTTGACGACGAGATAATTGGCAAAGAGAATTGAAGTGGCGATCATGCATAAAGTAATGGCAAGTCCATATGCCGCTTCCATGTTGGCTGCTTTTTGAAAATAGAGAACGATACCCAAACAACCTATATATAACACGATATTAATAGTAGGAATAAATAACTGGCCTCTTGCTTCTGTAGGATACTGAATGCGCAACTTGGGCCAAAGGTTTAGCCTCATCGCCTCGCTGATTAAAGTAAACGAGCCCGAGATCAAAGCCTGGCTTGCTATAATTGCTGCAGCAGTAGCAATAACTATCCCAAAATACAAAAACCAATGAGGCATTACACCATAAAAAGGATTAAATCCTGCACTGATCATCTCGTCTGTAATAACCTGGCCGTTATAGCTGCTTAAAAGCCATGCGCCTTGCCCGAGGTAGTTAAAGATCAAACATGTTTTTACAAAGATCCATGAGTACCTGATATTCCACTTACCACAATGACCCAAATCCGAATAAAGCGCTTCGGCACCCGTAGTACAAAGAAAAACGCCGCCAAGAATGTAAAATCCTTTAGGATAGGTAATTAATAATTTGATGCCGTAATAAGGGTTAAATGCCTTTAAGATCTGGAGATCATCGGCAAGGTGAATAATACCAAGTGTGGCGAGCATGATGAACCAACAGGCCATGATAGGCCCAAAAAATTTACCGATGAAAGCGGTTCCGAACTGCTGGATAAAAAAAAGAACGGTCAATATTCCTATTACTATGTAAACAATTGTTGTCTGAGTTATGCTGGAAAGAAATGGTATCTGCTTTAGACCTTCGACTGCAGACGCAACAGAAATCGGAGGGGTTATCATACCATCGGCCAGCAAAGCAGCTCCGCCCAGCATGGCAGGAAAAACCAGCCATTTTCCCCTGCGTCGCACGAGTGCAAATAAGGAAAAGATACCTCCTTCACCCCGATTATCTGCGTTAAGGGTTAGAATAACATACTTGATGGTTGTTTGGAGAGTCAATGTCCATATAATTAACGATAATGCTCCAATGACAAGATCATCCGTAATCATCTTACCACTCGTTATTGCGTTCAAAACGTATAATGGAGAAGTTCCGATATCGCCGTAAATAATTCCTAATGCGATGAGAAGTCCTGCGAAGGATACTTTGTTGGGTGAAAACATTGAATGAACGATTGCGAAAGACAAATGTAAAACACCGCAGATCAACCTGTTTAAATAACTGCCCCGGCAAACAAAATCTTTATAAAATCTTTATACGGCTTCGCTTTTTTTTACGATTTCCTTATGCAGAGCACCCTACATTTGTTCTTTAATTTTCGATATGATTGGTTTTCTGATCAAAGGAGTCAACAGGCGGGAAGAATATTTAATCAGTGTTTTATTCATTTTCGTAGTTTCCGCGGTTTGTTTTGGAATTGCTCCATTCCTGGGCTACCGCGTTATAGCGTTGATTTTATTATTAGCTGTTTCTCTTATTGCTATATCCTTTGATATATTTCCCGTTCTTTTATCGGCAGTATTAAGTGCCTTTATCTGGAATTATTTTTTTATTCCTCCCCGTTTTACGCTTCATGTTGGAGCCACAGAAGATGTTATTCTTTTCGCTATGTATTTTGTTATCGCATTTGTCAATGCCGGACTAACGAATAAGATTAAACAAATACAAAAAGCCGTACGAAAAAAAGAAGAAAAAGCCAATTCCATCAAACTTTATGATACCCTATTGCATTCGCTGTCACATGAGCTCAGAACTCCAATTTCAACTATAATTGCCGCTACGGATAACCTGCAGTCGAAAAACGAAAAATTGACCAAGGAATATAAGGACCAATTGGTAACAGAAATTGCCAAAGCTTCGTTCCGGCTAAATCAGCAGGTAGAAAACCTGCTGAATATGTCAAGACTCGAATCCGGGTTCATAGTACCTAAAAAAGACTGGTGCGATATTAATGACATCGTTTATTCTATTGTAAAGAAAATCGAAGAAAATAAAATACCTCAAAAGATCTCAATCAATATAAACCCGAACCTTGCTTTGATCAGAACAGACAAAATGATGTTGGAACAAATCATATACAACCTGGTCAATAATGCCTGCCTGTATACGAAAGATAATAGTAGAATAAATATATCCGCTGTCAACCATGCCGATGTATTGCAGCTTATTGTTGAAGATGATGGCGACGGATTTCCGGAAAAAGAAATAGAAAATGTCTTTGACAAATTTTATCGTCTTCAAAATTCAAGGACTGGTGGAACGGGATTGGGGTTATCGATTGTTAAAGGTTTTACGGAGGTCTTAAAAGGTAATGTGAATTTAGAAAACGTGCCAACGGGAGGCTCGAAATTTACCATAGAGATTCCATGCGAGGTCTCATCACTTAAAGTATAACAATGACCAGGGCCGAAATATTGATTATTGATGATGAAGAGCAGATTCGAAAACTCCTGGAAATAACTTTGCGCGCTAATAATTATAATGTTAACCAGGCCGCCACTGCTAAGGATGGATTGATCATGGCTTCTAATCATCCACCGGATTTAATTATTCTTGATCTTGGCCTGCCGGATAAGGATGGTCTCACCGTGTTACAGGAGTTGAGGCAATGGCATACAAACCCGGTAATAATTCTTACGGTCCAGAATAGCGAAGAAGTGATAGTCAAAGCTCTTGACAGCGGTGCCAATGATTACCTTTCCAAGCCATGGCGCACCGGAGAGCTGTTGGCAAGAATAAGATCCGCATTACGGATTTCAAGCCAGGAAGACAATGAGCCTATTATTAACACGGAAGATTTACAAATTGATCTCCATTCAAGAACTGTGAAGAAAAAAGGTCAATTAGTGAAGCTGACGACCACTGAATATAGCCTGCTCGCACTATTTGCAAGAAATGAAGGTAAAGTATTGACGCATCAATACCTGTTAAGGGCAATTTGGGGTCCTGGTTTCATTAATCAATCCCAATATCTACGCGTATTCATTGCCCAGATTAGAAAAAAAATTGAAGACGACCCCAACCGACCCGAATATCTTCTTACGGAATCGGGAGTTGGTTACAGACTCATAAGTAAACAGTAGATGAATATGACCGATGGCAGTTAAAATAACCAAGTTGGCAAGTTTAATCCGATGTGATTCTTCAATGATTGTGCAATAATCATTTCCGTAAACCTGCCGATGGGTCTTTTATTGATTTTTTACCTTTCATAAAAAACAGGACCGTTATTTACAGGTAGGATAAATTGCATTATTTGTCTATGATCAACATTCATCCTTTCTTAAATATCCCACAAGAGAAAAAATATACCCTGTTGATTCTTTTGCCTGCCTTCCTGCTTTATATGGGTTGTCAGAATCAGGAACCTACATGGGGTGTTTATAAAGCTGATGCGGAAAGCAGTAGCTATTCGGTATTAAAAGAAATTAATAAAGAAAATGTTCATCAGTTAAAGTTAGTCTGGACATTCAACCCGGACGATGCCGCAGAAGGGTCACGATTTGGAGCCAGCCAATGTAATCCTATTATCATTGATGGTATTATGTATGTGGCGTCGGCCCGTCACAGGATATATGCCCTCAACGCAAGTAATGGAAAAAAGTTATGGTCATTCGATCCATTTAACGGAGGACCGGGGGGAGGATCTTTTCGCGGTGTTACTTATTGGGAAGATGGAAAAGATAAAAGAATTTTATTTACGGGTGGCGATGATCTTTTTGCATTGAATGCTGAGACGGGAAAGCCAATCCCTGAGTTTGGAAAAAACGGAAAAGTAAGTATGAATGTGGGAATAAGAGATGATCCCAAAAATATATCAATAAAACCTACATCTCCCGGCATCGTTTATAAACACTTATTGATAATTGGAAATGAAGTTTCAGAATTATATGGTGCCCAACCTGGCTATATACGTGCCTACAATATTAAAACGGGTAAATTAGAATGGACCTTTCATACTGTGCCAAAACCAGGGGAACTGGGATATGATACCTGGCCAAAAGATGCCTGGAAGTATGCGGGCGGCGCTAACTGCTGGGGTGGCATGAGTTTGGACGAAAAAAGAGGGATGGTATTCCTGGGTACGGGATCACCATCATATGATTTTTATGGATATGATCGTATTGGTAAAAATCTGTTTGGCAACTGTGTAGTGGCCCTTGATGCAAAAACCGGTAAACATATCTGGCATTTTCAAACCATTCATCATGATTTATGGGACTACGATTTGCCGGCACCACCCAATCTTGTCACAGTGCATAGGGATGGAAAAACAATAGATGCAGTAGCGCAAACATCAAAAGTTGGTTTTCTCTATGTATTGAATCGTGAAACAGGAGCGTCTTTATTTCCGATTGAAGAACGGCCGGTGCCTGCTTCCGATGTGCCGGGAGAACACGCCTGGCCTACACAACCCTTCCCTTTAAAACCAAAACCATATTGTCGCCAGTACATGACCATTGATGATCTTTCTGATTTTTCAGCAGCATCGCACGATTCGTTAATCAAATTGTTTAACGGCTCAAGATATGAGGGTTTATTTACTCCTCCTTCAGTTAAAGGAACCTGGAATCTTCCGGGAACAATTGGCGGATCAGAATGGGGAGGCGCAGCTTACGATCCCTTAACGAACATTATTTATCTTAAATCAAATGAATCTCCGGAAATTGATTTGCTTCAAAAAATTGAGCCCGCAGGTAGTTCGACCAGTTTGTCTGCTCATGATGACGGGAAAAAAATCTATACCGCCTATTGTGCCAGTTGTCATAAATCGGATAGAACTGGTGATGAACCCATTTATCCATCACTGGTTGACCTTAAAAAAAGAATGTCTGAAGCCGAGGCCTTAAATAAAATAAGACAAGGCAGCGGAAAGATGCCCTCCTTTGCCGGAATTCTGAAGGGTCATGAAGACGGAATTATTGACTATTTATTTGAAAAAACGGATCAACGTTTATTACAAAAGGAAAGAGATTTGTCTGAAATAAGGAATAACAGGCTATCGAACATAGAAGTTAAAAGGGAAAAAGAGACAGTCGACACAACCACTACGTATCTTAATGTAACGGCATATGCCCAGTTAAAAGATCCTGAAGGACGTCCCGCTATTAAGCCTCCCTGGGGTACACTTAATGCAATTAATCTAAATACCGGTGAATATAAATGGACCATACCTGTGGGGAATCATTCTGAATTACAAAAAAAAGGTGACCCAATTACAGGGTCTACGGGTTCGCCAGGGCCCATTGTAACCCGCGGTGGTCTTGTGTTCCTGGGTGGCTCAAGGGATCGCAAATTCCAGGCTTTTGATAAAGCTACCGGCAAATTGTTGTGGGAAATCATACTCCCGGGTTTTGCATCTTCTACTCCCAGCACATACAGCAGCAATGGAAAACAATATGTAGCTGTGTCGGTTGCCGGAAATAAAGAATCACCGGCAGGATCTATAATGGCTTTTGCATTACCCGATTAATTTTTCAGGATTATCATTATTTCAGAGATAAACATTACAGTGGAGTATATGGATTGACAACTTGCGCAGAATTAATTAACCGTACTCGTAGTATCAACGTTCAGATTGTTGCTGCAACTGCCACGTATCTGGCGCATTCAATTCGCTAATTCGTTTCTTTTTTTGGTGAATTTTTCTCGTCTCTTAAATCTTTATAATGCTGAAGCGCCTGATAAGCCATATAGTACTTGTAAATATTGCTTACATACTGAACCGGCTCCACCCCGATATGACGTGCCGCTAAAATCTCTACACTATTAAACCATTCATTTGCATTCATACCCTTTTCCATAGCCTCTCTTCTTAATTTTCTGATATTACCGGGTCCCGCATTATAGGCAGCCAGGGCAAAAAGATGTATGTTCAAAGAATCCATTTGTTCACTGGCAAAAAAATTGTCAATTAAATATCGCATATATTTTACACCAGCATGGACATTATTGTCGACATCTTTTTTTATCTCGGGGATATTGATAGGAGGATTTGCTGCTGTAGAAGGCAGCACCTGCATGAGGCCAACCGCGCCGGCATGGCTCACGGTCTCCTGCTTTAGCTGAGACTCCTGATATGCCTGGGCCGACAATAACAGCCAGTCAAGGGAATAACTAGCTCCGTATTTTTTAAACAAGGCTCTAAAATTATTTAAATTCGCCAATGCTTCAGGGCTTTGAGCGTTGCGCAACCTCCCTTTATTTTTCAGCCATTTGTCATAGGTCATATTCCCGATCGTCGATCCTTTTCTTATAGTCGGTATAAATTTATTGACGGCGGCTTTTAATTTTGGTGAATTTTTCCTGATTGCCCATCCATACGATACGTTACTGTCAACAGCAATTTTCGTGTATACGTTCAATTTATTATACACACTATTCCAAAGCGTTCCAAGATCCTCAGAAATTATGGTGAAGGGAATCAGGCCCTCATTTACCATTTCGAGAATATCTTCAGCTTCAAGATAAGGACCTGTAAATTCAATATGCAAAGGTTTGAGACCGGTTCTTCGAAATGATTCATTAAGCCTGACTAATGAAGCCTGGTAACTGCTGTTTTCGCGTACATATATATGTTGGCCAGCAAGATCTGCAACTGATTTAATAGGTGGCGCCGAAGGTCCGCCCACCACAATATCTTTTATACCGGTTACAGTTGGTGATGAAAAGTCGATTTGCTTCTCCCGCTCTGGTGTTATTGTATACCCCGATGCTATCATGTCCGCGTAACCACCTGTCAATAATGGCATGATATGCTCCCGGCTGACAGGTATAAAAACGACACGTACCCTGGGAGGATTGAAGTTCAGTTGCCTGTTTAAGTCTTTCTCAAAAAGATCGAGGAGTTCATAGGCAAGACCATACCTTTTCATTCCTTCAACGTAGTAGTAGGTTTTTGAGTAGGGGACAAGGACGCGAATATACCTTCGGTCAATCATGCTATCCAGATCGCCAAACGCAGTATTTGCCAATCCCAATATCTCATCTTCAGCAGCCCCAGAAAGATAGGAAATGCTGTCACCCCTTATATTGACTGAATATGACCCGGCGCTGTCTGTATCTACCTGTGCATTGGGATTATTAAGACCGGCTGTTTCGGGATTTGATCCGGTAGTTGCATTCTTACATGCAAATGGTAAAGCAATTACCATCAAAAGAATACAAGAGTAGATGAAGCGTCCCATAACATTTATGTTTTGAGACATGATAAGGTTGTTTAAACACAGAGCAACCCTGTAAGTTATGTATTTTGGAGGCCATGTGCGTTATTATTTGATATTCGACCGTTGTATACTCAATAACTATGAATTATAAAATAGTAAAAAACTCTATACTAAAAAATTACTAAGAGCAAACAAGCGAGATTAATCCTTCCTTTTATTCTTTTTAACGAATTGCTTATACTTCTCCATGAACTCTTCATGCATATATTTTCCATTTACCGATTTCTCTTTACGGGTTGCGGCTTTATCCACCAGTTCAAAATAAGCTCTCGGGTATTCATCTGAATAAATTCCCGGAAGGATCCCTATTTTATTAAATCCAACATAGAATGAAAACATGACAATCAACGCAATAATAATAACGGAATGGCCTTTATATTGCCTGACCATCTGAAACGCAGAAACAAATTCCCCCTCAACCAATAACTTCTTTTTTAAAAATCCTGTTATAATGAAAATCAGTAATAGAGCAAATGATCCAATTCCAATTGCTTCAGCAATCATTGGCAAAAACGGAACAAGCGCCAGGGAAATAAGAAACAGTACAATACTTAAATGAAAAATAATGTTGAATATGGAGAGCAGCTTATTCTTTGGCCGGAAATCACGGAAACGAAACATCATTTTCCGCAGGTAAATAATTGCCAGGATAAAGGCCGCAGCAGCAAACAAGATTTCTACATAATTGAAGTGTATATAAAAAACCCTGAGACCAAATATGAATGATAGTATGAAAAGGCATAGTGGCTCAATAATCACAAACAGATCTTCCTTTTCTTTTCTCCTTAATGCTGTGATGAATTCTCCAATAAATAATAACCCGAAAACAAAGGCTACCCCTCCCAGGATCCTTAATCCATAACTATTTTGTGCCATGGATGCGAAAGCCCCCATAACCAGCAGGATAAAAAGAAATAAATAGATGACGTTAAGCTTTTTCATCAATTCGGCAAATAATATATATAATTGAAATCATGAGTAATAAAATCATCCATTGCCTTCCATTTCCCTTCTCTCTTTTCCAATTCCTTTTTTTTGCAGGCCTGCCATACGATTATAGACCGCACATTTAATTCTTCTGTTTCAGTTAAAGTAGGAGGTATGGCCGTTTTAGCCCGATAAAAGTTACCTTCCTCTGCAATCCCATATACTTTGCTTAGCACAGCGCCTTCCTTATTTTGTTCAATTATTTCTGCAAAGAAATTGTTGGATAAGCCATTCAATTGTTTGCCGCCAATGCGTGACATAAGAAGGATGAGGTTAAACCTGTAATCAATGGCCTGGTTCGAACCAAAATTAAATTGTGAAAAGTCAACTTCTTTTGATTTGGAAAAAACGGAATCAAGGTAAACAAATGCCAGCGGGCTGGTTTGTTTCAAATAAAGTTTTTCCGCCATAAAAATATAGGCAAAGGCTTTTTCATGGTTTTGCTCAAATTTCTCGGCTAATTCTACTGCTTCCTGATGGTTGCCGAGAAGTGCAAGGTTTACGCAAAGATCTTTGAGTTGATTAAGGAAAAAAGTCTTTTCAAGATATTCATACTTATCCCGGGAAGCCGCAAAATTATCCCTTTTAAACCAGTGATAATAATTCAATCCTGAAACTGAATCACCCCGATCAAATGCCCGGTTAGCTAATACCAGGCAGATAAGATTCTGATCAAGACTTTTACCCTGGGGATGCGTATCTGCTAATGTCAGTATTCGTTTAAGTGTTTCTTCCCGTAATGGAAAATTATTATCGAATGCATCTCCTCCATTGGTAAATGGCTTGTGTTCATTTGCTTTAGCTACCCAGTAAGGGATCATTCCAATGTCGGCAGGGGTTGTGTATAATTCATCAAATAAATTATTCTTATCAATGAAATTGAAAAACACATCTGAATGATAGGTCCAGCTAAACCATCCTTCCATATAATCAGGATAAATAAACAAATGCTTTCGTTTGATTTGGATGTTTCGGATACCGTCGCTATAATAAGGCAGTGTCACAGGTATTAATGCTTCCAGTGAATCCTTATTCACTAACCCGTAATGATCAAGAGCATCCTGGAGCAGATTTTCCTGGTGAACAAGTTCCATTTTCAAGCCACGGTCGTATTGATATTTATTGTCGAATATGGCCCTCCGCTTTTTCTGAATGGCCATTGTATAATGTTTCAACGATGGTTCCTTTATTTCACTGATCAGTTTTTCGTAATCATCTGCCAAAGCATTAAACACGTCCCGGTGTGCCAAAGTCAAATTGGGAAAAAAATATCCTTTATATGACCGCAGAACATTTTTATCAATATTTACCCTGAATAAATGGCTGATATACCCGGCACGGATAACAGCGTTTCTAAAAATAGTCAGTGGAGTATTTGTAATATAGTTTGTACTCAGCCATTTTACTACAAAATCAACTTTATCCCGATGGCCAAACTGGTACATTATTCCCAGGATATTAGTGTAATTATTAAAAAGGCTGCCCGTAAAATAATCATTCTGCCCGGTTTGCTTTAAGGTTTCAAAACATTGAATAACATGTGATACATCACCCAGCGCTGCATAGAAGGATGCCAGGGAATGATAACCTCCGTTAAAATCACTGGCTATCCGGCCATTGATCTCTTTGCTGCCTTTTGGGTAATACACATTAAATATTGCCTGGCCGTCATCACCGCCAAACGGAGAAAATAATGCAAGGATCGTATTTACTCTTTCCGCTGTTACATGGCCAAAGGTTAACCATTGCTGCAAACCATAGTTCAACTCTTGTGGTATCGTGGGCTGGAATAAGGATTTGGTTTCGAAAAAAACCAAAACCTGCTGATAAACTTCATCAACTATATCCCGGAGCATTTGTTCCGTACCTTCATCGGGATTATAGTAATTATCATAAGCCAGTAGTGTAGCATACTTATTCAATTCTGTTACTAAAAAACGATGATCCGTACCATTAGCCGCAAACTCTTTGAAATTTGCCTGGATCAGCTTTTTTAATCCCGATTTGAGGACACTGGTATCATGCTTGTCAATTAATAATAACTGCTTATAAGTTCCCACCGACAGGGTTACTCTGCCTTTAGCATCCAGTCCGTTCAAATAAGCAATCATGGATCCCGGCTTATATCGCTCTTCGATTAACAATGGCATGGCCTTGACATCAGATCCCACTTCCTTGCTTTTCATCAGGTTTAATGTCTCCGACCTCACTTTCTTTATTACCCGGTCGTTTTGTTTTTCCTCTGCATCAATCCAGTAAAATCCGCTCAATATGATCATGGCAGCAATGGCGAGGATGATTGCAATACGCTGAGGCCCGTATTTCATAAAAGCTCTTGTAATAGCCACTTTATTTGCACTGCGCTTAATGAACTCCCGGACATCAGCCAGAACAATTGCTGCATCGGTTGTTGCTTTGGCCCGGTCTTCCTGAATTTCTGAATATCGCTTTATCCAACCCACATTGGGTTTACATGTGTTGTACCAGTTCTCAAAATATGTAAGTGGACCGATTGGTAATAAAAACCCGCTGCCTTTCCTGCTGCTCTTCCAGCGATCCAATTGCTTTTTAAAATCCAGGTAGGTTGTATAAAATTCAAATTCCTGGTTGGCCCACTTATTCAGTTTATTCCAGTTACGGATCAGGCTTTCATGGGTAATATCAAGCACTGTATCTGCTGAAAGTTTATGCGTGGCGGGGTCATCCGTTTTAAAAGGCCTGATAAACGAGTTTCCTTCTTCCCTGTAAATACTCAGCACCTCGCTGACTACTTCAGTTGTAATAGCTGGAGTATTAATAATACTGGTAATTTCAGCAAGCGACATTCGGTTACGAACAGCACGGCTGTTGTCAATCTTTGTCAGGCAACTAAACGTAAGGGCTATTATTCGTTTAGCATCCTGTTGCGTGATAACCTTGTCAGAATACCTGCTATTATGATATTCCCATGCATTTTCATACAAAACGCTTGCATGAATTTCTATTATCTTGTTCAATCCCGTATCCTCAAAATATTTCTGCTTCTTTTCCGGTAACCGGGCAAACCATTCCCGGAATGGAGGCTGCTCATCATCCGGTAATTCACTGGCTGGCATTCCACCCACTTTTGCATAGTGGATCAGGTCCATTTCCTTCCGGCCATAATCGGCAGCTCTCCAGATCTGGCTAAGTGCATGTTGCAAAATCGGCAATTGATCTACCCCTTCGGCAACGTCATAAACCAGTCTTTCTATCAGGCGCTGGGAAATCCGGTTACCACTTAGAATTGCAGGCTCCTCAATAACTTGTTTTAGATCTTTACGTTTAAGTCTTGGTACAAAAAATTGGGAAAACCCGATGTACTCAGGCAGGCCACGGAATGCTGAACATTGCCCGATATAATCAGACCGCATGGTGCAAACAACATAGACCGGAACATTCCTTTTGATGGCGATACGGGCAGTTTCCAATACAAGGTTGACCACAACCTGGGAATCCTGGGTTGGAGCTTCTTCATAAAAATTTTCAGGATTGGTAAAGAACTCCTCAAACTGGTCCACAATGATCATCAGGTTGGCCGCCTTTCTTTTCCTGTCTTTTTTCAGGGACTCATGCAGGTTCTGCCAATTCTGTTCGGTTTCATCTATATAAAAATCAGAGTTGGTATAGAGATCGATCAGGGAAGAAAATCCCCGTCTTAGCTCTGTTTCAATTGTTGAAGAATTGGTTTCAAAAGTTTTCGCCAATGCCTCCGCCATATTATGCACCGGTCTGCGTTCCGGTCGAAAATCAGCCACCACCCAGTTGGTGTACTTTGCTTTGAAGAATCCAGCTCTTGCATTTGGAATGAGGCCGGCATAAATCAAGGATGATTTTCCCTCGCCTGAAGCCCCGGTTACCATCAGGAATTTGTTCTGCTCTAAAAGAGAAGTGATCTGATCCACCTGCAGATCACGGCCCTTGAAATAAAGGCTTTCCTCTTCTGTAAATGACCGGAGGCCGGTATAAGGACATATGGTTTGCTGATCGATCATTTATTCGCTCTCATTTATGTAAGGAAGAAATCTCCTTGTAAACAGGAATTCATTTTCCCTGAATTTCTTCCAGTTCGTATTTGAAGTTTTAACTAAATTAAAGCCATCTATTATATTCCTTAAAAATCCCGACTTGTCACCGCTCGAAATAAGTCCCGGAGCCTGTTGTCCTGCTTCATAAAGATTTTCATGAATCGCATATGCTTTACTAAACCGGGCAATTGCCTGGAACTTATCGGGGGAATTTTTTATGGTTCGGTATGCTTCAGCTGAATTTTTTTCAGGATCCAAATACATCAAAGCCATGGCTACCTGGTGGCGGTTGGGTTGAAACACGGCCGGATTATCCAGCCGGTTCATTTCATTTTGGGCTGAGTCCAGCAACCGAAGGGCTGACTCCGGTGCTTTGCTATTTACCGAAATCAACTGGCTGGCATAAGCATAAAGCGAGGAACGGTTAACTTCTTTTTTAAAAACATTCAATAAACTATATGCCGCGTCAAACTGATCATTAACTACCAGGTCAGCGATCGCCTTTCCCACCAGCTCAAAAGAATAGCTATTGACAAAATTGAAATTCTTATATTGGAATGCATTTAATAATTTATCAGTTTGAACCTTGCGTATATAGGCAATTCCCTTTTCAGGTTTATCCTGGCTGAATGCCTGGTCACTAAGATGGAGATAAAGAAGATTCAGATCGGCAGATTGGTTTGCCCCGCGTTCTTCCAGTTTTGTTGCCAACCGGTCCATTATGACCTCTGGCACGCGGTCATGAAGAAAAAAACCACGGGAACATATGACCACCTGGTAGTCGAGTAACCAATTTTCAAAAAAACTGAAATCAGCAGCATCGGTATAAAGGGAATCAAATAAGTTATTTTCTAATACATACTGAATGAAAGCCGGTGAGTTATAGAATTGCACAAGTGAACGTGGTTCAAACGGATGAAATGCCACCCGGTAATCAGGAAATAAGAAAAGAAATTTCCTGGCGACATTGATGAAATCACCGCGGTTTGAACCAACAACCGTAATAGACTCATTCAAATATTCCTTTGATACCTGCTTGTAATAATTAACAGCATCTCCGTATAATTGGTCCGTTCCTGATTTAGCAATTCCCCTGATATCTTTTCTGAAATCAAATAAACTGCCCTGATTTTTCAGGGCAACAGCCAGGTTAAAGTTTCGATCATCCTTGTCTTTACTCTTTCCTATTTCTTCTTTCAGTTTTGCAAAAAAGAATGAAAGCATCTGGTCACTGGAAAACTTTAGATTCAGGTTAGTCATTGCTTGTCCTCCACCCCCGGCATAAAAATTCGTACTTACAGCTACATCAATGTAAATCAATGCCCGGGATACTAACCTGTTATAAAAATCAACTACACTTACATTCTTTCGGGTACAGTAACCATGCACAAAGGCATCGAGGTAATCTGTTGTGCCATAAGTATAAAATACAGCCGCAATATTGGAAGCATTTTCCACATATGTAGCATAATCATTCTGGTGAAAGTTTTCCTGATATCTTAACAAACTGTCCACTGATCTTAAAACCAACTCAGGATTTCCAGCCGCCGCATATAAATAAGCCAGTTCCTGGTAAAGTCCGTTATACCTGAGGCCGTAATTGAATAAACCACGAACCAATGTTTTGTCTTTCTCGTAATTTTTTTCCAGCCAGGGGCCCCTTGAGTTATTTTCAAAAGGAGAAAGAATTCCCAGCAGATCGTTAATTTCTTCGGAAGAAAATGCTTTATGATTAATGCCGTTATCCAATGCAAGGGATAAGTTTGGAATATCTGTAAATTCTTTCGGCTGTTCTTTTAAAATCTGCAAAGCCCAGCGAGCCGATCGTTTTGCATTACTTAAGTCGATTGATTTCAGTGATTCGTCCTTGTTAAAGTAATAGGCAAGCCCTGCCGTCACAGAAAAGTCATGTATTAATTTTAGTCTTTCAGAAAGTTCTTTCGCATTTTTGGATATAGTAAGTTTTTCCAGTAAACTATCCGCGATAAAAAGGCTTTGCAAAATTTCATTTTTGGGCTCATGCCTGCCCTGGAGAACCAGCTGCGTAGCTATCCCGGTTGCTATTTTTATTTTTTGTCCGGGTTCTTTAATCGCAGCTATCACTTCCGGTATGGTCAGATTCCCCAGGATGAGTTGCTCATTTATCGGGGGAACCGGAAACTCCGGGCTCAGCTTTGGCACATTGGCAAGCTCCAGTGTTTGTGTTTTGATCGACTTGAGCACATTATCATTTTTCTTTCGGAAATAATCGCTGATACCAAATGAACTTAGGATGATCACAGCAATAATGCCGAGTGCCGCAGCTATTCTTTTCGGGCCATAATGCATTACCGTCCTGGTCACCACATGCTTTCTTGCACTGCGGGCCAGAAACTCCTGCGCATTACTCAATTCCTGTTTCGCATGCACCAGTTTCTTATCCTGGTCGATTTCTTCCGGCAGGTAACGGGCAATCCAATGTGCATTGGGTTTGCAGGTATTGAACCAATCTTCAAAATAGGTCAGCGGGCCAATGGGTAATAAGAAATCATTTGACTTTTCACTTTCCACCCAACGGTTTAATTGCTGCTCAAAGTCAAGCGAAATGGTATAGTTATCAAATTCTTCTTTAGCCCATTGCTCCAGGTATTTCCAGTTGCGAATTAAACTTTCGTGGGTGATATCCAGCACATCGCCTTCATTTAGTGAATGACTACTCGCTTCATCCAAAATAAACGGACGTACAAATGTATTGCCGGGCTCTCTGAAAATATTCAGAAGGACACCCACTTCATTAATTCCGAATTCCGGCTTTCCTATAATGTTGACGATCTCTTTCAGCGTCATCCTGTTTCGTACAGCACGGCTCTGGTCAATTTTTGTCAGGCAGATAAAAGCTGTTCTAATAATCGACTTGGTATCCTCTTCGGAAACTGTCCTGCCTGTCTTTTCTGAATAATACTCATTTGACTGCTCATAGAGTTTATTTGTATGCGTATCAAGAACATTTTGCAGGTTGGGTTTATGATAACAGGATTTTATATCGCCCGGTAGACTGTCAAACCAGTTTTTAAATCGTTCAATCATTTCATCAGGTAATTCATTAACTCCCATTCCTCCCACCATAGCATAGTGTACCAGGTCCATTTCTTCTTTTCCATTATCAGCCGCATGCCAGATCTGGTTCAGGGCATGTTGCAGGATGGGGAGCTGATCTACTCCTTCTGTTAAATCATGAATGAGTCGTTCCGTTAAGCGGCGGGAAATACGGTTGCCACTTAATACAGACGGCTCTTCAATTACCTGTTGTAATTGTGTACGGTTTAGCCGGGGAACAAAAAACTGGGAGAACCCGATATACTCTGGGAGTCCACGAAAGGCGGCACACTGCCCGATATAATCGGACCGCATTGTGAATACAATATATACAGGCAGGTCTTCTTCAAGTGCAATGCGGGCAGTTTCCAATAATAAATTAAGAACAAGATTTGCATCTCCGGAAGGCACACCCTTGTGATAGTTTTCCGGGTTGGTAAAAAATTCTTCAAACTGATCAACGAGAATAATAAGATTGGCAGCCTCCCGTTTCAATGCAGCTTTTCCTTTGTCATCAGCCGACTGCCATGCTGTTGAATTCGTATCAATATGTCTTTTTGAATTTTTATAAAGATCTATAATGGCTGAGAATCCATGATTTAATTCAGATTGTACAGAATGAATATTGGCAATACCGAGCTGCTTTCCAATTGACTTACATAAATTTTGAAACGGAGTTCGTTCCGGCCTTAAGTCAGCCACACACCATTGTGTATATTTTGATTTTAAAAAACCTGCTCTTGCATT
>Ga0137431_1000211_pt1 | contig 25414 bp, 16 predicted proteins | sample EasRivERMZT800_2_FD_104646 | JGI IMG/M metagenome (GOLD analysis project Ga0137431, IMG submission 104646) | Soil microbial communities from meander-bound floodplain in the East River, Colorado, USA - East River MetaG ERMZT800_2 | ecosystem: Environmental > Terrestrial > Soil > Floodplain ... | reverse complement strand
TCATCGAGATGCTGGACCTGTTTCCTGTAGCGTCCATCAATAGCAGAAATTGCGGTCAGTGCTGAAAGTTCCATCTAAAGTTTTTGGTTCATGGTTTATGGATACCTTTTTACTATAAGTGAGCCATAAACTTCCGGTAATTATCTTTGCCGCAAAGATAAAGAACACAACTTGTAGTAATGAAAGATAATAACGCTCCGTCTGTTGGCGGATTTAAAGGGTCAAAAATTAGAGTAGGCATCGTCAATTACCTGAACACAAAACCGCTTATCTATGGCTTGGAAAAAGAGCCCATTTGTGATACGATCGAATTAATCGGTGCGTATCCATCAAGACTGGCGCAAATGCTAAAAGATGATGAGATCGATATTGGGCTGATTCCCGTAGCTGCTTTTTTGGAATTATCCAGCTATCATATCATTGGCAATTATTGCATCGGAACGGAAGGTGAAATTGCTTCTGTTGGTTTATTCAGTGAAGTGCCGATGAGAGAGATAAAAAAAGTCTATCTCGATTATCAAAGTCGTTCTTCCGTAGAATTACTGAAGTGGCTGATAACCGAATCCTGGGGTATTAAGCCGGAGATTGTGCAGGCCGAAGATGACGATTATCGCCGCGAGATAAAGGGCACAACGGCGGGATTGGTAATAGGCGACCGCGCCCTGGAGCAACGGAAAATTTCTACATTTATTTACGACCTGGGCAGTGAATGGAGGTCTATTACAGGATTACCGTTTGTGTTTGCTGCCTGGGTGAGCACAAAACCCCTGCCTGCGGAGTTTATTAAAGTTTTTGATGAAGCCAATTCTTTGGGTCTCTTGCATATTGAAGATATTGTCGCTGCCGCTTCTTATGACCTGTATGATTTGAAAAAATATTATACGCTTCATCTTAGTTACCAGCTGGATGAAAGGAAGAAAAGGGGGATGGAAAAGTTTTTGGGATTAATTAACCATAAGGATTATTAGGGTATCTTATAATGCAGAACCCAATTTTCCTAAAGCCCTGCAACGATGTCTCATTGGCAATCAGTGTTTAGCCCTTTTGCCTGGATATAATAATTGATTAGCAATTCTGGAAAACAAGAACGGAATTGAAAAATTTTTAATTCCGTTCTCAAATCGTATTCCTTAAAATGGTAGTTATTGTTTTTTATACTGCAAAACTAATTTTGGGCGTTTATCGGCATCTGTGTAATAGCTTGAACAATATTGCCGGATATTATAAATGACTTCGTTCTGCAATTGCATGAAAAACCCGTTATTACCGCTTACAAACATGTCCTTTACGAGGTTACTAACATCAATATCGGTATTGTCTTGATGAGATGAGGTGCTTTGCGGTACAATCACCTGGTTTTGGTTGGTAGTAGTTGGTTGATTATTCCAATTGATTTGGGGCATGTTTAAAGCAGATGTAATTCTCCGGATAGTAAAAGAATTTGTGGGGCCAAAATGGGCATCTATAAAATTTCCGGAACCGGGTACCGGAATTGCATGAAGAGAGAGTTTCGCATTTATCAGCACGGCATTGGCAGGCACGTCTTTATAATCAAATTTAATAAATGCCCTGGCATTTTCGGGAGCCCCTAAGTGCGTCCATGAAGCAATAGAAAGCTGATTTACTCCGTTTGCATTAGAATTAATATAGTCAATATAGCTATTTACATAGCCTTCAGTTTTGCTACAGCAGGCTTCAAGCGTAAGCTGGATTGTATCGTGTAAATAAACGATGGTCGTATCATAATGATCAACGGTATCATGAATGGTGGTTGTATCACGAATGATCGTTGTATCCCGGAGAATCGTAGTGTCTCGAACAATAGTTTCCTTTGTACAGGAAGTGAGGGACTGTGTTGTAAAAAGGCTAAGCAGTAATAGTACGGCGGCAAAAAGGGAAAAAATTGTTTTCATAATACAGTTTATTCTGTCGATAGTCGATAGTGGGCGAAAATAATTAAACACTCTTGCAATTCAAAGCAAAAGGAGTTGTTTTTCATGATTTCGGCCATTAAAAGAGGGTATCAAAAGAAGGACTTTGCTCATTAATGGATATCGTATCGAACGTTTGTACCAGGGTACTCATGAATTAAAAATGTTAAAATGATCGTCGACTATGGAGATATGACGGATTTCGCTAATATCAGTGGGATAATTTAACAACCAGATAAAATATTTAATTTGGGAGCAACGACCCATCTTCAGGCGAATTTTGATGAGCCTGAGTATGTTGCTAATAGTTATCCAACAATAGGCAATTTGAATAAGTGAAATAAGCGATAGATTTTTTGGAGAAGGCTTCCGTGGCGTGATTACCTAAAACAAAAAATATTTAGCTGAATGTCATAAAGCGGAGGTACTTCCATTTTTTTTGCCATGAACGGCGATTCATAAATATTTGCTGCCTCTTTTATGTAGTAATGAAAACCTGCTTGCTGAATAATTATAAAAATGTCGGTTAGCTCATTGATCTGATTAAATTTTCCGTGATATTCGATAAAGAGGTTTTCCACCTTCTGAAGTTCCGGTGCAATGTCCTTTATTACCAGGTATTCCGCCCCTTCTATGTCCAATTTTAAAAAATTTACTTTCTTAAACAGCAGGTTTTTAAGTTTTATCGCTTTTACAGGATTGGTTTTTTTTACGGAATTCAATTCGATCTTGCTTCCCATGGTCCCTTCGTCTGAGAAATCTATTTCAGTATCATCAATCCATACGGCTTCCTTTCTGATTGTAATATTTGTCAAATTCAATGAGGCAATGTTTTTAGACAGGAGTTCAAAATTTTTAGTGTCAGGTTCAAAGGCGATTATTTCAGCATCGCTACATTGCTCTTTGAAATAAATAGTACTTAAACCTATGTTTGCTCCGCAATCAATTATATAGGAGCCGGTCGGATAGAAGGCTTTATATATTTCATGGACAAATATTTCCTTTAGCGTATGAAGAAACTCAGGAGGGTTTGAATAATATATTCTGGAGTTCTTAAAATTGTAAGTTCTGATAATGCCGGATGGTGCATGTTTCAGGTATTTCTCAGAAAACCAGTTTAGATTCGCCTTAGTATTTTGTTTTGATAAACGTGGCTTAATTCTGGTACTTATTCCCCTCAGCAGGTTGTATAAAAATGAATTACTTTGCATGCAATGAAATATGCTGCAAAATAAGCAATAGTTTAGCAACCTTTAATTGAGTATGTTATCACTGGTCGTATGTTCTGTTAACCCGTTATTGCTGGAAACAATGAGGCAAAGTGCATCAGCAACAATTGGCGTTGATCATGAATGGTTGGTATATGATAACAGGCATGCAAATCTTGGTATCTGCGAGGTATATAACCAAATGGCAATAAAAGCCATTTATCCCTATTTGGTATTTCTGCACGAAGACCTGATTCTGAAAACAAACAATTGGGGGAAATATTTGGTAAACATTTTTAGCCGGGACAATTCTGTTGGGTTAATCGGAATTGCCGGGAGTGATTATAAAAGCCGTTTTTTGTCAGGTTGGTATTCAGGGGGAACCGGAAAGGACTATTTTAATATTACGCACCGCCTGGCTGGAAAAGATAAACTTTTGTTTTTTCCTAACAACTGGGATAAAAATGAGGTCGAAGTCGCCTGTATTGATGGAGTTTTTATGTCTTGCCCTAAAATAATATGGTCATCAATAAAATTCGATCAGGTTTTATTGAAGAAATTTCACTTTTATGATGTTGATTTTTCTTTAAAGGTAGCTCGTGCCGGCAGGAAGGTTTTGGTAAGTAATAAAATTGATCTCGTTCACCTGACTGTCGGAGGAGATTTTGGAAATAAGTGGGTAGAACAGGCATTTATTTTTCACGAAGCAAATAAGACCCACCTGCCTTTTGAATTGGAAAAGAAGACAGATAGGAATGAGCACCTTTTAGTCAGGTATTGGCTTGATTGGCTCAAGGATCAACCTATTAGTTTTAGCAACAGGTTAAAGTGGATACAAAAGCAAACGTTGTATTTTAAGCTGGGGTTGTGGTATGCGATTTTAAAGTTCATGTTTTATCGGCCGCTGGGTTTAAAATTGATTCACACACGTACAAAGCGGGAAAAGTAATATGAATAAAGAACGTCCGGTGGAAATATCTATTTGTATTCCGGTTTATAAAAAGGTTGATTTTTTGAAACGATTACTGGAGTCCGTAAAAATCCAAACTTTTCCGGATTATGAAATAATCATTACTGATGATACCCCTGATGATTCCATCGAAACTTTAGTGAAACAATTCTCATTTACACAACCGGTCAAATATTTTAAAAATAGCCCGGCATTAGGTACGCCGGAAAACTGGAATGAAACTGTTCGCCGTGCCAGCGGCAAATGGATAAAGATGATGCATAATGATGATTGGTTTGCAAGTGAGCACTCTCTTCAGCGTTTTTATGACTGTACGGAAAAAAATCAGGACTGCTCTTTCTTCTTTTCTGCTTTTCGGAACATAATTGAAGGCACTGGGATTTCGCAGACGGTAAAATGTGACATTTTTGATCGCTTATTTTTAAAAATGAGCCCGCTCCATTTGTTTAAAAAAGTTTATGTGGGCAATCCAAGTTGTACACTCATCAGAAGAGACATTGAATCGCTATATGATCGACGATTCAAGTTTGTCGTTGATTTTGAGTACTATATTCGATGTTTTCGCCAGCTTAAAAAGTATATGTATTTAAATGAAGTGCTGATCAATGTGGGATTTCATGATGAGCAGGTGACTAAATATACTTTTCTGGTGCCGGAGATCCAGATTCCCGAGAATATTCTTCTCCTGGAGAAACTGGGCACAAAAATTTTGAAAAACCCCTTTGTTTATGATTATTATTGGCGATTGTTTCGTAATCTTAAAATCAGGGATGCGGAAGAAATAAAAAAATATTATTCCGGGGCAATTTCTCCATTACTTGTAAAAATGATAAGGTTCCAATCCAGGATTGCGCCCGCGGTATTAAAAAAAGGTCTTTTTTCAAAATTGTTTATGACAGTAAATTATATTGTCAGCTTTTTTGCAAAGTTCTGAGTTCTATATAAACATTGAATTATTAGATCAGGTTATTCTGGTCAATCCGACGTTGGATTTATCAAGCCTGGTTACATATTTTCCAGTTTAAGCCTTGTTTTTAACTTAAAAAGCATCTTACCCAGCCGTGTTTGCAAAAGGGTATGCAGAAGTTTAAGTCTAAATTGCCATAATTCGACAAATAAGCTGTCGCCATAATATTTTTTATAGCTCGTTTTTATTTCTTTCAATGAACCGGAATAATTTAGATTACTTGTGCCTGAAGGGGCAAATTTCACTAAGGGGATTCTTAAAAAGATGAATTTCTCATTGGCGATTCGGAGGAGAAAATCGTAGTCCATTGCAATTTTTAGTTGTGTATCATATAGTCCATGTTTATCATGCAATTCCTTTTTTATAAACATTGTTTGGTGACAAATACTCCGCATTCCCCTGTACATTTTTGATTTTGAGAATGATTTACCAATAATGACCCATATATTCCCTCTGTGTAATTCATATTTACTATGTAGCCACTGCAGCGTGTGATCTTTGTCAAATTCATCAGTTACAATGTTGATTACGTCCTTGCTGTAAAATGCATCACCGGAATTCAGCATTACCACGATGTCGCCTTTTGCATGCACGACACCCTTGTTAAAGGCATCTGAAATTCCATGATCTTTCTCATTTATCCAGCGACGATATGAAGGTTGAGGATTATTTTCTAAATAGTTTTTGATATCGGGCGTGGTGGAACCATTGATGATCAAATGCTCGAAAGGTATTTGTTTCTGCATGTCTACGGATTGGGAAGTGATTATAAGATCTTCCAGGTTGTTAAAGCAAATTGTTATAATTGAGATTTGGTTCATGAACAACCTTATTTATCTTACAAACACAGTTTTTCTCAAAAATCCGCTCAGAGTAAACCATTGCGAAAAGAAAATATATCGTCCTTTAAGCTCCTTGCCTTTTAAAGAATAAAGCAGGTAAAGAACAGACGCGGCCGTAGTTTTAAAGACCAGTTCAAAAAATTTTTTTAGCACTCCAAAGAAACCCTTTTCAGACTGCACCCGTACCCTTTCTTCATTGCCCGATTTCAGAAATAGTTTTTTAAAATTGGGAAAGGACAACCGGTCGTTGTCGATATTATGATAAAGCATAGCATCGGGTAAATAATATACTTTATCCGAGATGGCCGTTACCCTGTGAAATATATATTTATCATCGCTGCGGAAAGTGAGCTCATTGTTAAAGCCGCCGGCTTTGTCTAAAATTTCTTTGGTATAGGTCATATTACAGCCGGTCGGGTACTTCATGGTCTTATCAAACAGTTTAGGATGGTTGCCAAAGTCCATTCTTCCTACAAATCCGTTAAGGTATTTAGTCATCCATTCGGGCTCCTTGCTTTCGGAATATTTTGGAATTACTTTGCCACCAACGCCGACTATGGTATTGTCGGCGTTCATAAAATTGACAATGCTCTCCAGGAAGCCGGGGGTAGCTTCCGCATCATCATCTATATAAGTAATTATGGAGGCGCGGGCCTCCTGCATGCCTCTGTTTCGGGCAAAAGATAATCCCTTGTTCGGCTCCATTATATAACGCACCCGCAGTTCCGGGTGATCCGAATTGAATTTTTTCACAATAGCAGCCGTGTTATCCGTGCTCCTGTTGTCCACTACAATAATTTCAAATTGTTCCCGATGCAATGTTTGTTTTGCCAGACAATTCAGTGCCTCACCGATAAACTTATCGCGGTTATATGTGCAGATAACAACCGATATAGCAGGTTCTTTATTGACTGGCATATTCAAAACAATACTGCTAATATCAGGATATGGCCGACCTGGATTTACTTTTTTGCTCCCGCCAGGCCATAAACAGACCGCCTAATACAAGCAATGCAACAAACCAGGAGCCGATATAGGAAATCCTTAAACCTTTTTTATATATCGCCGGTTCAAAAACAAATTTAATATTATGCTTTCCTGCAGGAACGGAAAGCCCTCGCAGCACATAATTGGCTTTTACATAATCCACTTTTTTACCGTCCATATAAGCGTTCCATCCATCGGGATAGTATACCTCGCTGAATACAGCAAATTGGGGGGTATTGCAACTGGCTGTATATTCCATCGTATCATTATCAAATTTCGAAAGAGAAATGGAAGCGGCAGAATCCCATTGCGGTTGTATTACTTTACTGGCAAAAGACTGTTGAACAATCGCTGTGTCCCGGAGATTTGTAGTTCCAATTGTTTGTATTTCTTCTACATCATCCTTTGCAAATTTTACATGCTTCACGAGCCAGCAGTTGCCATAAGCATCGGGATTAGGTATAACGGCTTGCTGACCGTTTTGAGGGTTTTGGGTAATATTATATTTTGCATTCAGCATGTTCAGCACCTGCGAATTGGGAGAACTATACAGATATCTTTCGATGATGTCCTGGTAAATTCTCAGTTTGGCCGGGTGATATCCGCCAACAGCTTTATGAAAAACGGAAACCTTGAAATCGCTGGCGCTAAATCGCTCACCGCCGGAATTATAAACACGATATGAAGGGGATTTATCGGCCAGTATTTGTTCATCAACCGCTGTTTTCGCAAAATTTTCCGCCTGCATCTCATCTTTTGACTGGTAATTATCTTCGTTCAAATAATTTTTATCAATCACCAGGAGGTCAATAAGGGTAACCACTGATAATATTACGATGATAACTACCGGGCTCAATGTATTTTTTATGAACAACCACAGCAACGCTAAGACAAATGCAGCGTAAGCCAGGGTGCGCAGTAACTGGCCGCCAAACATGGCGCTGCGGTCAGCTTTCAATCCCGCCATGGTGGTTCGAATAAGTCCATCATCAGCTCCCATGCTTTTCAAACTACTCATCATATAACTATCCATTGGCGAGCTATAATCCATCGCAAGGTATACGATCACTAACAGGCCGGCCAGTCCTGCTATGGCATATATTATCTTTTTGAAATTTGCTTTTAAATTTTCCCGGCTGTTGTGTTGAAAAAATAATTGCTGTACGGCCAATACTGCTGCAACGGGCAATGTTAGTTGTGCAACAATCAGCGCCATGGATGGTGCTCTGAATTTGTTGTACATGGGGAGATTTTCAAAAAGAAACACATTAAAGCCAGGAAAGAATTTACCCCATGACATGACAATGGCTAACACCGAAGCAGCTAATAATCCCCATCGCAGCGGATGCTTTATAACAACAAACCCGATCAGCGCCAGGATGCAAATGATAGCTCCAATGTAAGCAGGTCCACTGGTGCTTTCCAATCCCCCCCAATACCTGGGCAAGCTGCCTGCCACCTGTACCGCCGTATTTTCAGGCAATCCTTTGGCTGTAAGTTTTTCTATCACATTTGAATTTTCAGGTAGTGGGTTAGCGCTGCTGCCCCCAAAAGCATTCGGCATCAGCATCACCAATGGTTCTGCTTTGGTAAAACTGTATTGAAAGGCATAGGAAGTATCCAGGCCTTTTGTTTTATTCACCTTTACCGTATCACCTTCAATACTTATATTCTGCCCTCCGCGGATCGTATATTTGGCATAATCAGACCCAATCAGGAAAGAAAAAGAACAAGCGGCTATGCCCGCTATCGCAGCTGCGGCCGTTACGCCCATTGCCGTTAACAAGTGTTTCCATTCTTTTTTTATTATCCAGGTGACTGCATACGCAATTGTTACCGCTGCTGCTACCAGGAAAAAATAAAAGTTGACCTGGGGGTGATTGGCGTTTATCTCCAAAACTGTTCCCAATGTGGTGACAGCAAGTCCCAGCCAATACTTTTTTTCATACACCAGGATCAGCCCTGCCAAAAGAAAAGGCATATATGCGATCGCAAGCATTTTGGTCATGTGGCCTGCACTTAATATAACAGGGTTGTACGTGGAGAAAGCATAAGCCAATGCGCCGAATATACCTATGACCGGTTTTAAACCGAGAGATAGACAAAGAATATAAAAACAAACGCAGGCGATAAAAAAGTAGTGAATGGGATCAGGCAAGCCCAGTGAAAAAACCTTATTGAAGTCGGGAAGTATTGATTTGCCTTCCATCGCAATTTGGTAATTGGGCATGCCGCTGAATACATTTGGATTCCACAAAGGAAAATGACCGTGCTGTTTTTGATAGTCAAATGCATTTTGCGCAACGCCTTTCCAACCTTTTACATCATGCTGATTCAGTACATTGCCTTCCAGTACAGGTTTGCAAAAGAAAACGGAAACAATCAGGAAAATCAGGATGGCTATAAGATGGGGAAGTATTTTTTTTACCAGGTTGTTTTTCATTCATTATTGTTTTAGAAAAGCAATGTCACAGGGAAGGTTGTTTTCAGTTTCAGGCTGACAAAATAATGCTATTTTACACGAAAATCACCCATGCGCTGGCTATTATTTTTGTCAAGACTGGCTTTTATATGTGGGTTTTGTTTTCTTCTTTCGCTGGCATTGCAGTTGTGGAAAAAATCAAACATTGAAGTTATCTCTTCCACCGTTATTATTATCGGTTTTGTGATCGGGCTCCTGGTTGTTCCTCTTACATTGGTCGTTTACCTTGTTGTTTTAATAAGACAAAAGAGATTGCCGGTTCCGCTTTGGCTGGTGATTGCAAATATCATTTTCCTGTTTATCTTAATGCTTTATATAATTTTTATCAATGTTGAAAGCAATCATTCATCATAAGCCAACCCGTTTGTTCTTGATACTGGGTGGCTTTTTTATCGCGAATGCGATCATCGCAGAGTTTATAGGAGTTAAAGTATTTTCTTTGGAAGCCACTTTTGGATGGAAACCTGCTGAGATCGGTTTATTTGGCAATAAATACTCTTTCAACCTCACCTGCGGCGTTTTGTTATGGCCGGTGGTTTTTGTGATGACCGATATCATCAACGAATATTACGGAATAAAAGGCGTAAGGTTCCTGAGCTGGCTGACAATTGGATTGATTGCATTAGGTTTTCTAATGGTCTTTGGCGCCATTCAAACTACACCCAATGAATGGTGGATAACGAGCAAAAAACAATCAGGAATTGAAAATATGAGCACTGCCTACAACGGCATATTCGGACAAGGACTGGGAATTATCATCGCATCGATGACTGCTTTTTTGGTGGCACAGCTGATTGATGTTTTGGTTTTTCATAGAATCAAAAAAGCAACAGGAGAAAAGAGTATCTGGTTAAGGGCTACCGGGTCAACAGTAGTGTCACAGCTTATTGACAGTTTTATCGTTTTGCTGATAGCTTTTTATTTCTTTCCCAAATGGGTGAGCGGGCAGGGTGAGCCCTGGCCTTTTGATCAAATAATAGCTATTTGTATTGTAAACTATATTTACAAATTCACTATGGCCATATTGCTCACTCCTGTTATCTACCTTGTTCACGGCTGGATTGAAAGATACCTGGGTCCCGGACAAGCTGCTGAAATGAAAAAAGCAGCAATGGGGGAGGAGTAGGCTTATTTTGAGGAGGGTTAATAATCAGAAATAGATTTTTTCGGCGTTGCTCTATTCTCTTTAATATGCAGTCTTGTTTTATAAGTATTTAAGACATCCTAAGAAACACAAAAAAATAAAATCAATCGGTTAATATTTTTTGCATTCAGGTGGGAAAAAAGCAATATTTTTCATCGAATTGAATATATTTTTTCTACACTTACTCTATTAAGGATACATAGTGTAAGATAATAATATTAATTTGTTCTCCAACTAACAAAATTGACCTTACGTATAGTATCATTTCCAATTCAAACGTGTTGTCATTTTCATAGATTTGCAAAAGTCATTGCATGCATATGAAAAAGTACACGATGTTTCATGTTGCAGTATTCTTATCCTTTTTGTCACAAGCTCAATACCCGGATAATGCCTCCCCAACAGCGGTAGTAGTAAACCCTTCTGAAAACATTGTATCAAGTCAGTCCTCTTTAGTTTGGCATTACCTGGGGAGGGGAATATCAGTGGGCAGCTTGATGATAACTCCTTGTATGATGCCCATATTAAAAACGGGAAACTTCACGGCAGTTGGAAAAGCTGGTATGAGAATGGCCTGCTTTGCGATTCGGGAACTTTCGTAAAAGGAATACCGGATGGGGAATGGAAGCATTGGAGTAACAAAGGGCATTTGATTTCTTTGCGTACCTATAGTGCGGAAAAGCTTCAACTCATCAAAAATGAATTTACCCGTTATAATCTCAGGAGACCATCTTTTCCATTAACGGTGCTATATCATAAGAATAAGAAAGCAGCATTGAAATATTTGAGATCGGCTTATTCATTTACGGATGCCGGTCGTAAAAAAGAAGGATTTTCTTTGGAGCAATTGATCGCGGCGAATATTGCGCCGGGAAACGTTTTTGATTATAGTCTTCATCATGGGTTGTATATAAATTTTTTCGCCGATGGTACAGCAAATGATTCAGGATATTATAAAAACGGGTTGAAACAGGGTGTATGGATACACCGGGATGCGCAGCAGGGAATAGTACTTCGCGGATCTTATGAAAATGGAATTAAAGTAAAAGGCTGGAGAACCTATGATGATTCAGGCAAATTGCTGGCCATGGTGTTTTATAACAGGAAAGGTGAAGTAGGATGGCGAAAGGATTTCAGAAAATTTTTTTGAAATATATTAACTAGTAATATCAGTGACCATTTTATTCATTAAGGCTTCCTTTGCACCCGCCTGCCTGTACGGCCCGTCTTATAACTAAATTCCCTGTTTTCTTCTGGGGTATTGCCGGAGGAATTTTCTTTTTACAAAAGATAACTTTATAATCTTTCCTAACTTTATTTTTTGACAGGAGCCTGGTACCGGTATCCGTAAAAAAAGCAAATATGGAATTTACAGACGCTACGACAGAGGAAATAAATGAAGTAATGCGAAAGGCATGGGATGCTTTTATTATTTATCGAAAATCTTCGCGGAAAGAAAGAGCAGGCTTTATGGGGGCTATTGCCAGTGAGCTTGAAAATGCGGGCGATGAAATGATACAAACAGCCATGCAGGAAACAAATTTACCTGAGGCAAGACTAAAAAATGAAAGAACAAGAACGGTTTTTCAACTTAATAGTTATGCCGATGCATGCGAAAAAGGAGATTGGTTAGAAGCCAGAATAGATACCGCAGTTGCCAACAGAAATCCCCCTAAACCGGACATACGGAAAATGCTCGTTCCGCTGGGTCCGGTAGTGGTATTTGGCGCCAGCAATTTTCCATTTGCCTATTCAACTGCCGGTGGTGATACAGCCTGTGCTTTAGCTGCCGGTTGCCCGGTCATAGTAAAAGCACATCCCTCTCATGCACAAACCAGCGAGATGGTCGCACAGGTAATTTTAAGAGCGGCAGAACAATGTAAAATGCCTGACGGGATTTTTAGCCATGTTCATGGTGCAGCATTCGAAGTTGGCAAAGCATTGGTGGAGCATCCGCACACAAAAGCGGTCGGTTTTACGGGGTCTTATATCGGGGGCAGGCAATTATTCGACTGGGCCAACCAGCGATCAAAACCGATCCCGGTATTTGCAGAAATGAGCAGCATTAATCCTGTTTTTATTTTGCCTGGAAAGTTAAGAGAGTCGGCAAACGAAACAGCAACATTGTATGCATCATCCATTACATTAGGCGTGGGGCAATTTTGCACCAATCCCGGGCTCATCATAGGTATTGAAAGCCCTGAGCTGAAGAAATTCATTCACGCATTAGGAGAGGAGATCGTAAAAACTGCTCCCGGAAAGATGCTGCATATGGGCATTTTTAAAAACTATGTGGAAAGAAGAGGAAATGCATTGTCCCAGGAAGCTGTGGAAACGGTGGCGGTGTCTGAAAAAGACCCACACCTCAATGAAGCCGCTCCGACATTGGCTTCCACTACCGGGCAGGCGTTTTTAAATAACCCCGTATTACACCTGGAAGTGTTCGGACCTTATTCAATGATAGTTCGTTGCCAGGACGAAAAGGAAATGCTCGAGGTAACAAAACATTTGGAAGGGCAGCTTACTGCGACGGTGATGGCAAATGAAAGCGACCTTCGTCATTATCCTGAATTGATTGAAGAAATAAAAGGTATTTGTGGAAGACTTATTTCAAATGGCGTCCCGACAGGTGTGGAAGTTTGTTTGAGTATGCAGCATGGCGGTCCTTTTCCCGCAACAACCGATTCAAGGTTTACCTCTGTTGGCGCCGATGGTATCAGGCGATTTGCGCGCCCGGTTGCTTATCAAAACTGGAGCAATGACTGGCTGCCCGATGAATTGAAAAACGAAAACCCCCTTCATATCTGGCGAACGGTTAATAATGAATTGACAAAAGAAAAAATAAATGCATGATAAAAACCAGCCTGCTGCTCCCTGTTTTCTTATGCTGTTCGATTATAATACCCGCGCAACCAAAACCGCTTCCGGTAAATTCAGCAATAGAAAATATATTCAAAGAGATAAAGGAATTTCAGAAAAACGAATCAAAAGCAGACAGTGTTGCAGGACATCCGCTGGGCTCTAATACCGAACAGGATTTTCTGCGACGGTTTAATTTTTACAATACTGTAAATAAAAAACTAAACGGCATAGACCGGGAAGGTTTGAGTTTTGATGATCGCATTAATCATGAATTGCTCCGATATAGTATAGAAGACGAGATTTCTTCTTATAAATTCAAAGCCTATTATAACCCGATATTAGCCGATGAAGGATTTCACACGAGGCTTGCAGCGATGGGCTCTGACGTGCTGGATTCAAAAAAGGAATTTGAAAATTATATCAGAAGATTAAAAGATATTCCCCGCTTTGTCGATGAACAACTTGTTTTAATGCGCAGCGGGCTTCAATCGGGAATCTGCCAGCCGCGGTCAATATTAAATGGATATGAAAATACCTATGAGCAACATATTGTACAAGATCCGGAAAAGAGCGTTTTTTGGAAACCTTTTTTAAAGAAGCCATTTGGAATAACGGATGAAGACTGGAAAGCAGTTACCGCAGAGGGTAAAAAGGCTGTTGGGGAATATGCCATTGAAGGATTTAGAAAGATCAAACTATTTTTTGATACGGAGTATCTTCCAACCACCCGGACTTCCATTGGTGTCAGCAATTTTCCTGATGGTTTGGCTTATTACCAGGACAGGGTACAACACTATACCAGCACTAATCTCACGTATGAAGAAATTTACCAGATCGGCTTGAATGAAGTTTCCCGGATAAAAGATGAAATGCTGGGCGTAATGAAGCAGGTAAAATTTTCGGGCAGTTTGCATGAATTTATTGACAGGTTAAGATCCGATCCAAAATTTTATGTTACATCTCCGGAACAATTATTAAAAGAAGCCACTTACATAGCCAAGAAGGCCGATGGTCAGTTGCCCAGGTTTTTTGCTTTACTTCCGAGGCAGCCATATGGAGTAGAACCAGTACCTGCACACCTGGCTCCAACCTATACGGCAGGCAGGTATTCGGGTGCCGCGATTAATAGTAAAAAAGCCGGTTTCTATTGGGTAAATACATATGATCTTAAAAGCCGCCCGCTTTATGCCCTTGAGGCCCTCACTTTGCATGAAGCTGTTCCAGGGCATCATTTGCAGATATCGTTAACAAAGGAATTACAAAATTTGCCAGAATTCCGCAGGAATCTCTATGTAAACGCATTTGGTGAAGGCTGGGGTTTGTATAGCGAATTCCTCGGGACAGAAATGGGTTTTTACAAAGACCCTTACTCTCTTTTTGGAAGATTAACTTATGAAATGTGGCGTGCCTGTCGTTTGGTTTTGGATGTAGCACTGCATACCAAAGGATGGACAAGAGAACAGGCAGTTAGTTACCTTTCGGAAAACACTGCTTTGTCCCTGCACGAAGTTAATACCGAGATTAACCGCTATATCTCATGGCCGGGCCAGGCATTGGCTTATAAAATCGGGGAGTTGAAAATAAGAGAGCTGAGAAAAAAAGCGGAAGATAAATTGAAAGACAAGTTTGACATTCGCGAATTTCATGGCGTTCTTTTATCGCAGGGGACTGTAACCCTTAAGATACTGGAGCAGATGGTAGATAAATACATTGCTGAAAAACTTAAATAAGACAGGAGTGCCATTGTTTGTATTAAACCGTGGCACCCCGTTTAACGGTCTTATAATCTGATTGCAGCGCCCCGGGCCTGCACAGAAAGCCTTTGTTGGCGGTCTTCTTTGTAATGAACGTACACAAACCATCCAGTGATCAATGTAGCTACGACAAAGTATGCCATCAGGGCAATTTGTATTCCCGGTATAAACTCACTTGCACCAAACCAATCGCCCTGCCGGTATATGAGCACAACACCTGACGTATTTTTGATCGTTTCCCAAACGATGGCAAAGGTGCTACGATCCATCAAATCGGTGTAGGCGTAAACACTGAGGAAAATAAAAGCCCCGTAAACATAAATGTAGGTCTCGTTCATTTTGTTAATACCCGATATATTACCAAAGAGATAACTGATCAACAGCAACACCGCTAACATTTGAATCCAGCTCCATACCTGCAGCGCCTTGGAAGCTTTCGGTGCATATTTATCAAAATTAAAAACGTCTTCAATCTTATAAACGGGAAACCTTTCAATCATATCCGCAGGCCGGTAGCCTGTAGGTTTAAACCAGAGTGTGAATTTATCGCTCCAGCTCCGGGTTCGCCAGGCATCCTTGATCAGCAGCCAGAGATGTTGAAAATTTATCTTGACAGGATTCCAGGTTCTCACGGGCCTCGTAATTCCATAAACAGCCGGCGCTTCATTCAGCTCTTCCTGGAAAGTGCCAAACAATTTGTCCCACACAATAAATATTTGAGACAGGTTTTTATCAAGGTATTCTTTGTTGATAGCATGGTGTACCCTGTGATGTGAAGGCGTAACGACGATCTTTTCTAAAAATCCCATTTTATTGATGTGGCGGGTATGATACCAAAATTGTGCGAATAAATGCAACGGGGCTACCACCGCGATGACTTCAGCCGGAACTCCTACCAACGCAGCAGGAATTAAGAGGAAAGCAAAGATGTTGACAAAATTGGAAATGCTCTGACGCAAAGCACAGGCGAGGTTAAACTCTTCGCTGCTGTGATGAATAATATGGAGATTCCAGAAAATATTGATATGGTGGCTCCAGCGATGTACCCAGTAACCGGCAAAATCAAGCACGATAAATGCAACAACGTAGATAAGCCAGGTTGTTTTGATGTGATAGATAGCAAGATGATCTACCAGCCAGCCATATCCCAGGATGGTGATCGTTAACCCCAACACGTCTTTGGTAACATTGGTGATCCCGGAACTCAGGCTCGATACCATATCCATATTCCGGAAAGTATCCTTTCCCTTGTACCACCCATACCATTTTTCAAACAACACCAGGAAAAGAAACGCTGGCATGGCTATCAGCAAAATCTTACCATAGGCTTCCATAATGCAAACAATTATTACGAATTTACAAAAGGTTTGGAAGATACCCTAAGGACAGCCGGGCCTACGCCTTTGCGGTGATCAAAAATTTTGGGCCGGGAAAACTATACCACTAACTTTAAAACGGATTCGTTAAAAATTTGGCCGCAGACCTTGGAACGGGATCAAGTGCTTACTTTTATATCTCATTATGGACTGTACATCTACTCTCATTCCTTATCACCAAACAGGGGCATTTTCCAGAATAGTTCTGGATTATATTGATCGGTCAGAAACACTCGCTTCATTTATGGGTTTTTCGCCTTCAGAAGAAGGTGTGCAAAAAGCTATTGAGGCCCGCAAAAAATTTCCCACTAACCGGCAATTGCTGGTAGGAGAATTGAAAAAGCAATATGGTGCATTGAAAACAACCGGCTATGTTCAGAAAAATATTGAAGCCTTACTGTCTCCCGATACCTTTACGATCACCACTGCCCACCAGAACAATATTTTCACCGGGCCATTGTATTTTATCTATAAAATACTTCACGCTATCAGGCTGGCGGGTCATTTGAACGAATCATTTCCCGATTGCAAATTCGTGCCGGTTTATTATATAGGCTCTGAAGATGCGGACTTTGATGAATTAAATCATATTTATTTGGATGGAGAAAAGATAACCTGGAATACCCGCCAGACAGGGGCCGTAGGCAGAATGAAGATTGACCAGGAATTGATAAAACTGATTGATGTTATTAAAGGGCAAATTGCCGTTTTGCCCCGGGGTAAGGAAGCAATTGAATTAATCAGTGATTGTTACCGGTTAGGTGAAGACGTACAAACGGCAACCTTTAAAATTGTAAACGCTTTATTCGCAGAGTTTGGACTGATTGTTTTGTTGCCCGATAACGCAGTCCTGAAGCAACAAATGCAACATGTCTTTCAGGATGATCTTTTAAACCAGGCAGCGTCTGCTATTGTTGCAGAAACATCAGCACAACTTGGTGAACTTTATAAAGTGCAGGCCCATCCGAGGGAAATCAACTTGTTTTATCTAAAGGATAATTTACGTGAAAGGATTGAAATACGGGGTTCAAAATATGAAGTGGTCCATTCCCGGCTGAGTTTTACAAGGGAAGAAATGTTAACTGAGTTGAAACAACATCCGGAACGATTCAGCCCAAATGTAATTCTTCGGGGATTGTACCAGGAAACGATATTGCCTAATATTGTCTTTATCGGAGGGGGAGGGGAGCTGGCTTATTGGCTGGAGTTAAAAAAATTATTTGAGCATTACGAAGTTCCCTATCCTGTGCAGGTATTGAGAAACTCTTTCTTGCTCATCGAAAAAAAATGGCAGGAAAAAATAAGAAAACTTGGATTTACCAATGAAGAAATTTTTCTGCCGGAGCAGGAATTAATTAATCGCCTTGTATCAAGGGAAACTGATAAAAAACTACAGCTCAACGGAACATTGACGGCAACCGAGCAATTGTATGAAACCATTAAGAAGCAGGCTTCTTCCGTGGATATAACTCTTGAGAAACATGTTGACTCGCTCAAAACGGCAAGCATACACCGGTTGCGTGAATTGGAAAAGAAAATGCTTCGGGCTGAAAAAAGAAAATTTGCGGATCAGCAGCACCAGATAATTTCAATAAAGAAAAAATTGTTCCCCGGAAGCGGATTGCAGGAGCGATACGACAACTTGTTGTGTTATTATGCGAAGTGGGGACAATCTTTTATAAACAAACTGGAAGAGCATTCTTTGACGTTGGAGCAGAAGTTCATTGTATTGTCAATAACTGAGTAATAATCCTAATTTTTTTTGACCCATTTTAAAAGCCAGCGACATATCGGTGCCCGCCACCTGTCAGCTATTCTTCTCGTTGCATTTCCTTAAGACATTGTATTGCGGATTCCATCATTTCTTTAAATTGCCCGGTTTTTCCATGCTGGGTTTCGCAGTTCAAATACCGAATGTTTTTTTTCCCAAAATAAACACTCAGGGAGCCATCCTGTTTTGCCCGTAGGTTGTGCTGCAGGATGGTGTTATATTTCTTGTCAGAAAGTTGATGAAATAGCAGGCTGTCGGTGGTCAGAAAAAAATCATCAGGATCCTGTGAAGAGTCAATTGATACGATACTGGCGTCATTTTCGTATTGACTTCCGGGCTGGTAATATTTTACGGAATAAACTCCGTCCGTATTGTCATGAAGGGCAATAGTACAGTAAAAATCTTTTGGAAAAAGCTGGAGGATGCGATTAGCAAATTTATCAACCTCATTTGTTGCCTTGTCATCGCTTCGGCCAAAACTCTTCAGCGTTTTTTGAATCCCGAGTTTTGAAAACATCCGGTTAGGATCAAATGTATAAGAACGTTGGCTTAACCTGAAATTGATATTACGCTTATAATTATTTTCAATTTTTATAAGCAAGCCACCAAGATCTTCCAGCAATAATTTTGTCGTTTCTAAACCAGTAAATTCGTTATCGTGGAGGGCAATAAAGACTATGTCTTTTTTGTCGCCATATTGAAATGTTTTGATCCGGATGTTCCTGTCTCCAAGCTTATGAGAAATAGTATTAATTACCGGCGTCAATTTGCCTTGTAGGCTGTTCGCATTGCTTAGCTGGGCCAACGAAAAGAAAGGCAAAACAAGACAGATACACACGCAAGCAGTCTTCACCATCATTAAGAAAACTTAATAAAAAAAATAGATGCGTCCCGAAATATAACAGGGCCACAGGTCAGTAGGCATTTTTTTCGCCTTTGGCCATATTGAAAGCAGTCATAAGAATAATTCTTGTATCAAGCCAAACACTCCAGTTTTCTAAATACCAAAGATCATATTCAACACGGTTATTTATATCCTGCACGTGTTTGATCTCGCCGCGATAACCATGTATCTGTGCCCAGCCGGTAATGCCGGGTTTTAAAAAGTGCCTGACCATATACCTGTTCAGCAGCTTGGAATAATCGTCGGTGTGTTTCAGCATGTGGGGTCTCGGGCCTACAATGCTCATATCACTCATCAGCACATTGATAAATTGCGGCATTTCATCAAGATTCGTTTTACGCAAAAGACTGCCTAACCATGTTATGCGATTGTCGTTTTTGGTAGCCTGCTTTTCATTGGACTCTTTATTTACTTTCATGCTCCTGAACTTAATACAATTGAAAGTTTTTCCATTTTTCCCGCTTCTTTGCTGAATGAAGAAAATCGGACCGCGGGAATCAAGCCAAATTAGAAGACCGACAATGGGTATCAGCCAGGAAAGTATGAATATTGTGACAAGCGAACTGATGGCTAAGTCATAAAGTCTCTTTTTAATCCGGTTGCCCACATCATCCAATGGCTCTTTGCGCAAAGACAGCACCGGGATATCTTTCAAATAGTCAAGATGCACGGGTTTGCGGATAAAATGATTAAAATCCGGCACTATCCGAAACCTGATACAGGCCTGGTCAGCTTCATTGATCAGTTTATAAATACCTGACTGCTGTTCCGGCGCAATCGTAGAAAATATTTCTGTCACTTCACGCTCTTTTGATGCCCGGATGGCATCGCCAATGGCACCCACAATCGGATATATGGAAAGCTCGTTTACGTTTTCTTGTTCTTCACAAAATCCAACTATTTCAGTTTTTATGGGTTCTTGCTCCAGGTAACTGGCCAGCTTCTTAGCCCGCTCGTTATAACCTATGATCATCACCTTTCTTACAATATGGTCCTTACTTTGAAAAAATTGCTGCAGCGCCAGGTGCAAAAACCGGTTAATGAGCAGGCTTATTGCAAAAGAAGAAAGTATGCTGATCAGGAACAACCGCGAAATTTGAGCATCTTTATTAAAGAACAGGTAAACCATCTCGAGAGCCAGCAAATAAAGAAAGGCGGTCATGGTTCGCCTGGAAAATTTCTCAAAAGAATAGATATAGCTGTCCTGGTATATGCTGGTAGCCCAACTCGCCGCTACCCAGGCAGCGTTGGAAAAAAACCATAAATAAGTGTACTGAAATTTATTTAAAGCAATGTTTTCGCGGAAAACGTATTGACAGATGACGAATACTAAATTCAAAACAAGTATATCGAGGATCACGAAACTGATACGGAGTAAAGTGGCGAGACGTTGGTTCATGACATCTTTTTAAGTGGTAGTTCGGTTACCAAAAACAAAATTACCTTAAAGTGGCGCCGTAACCTTACCTAGGTAGGGTACGATTTTTAGTAAAAATATAAATCTTTTTCAGTTTTTCAGCTTCCGGGCGGATAGCTTTTTATTAATCAACATAATGCAGATCAATTTAATCAGTATCAGCGTCTTGACCTGGACTAAGCACCCCGCCGGGGCGGATTACTGCAATCGAACTATTACCACGTAGAGTTTCCATATTTGCCTGACTTTTCAAAACATTTTAAGAATGTCCTTTCCTTTGGCAAAGTAATTGGAATAAACTTGGCCAGCGATTAGCCGAAAGGCCAATCCCTATTAAAATCCAGTTGGTAAGAGGAAGTTGCCAACACGCCAATATCCAGTATCTGTGAAAAACTGTACCCATGAAGCTATTTTACTCAGTCAGCCGACTGTTAGTAACCCTAACAGCGACTTTCCTGATCATTTCCAACGACTCCCACTCCCAGACATCACTTTCTTTTTCTTCAATTCCTGTCAGCGATCCTGATTTGAATGCACCGGGCAGAGGCGTTGAACAATGGCACGACCGGAATGACGTAAACGTTCCTGTTGAAGGAACTGGTACACCACGATTGGATGTGTATTACCGCTTTGTTGCTACAAGAGTAACAACCAATACAAGAGGGGTATACAACTGGAGCTACCTCGATAACCTGTTTAATAACGCGATCAATAACAGGCAGAAAATCTCATTTGGCGTCATGACCCTTTATCCGGATGGTGGTACCGATGTCGGATTGGTTGCCTTCGATGGAGGTACGGCCTGTTATCCGCAATATCTGCATCAGCTCATGCAGTCTGAAGGTGTAAAGGACTGGCGGACGGGTTCAACCTGGACACCAAATTATAATAGTACCCACTACCTGACCTGGCTACTGGAATTAAACCAGGCAATTAATGCGCATATTGAAGCCACTTCCTATAATGGTGTGAGGTACCGGGACATCGTGAACTGCGTTGACATCAGGGGATATGGCGCCTGGGGTGAATGGCATTCAGGTTATACGCCGAATAATCAGGTAAGTGATTATCCGTCAGGAACGTTTCCAACGGTAGCAACATTGAAACAAATCGTTGATGCCCATGTGAACGCATTTCCCAACTTCCAGCTTGTAAATATGATAGCTGCATTTGATGCCAACTATCTGGGCAATACGATGAATCCTCCTGAGATTGCTTATTACCTTCTCACGCATAGGGGAACCAATAAAGGACCGATCGGTTGGCGCCGCGATCAGTGGGGTGCGCTGGATGGGTATTTGAAGTCTTATCTGGAAAACAACACCAGGTCTTTCAACGGTGTTGTCTTTAACACGCTGATTATGGAACGCTGGAAAACAGCGCCTATAACGGGAGAGCCACCGGCATGGATCCCTGATGATTATTCCGACCTTGAAAGACAGATCCGCCTTTATCATGCCACTTCATTTGGCAATGGCAACTACGGCACTAATTCTCCCAATTCAACCATAAAGGACCGCGTAAGAGCAGCTTCAAAAGCATCTGGTTATCGCATGGTAATTGAAGGCGGCAGTATGGCCACCTCTATATCGACGGGTACTCCTTTTTCCATCACGTTGAATTGGAAAAATGTGGGGATTTCGCCGACGTACGAAAATTGGGATATTGTATTTGAATTGAAAAATTCCGGTGGTTCCACTGTATGGTCAGGTAATTCTGCATTGCAACTTAGATTATTCTTACCGCAAGCTAATGCTACAGCAAGGACTGACAATTTCACCGTACCAACTTCTGTCCCTGCAGGAACTTATTCACTTGTTTTATATGTAAAAGATCCTACTAATTATCGTCAGCCGCTTCCACTGGCTATTACAGGCAGGAGATCTGACGGAGGTTACGTGGTGAGAAGCAGCATCAGCGTTGCTCCGGGTTCCGGTCAAACAAATAATCCACCAGTTGCCAATGCAGGCTCGGATAAAACTATCACCCTGCCTACAAGTTCTACAAACCTCACAGGAAGTGGTACTGATGCAGATGGAACAATAGTAGGATATCAATGGCAACAGGTAAGTGGTCCTTCTACTTCAACACTGTCAGCTACAAACACAGCCAATATAACAGTAAGTGACCTGCAGCAGGGATCATATACTTACAGACTCACCGTTAGTGATGAAGACGGTGCTACTGACACCGATGATGTAATTGTTGCCGTTGGCGCGGCTATTGCCAACCAGGCTCCGGCAGCTGACGCAGGCACAGACCGAATCATAACCTTGCCCACCAGTTCCGCTGCTTTAAATGGTACCGGCTCCGCGGATGCTGATGGCACAATTGCGACCTACCAATGGCAACAAATGACTGGCCCTTCCACATCAACTTTATCAGCCAATAACACCGCAAGTATAACGGTGAGCAACCTGCAGGCTGGTGTATATACGTACAGATTAACTGTAACAGACAACGATGGCGCTACAAATACAGACAATGTCACCGTTACAGTAAATGCTGCTCCGCCCAACCAGGCTCCCGTTGCAAACGCCGGAACCAACCGCACCATCACATTACCGATCAGTTCGTCTAATCTTACAGGAAGCGGGACGGATGTGGATGGAGCAATTGCCGGTTATCAATGGCAGCAATTAAATGGTCCGTCGGCATCAACACTGTCGGCAACAAATACTGCTAATATTACGGTAAGTAATCTCCAGGCCGGTGTCTATACATACCGATTAACTGTAACCGATGATGATGGTGCTGCTGCAACAGATGATGTAACAGTTACTGTAAGCAGTGCGCCGAACCAGGCCCCGGTTGCAAATGCTGGTATAAACAGGACATTAACGTTGCCAACCAATTCAGTTAACCTTACCGGCAGCGGTACGGACGCAGACGGAACTATAGCAACTTATTTATGGCAACAGGTAAACGGTCCTTCTACAGCCGCATTTTCTGCAGCAAATACAGCCGCAACTACAGTTAGCAACCTGCAGGCTGGGGTATATACCTTCAGGTTGAGAGTAACCGACAATGATGGGGCAGCTGCAACAGATGATGTAACTGTTACGGTAAACAGTGCGCCCAACCAGGCACCTGTTGCTAATGCGGGTGCAAACAGGACAATTACATTGCCGACCAATTCTGTTAATTTAACAGGAAGTGGTACTGATACAGATGGAACTATTGCAAGTTATCGCTGGCAGCAATTAAGCGGGCCTTCAGCATCAACTTTATCAGCAACCAATACGGCTAATATAACTGTAAGTAATCTGCTGGCCGGAACATATTCCTACAGGTTAACGGTAACGGATAATGATGGTACAACTGATACAGACGACATAACTGTTACGGTGAATGCTGCTCCTAACCAGGCTCCCGTTGCCAATGCAGGAACAAACAGAGCAATTACTCTGCCGACTAGTTCTACTTCACTGAGTGGCTCTGCTTCGACAGATGCAGATGGTACAATAACAGGTTATTTGTGGCAGCAAATAAGCGGTCCTTCCGCCGCTACTTTGTCAGCTACCAATACTGCTGGCATTACTATAAGCGACCTTCAGGCCGGCACATATACTTACAGATTAACTGTAACGGATAACGATGGCGCTACAGATACCGATGATGTTACGGTAACAGTAAACAATGCAACCGCTAACCAGGCTCCAAACGCCAATGCCGGGCCAAACCGTAACGTTACTTTACCAACAAATTCTGCTGCTTTAAATGGAAGCGGCACTGATGCAGATGGAACAATTGCAAGCTATCTGTGGCAGCAGGTGAGTGGCCCGTCTACGGCTACGCTATCGGCTACGAATACGGCCAGCATAACTGTAAGTAATCTTCGGGCAGGCACATATACGTTCAGATTGACAGTAAGAGATAATGCAAATGCTACAGATGCAGACCAGGTTACAGTAACTGTGAACAATCCTCCAAAACAGAAACCGAATGCCAAAGCGGGTTCAAACAAAGCAATTACGTTACCTACCAATTTAACATCATTGAGTGGTTCCGCTTCTACGGATGCCGATGGTACTGTCGTAAGTTATCGATGGCAGCAGGTAAGTGGTCCGTCCGCATCGACACTATCTGTTAACAACGCAGCTAATATTAACGTTAGCAATTTCCAGGCAGGAGTTTATACTTACAGGCTTACTGTTACCGACAATGATGGCGAAACGGATACAGACGATGTAACGATTACGGTGAATAGTGCACCCAACCAGGCGCCGGTTGCAAATGCTGGAGCAAACAGGGCGATTACATTACCAACAAACGCTACTACGCTGAACGGCGCTGCTTCAGCGGATGCGGACGGTACAATAGCAACCTATCAATGGCAACAGGTGAGCGGCCCGGCGGCTTCAACGCTTTCTGCGACCAATACCGCTGGCATCACGGTAAGTAACCTGCAGGCGGGTGTATATACATACCGGTTAACGGTAACCGATAATGATGGCGCGACGGCAACAGATGAAGTTACCGTAACGGTAAATGCAACGCCTAACCAGGCTCCAATTTCCATTGCGGGTAACAACCTTGTGATCACTCTGCCAAGAAGTACTGCGAACCTTAGCGGCAGCGGTATCGATACCGATGGAACAATAGCAGGTTATCAATGGCAGCAAATAAGCGGTCCTACGGCTTCTACCTTGTCAGCTACCAATACAGCCAACATTACGGTAAGTAACCTGCAGGCCGGCGTTTATATCTACAGGCTGACAGTACGGGATAATGATAATGCAACGGGAACAGATAATGTTACCATTACCGTCAACATTGCACCGCCCAACCAGGCACCG
>Ga0137431_1000210_pt1 | contig 25414 bp, 26 predicted proteins | sample EasRivERMZT800_2_FD_104646 | JGI IMG/M metagenome (GOLD analysis project Ga0137431, IMG submission 104646) | Soil microbial communities from meander-bound floodplain in the East River, Colorado, USA - East River MetaG ERMZT800_2 | ecosystem: Environmental > Terrestrial > Soil > Floodplain ... | reverse complement strand
TCAATTTCTCTTTCGCAGAAAAATTTCCGTAACTCAAGGGTTGAAAAATCGAGAAATGAATATTGAACAGGCTTTTTTATTTTATATACAAATTGATCGCAGATGATCACCCATGAAATGTGTGTTTCAACTAATTCCCGTTCATGAGTTGTTTCAGGAAATTCTCCCTTTAATACCAGGCTACTTATTTGTTCTTGTGTCATCTTTTATTTCCAGCCATGCTGCAGCCTTCTGCACCATACTGTCAATATTTTCGTCAGTTGAATTAAGCACTAAATGTGGCTCGTTCAGAGGCTCCCATTGCCGGCGGATTAATTTATATACTTCAAAATCTGCTTCACTATATTCCCTTGGTTTTTTTAACCGCTGCCTGGTCAAATTTTCATCTGCTGTTATTTCAATGAAACAAATCCGGTCCTTTTCTTTCACCTCCCCTGTAAATAGTTTCCTTGTTTCGTTGTTATGAAATGTTGCGTCCAGCACTATGTTCCTGTTTTGCTTCACAGCATCCTTCATTCTTTCCAGCATGGCATTGTATACGGCAGCCTTTTCCTGCTCCGAATAAGTCCTTACGGAGAACATTTCCTTTCTTAGCCGGTCACTGTTCACATAATCTGCCTCAATCTTTTTTGCAATCCTTTCAGCAAAATAACTTTTACCCGATCCCGGTAAACCAAAAACGATTACGACCATATCAGACTGTCATCTTTAAATCCTCGTGACCCATTTTTTGCAGCACTTTGAGTTTTTGTTTCTCATGGACTCACGTGTAATTTACTAAGTCCATCGTTCGTTATGCTATCCCCGCATAAGTCTATTTTTTTATTGAACAGGAATTAAGTGTTTTCCAAACCAATTCCCGGCCAGTTCCGAAACAATTTCCATTTTCCCGGGCTCTTCAAACAAATGAGTGGCTCCTTTTACTACCTCTAATTTTTTTTCACATTCTAATTTCATGAAGGCTCCCTTATTCATTTGCAGCACATCATAGTCCAGGCTGCCAACTATTAAAAGTGTTGGTGCTTTCACCTTATGTAAATCTGCCATTGCTAAGTCTGGCCGGCCGCCCCTTGAAACTACAGCAACTATTTGTGGTAATACAGCTGCAGCTTTTAAGGCCGATGCAGCGCCCGTGCTGGCGCCAAAATAACTGATGAGGTACTCATTTGAAGCAAATTTTTCCACCCACTCAGTCGCACCGATCAGTCTTTTGCTGAGTAATTCAATATTAAACCTGTTGAGATAATGCTGATCTTCCTGTTCGGTCAGTAAATCGAACAATAATGTCCCGAAGCCTTTTCCATGCAGGTATTTTGCGACCATCTGGTTGCGTTTGCTAAACCGGCTGCTGCCACTGCCATGAGAGAAAATAACGATTGTCTTAGCTTTTGGAGGGATAATTAATTCACCGTTCAGGATGGTATTACCAACCGGTATTTTAACGTCTTCCTTAATGTGCATATTCATTATTCCGCTTTTGGTTTTTATCCCGGTAATACAATTGGTGCCTTAGCCCTGGTGTTTATTTCATGTTCTGCTAATTGAGACAAGCGGTCGTCAATTTGTTTTTCATTAACTTCTGCTTCATGAAAAATGGCTGCCGCTTTTTCCATGTCGAGAGCATTAGCAAATGCTGCGGCAGTGCCGTACCCACTTATTTTAAAATGATTGATTGCCTGTATACAGGCCAGCAGGCAGGCATCTTTTACTTCGGTATCTGTACAATTCAATAGCTTTTCTCCTGTTTCTTCAATAAATGCCTGCATTACCCGGTTGATAGCGCTGAGCGAACTGATCTTTTCTTCTTCAAAAAAGTATTCCATCTTCTTTACATGCTGTTGCACAAAATCAAGGTACTTCTGCAAAACAGTCTTTAATTGCAGGGAGCCGGTTTGGTGGATCCATTGCGGTAAGATGTTTTGTAACTGTATTTCTGCACTGGCAAACTTGAGGGCATCATAATCGAGCAGGTTGTGCAGGGTAGTCACGGTTTGGTTGTTCTGTGCCATAAATTTTTGTTTATTGTTATTCAAATCTATCCGCTTGCGGTAGGATATATGAATGACCTGCATCAACCAACATACTGACATTTATCATTGGGGACCGGCTGTAAATGTATCAGCTTTGGTAAATGGGCTGAAACGAAATTCTAAATCTTTTGCAGAATAAAAAAAGAAATCATGGGCCGCTATTTTTCAAAAGAAGTATCAGTCAATGAAACGGAAGTAGGGAATGCCATCAGGCAATGGGCATATCCTTTACAAAGCAAGGCGGATTTACAACCATTATTCAACCGGATAGGTGATGCGCAGATTGTGATGCTCGGCGAAGCCAGTCATGGTACGCATGAGTATTATACCTGGAGAGCACACATTTCCAAAAAACTGATTGAGGAGAAAGGATTCAATTTTATTGCCGTGGAGGGCGACTGGCCCGATTGCTACAGGGTTAACCGTTTCATAAAAGGCTATGATATTGATAACAAAGGCGCATTTAAGGTATTGCATGCGTTTAACCGCTGGCCGACCTGGATGTGGGCTAACTGGGAAATTGTGGCGCTGGCCGACTGGTTGCAAAAACATAACGCAGGATTACCGGCCAATAAGAGAGCCGGCTTTTATGGTCTGGACGTCTATAGCCTTTGGGAAAGCATGGAAAGCATTATGCAGTATTTAAAAAGGACCGATCCCGCGGCATTAAAAGTAGCTGAAGAAGCATACCGCTGTTTTGAGCCCTATCGTAAAGATGAAGGCACTTCTTATGCAAGAGCATCGCAATTTGTGCCGGAGATTTGTGAAAATGAAGTAGTGCATTTGCTGAAGGAGATACAACAAAAATTGCCAACTTATAATACCGATCATGAAAATGTATTCAGCGCCGAACAAAATGCATTGGTAACGGTAAATGCCGAAAAGTATTATCGGGCCATGATTCATGGCGGGCCACATAGCTGGAATGTTCGCGACAGACACATGGCCGATACATTAAAACGTCTTTTACAATTTCATGGTAAAAATGCCAAAGCAATTATATGGGAACATAACACACATATTGGAGATGCGCGGGCAACCGATATGGCAGATGAAGGAATGTATAATATTGGCGAACTGGTGAGAATGCAACATCATGATAAAGGTGTTGTGCTCGTAGGATTCGGATCATACAAAGGATCAGTAATGGCCGGGCGAAGCTGGGGAGCCACTATGCAATCCATGCCAATGCCCGAAGCAAGGAAAGGAAGCTGGGAATATCTATTGCACAAATCAGGCAAAGAAAATAAATTATTGCTGATGGATGATTTTTCGGGCAGTGATGTAATCATGGAAAATCATATTGGTCACCGGGCTATCGGAGTAGTGTATAATTCCCGGTATGAACAATACGGAAATTATGTGCCCACCATTTTACCATTGCGCTATGATGCTTTTATTTACCTGGATGAAACCAGGGCATTGTATCCACTTCATATAAAACCAGATGGACACCAGATACCGGAAACCTACCCGTTTGGTGTGTAATGAACTATTATAACAAATGCAATCTATGACGCCAAAGAAGTCAATCAGGTAAAAATGAGATCAATTCTGTTCATACTGATTTCTTTTATTGCTGTCACAAGTACACTGTCAGGATTACTAATGATAAGCAGTCCTGATGGAAGTATATTGAATTTGCCTCTCAGCCTGCTGAATCGAACGCCTTTTAAAAACTTTTTGATACCGGGAATATTATTAACCGTAATTGTTGGAAGTGTAAACCTTCTTGCCGTATTCTATAATATGCAGAGGGACCCCAAACGGTATAAATGGGCAACGGCTGGAGGTATCATGATTACCGGGTGGATCATAGTGCAAATCTTGTTAATTCAGTCTGCCCATTGGCTTCATTTTTTATATCTCGGCATTGGCATTCTCATCATATTAATCGCTTACCAGTTGAAAGGTAAATGGGCCGTGTAAACCCGTAAATATTATTAATTACCAAAAACGCTGTTATGAAAAAAATGCTATTGCTGGTTATAATGATCGGCCACCTCGTTCCTGCATTTGCATTGCGCATTGTATTTGGCAGTAATATTCTCATCAGCCAACCGGTCTATGAAGATTTATACATAGCCGGTGGTAATATTACTATCAATGCTCCTGTATACGGAGATTTAATTATTGCCGGTGGAACAATTATTATCAACGACACAGTGACAAATGATATACTGTTGGCCGGCGGAACAGTCACATTTAATGGTTTTACAGGAGATGATATACGCTGTGCGGGAGGTAATATCCATATTACTAAACCTGTAGCCGGTGATGTGGTAGTTACAGGAGGCCGCGTAACTATTGATAAGGCAGTAACAATCGGTGGATTATTGGCCAGCGGAGGCGACATCACTATTGATGGTAACATTAATGGTGAAGTGAGAGGAGCATTTGGTGATCTATTTCTGAATGGTAAAATCTCCGGTAACGTTGAATGCCGGGGCGGATCAATTACGGTAAATGGCATCATAGAGGGCAGATCCGTATTGAGTGCCAGGCATATTCTTATTGGGAACAATGCTGTTTTCAATAATGACGTCCGCTACTGGAGCGAACAAAGTTCCCTTGATTTTAAACCATACCTGAAATCCGGCAAGGCAATCTATGATCCTTCTCTTCGCATTCCAAGTGCAAAGTGGTATTACCTGGGAGGTACCACATTTTTCGCATTGCTATGGTACCTGGGCATGGCATTGCTGATGATCCTGATTGCACAGTATCTTTTTTCAGCTACTATGAAAAAAGCAGCCGATACGGTTTTCAACCATACTCTAAAAGCTCTTGGATCCGGGCTACTGTTTATAATTGCCGTGCCAATAGCTGCAGTCATTGCTTTTGTTACAGTCATAGGCGTACCAGTAGGCTTGCTGTTGCTTTTCAGTTATATTGCCCTGATTCTGCTGGCAACAGTTATCACATCTGTTGTTGCGGCCAACTGGATTAATAATCGGTTTAACAAGGAATGGAACTATTGGCGTTTAGCATTTGCTGCTTTTGGATTTTTTATTTTATTAAAACTGGTTTTCCTGGCTCCCTTTGCCGGATTGGTGATTACGATCTTCCTGTTTTGCATGTCGTTTGGAAGTATCCTGTTGAATATACGGTGGAGAAAGAAAGAGACATTGGTCGCATCTGCCGGCTAAACCAAAGACCACTATAATCATATTAAAGTTCAGCATTTAATTTTCAACATTTTTTTACCAGCAATTTCATACCTGTATTACAATTAATACCCCGGTATTTACCGGTTAACAATGATTTTCGGCAATACAATGAGCCATTCAGATTATCTTTATAAACCTTCCTGCTCTGGTGCATTCAGTCCCTTTGAAATTTTCGGTTCCTTATTTAATAAACAACTGGTACATGTTTTCGTTAACTATCAGTGGAAATTATACGGATCTGTATGAGATAACAATGGGGGAAGTGTACTTCCTGGAAAGCCGCGCAGATAACAGGGTGTGTTTTGATTACTTTTTTCGTAAAATACCTTACGGGGGTGGATATGTTCTGTTTGCAGGGCTGCATGAATTACTGCAAATATTGGAGGATCTCCATTTTACTGACGACGATATTGCTTTTCTAAAAACATTGAAATTTCATCCATTCTACCTGGAATTTTTGAAACGATTCCAGTTCCGCGGATCTGTTTACTCTGTAATGGAAGGAGAAGTTATTTTTCCCAATTGCCCGGTTCTGCGAATTGAAGGAAATCAGTTTGAAGCGCAATTAGTGGAAACACTGCTGCTTAATTTCCTGAATTTTGAATCACTGGTAGCCACCAAGGCTTCCCGTATGCGGTATGTGGCAGGAGACCGTATCTTAAGCGATTTTGGCTTGCGCCGGGCGCATGGCCCCGGCGCCGTGCCTGCTGCACGGGCAGCCATCGTGGGCGGATTTAACAGCACAAGCAATGTGTATGCTGCGCAATTGTATGATTTGGAAACGGCCGGAACGATGGCGCATTCTTTTGTGGAAAGTTTTGATTCCGAAATAGAAGCTTTCCGTGCCTTTGCCAGGTCGCGGCCACATAGTTGCATTTTTTTGGTGGATACCTATGATACATTGAATAATGGCGTGCCGAATGCAATCAAAGTTGCAAAAGAAATGGAGAAAGAAGGAAGTCTTGCCCTGGGCATTAGGCTCGATAGCGGTGATCTTGCCTGGCTGTCAAAAGCTGCACGATACATGCTGGATGAAGCTGGCCTATCCTACATTAAGATTGTGGCATCAAACCAACTGGATGAATTTGTCATCAAAAGTGTGTTAGAACAAAATGCACCCATTGATATTTTCGGTGTTGGCACCAAACTCGTAACGGGTCACCCTGATGCAGCATTGGATGGCGTTTATAAAATGTCAATGGCCGCCGGCAAACCGAGACTCAAATTATCCGAAACCATTCAAAAAATAACTTTACCGGGGATAAAGCAAGTGATGAGAGTGATGAATGGAACAGGGCAGTTTTTCGGAGCTGATGCAGTAGTCTTGTGGGGGGAAGAAAATATTAGTACAATATATCATCCCTTTGAAGCGGGAAAATTGCTTAATATCGGGCATTACAAGATGGAATCGCTTCTGCAAAAAGTAATGGATAAGGGGAAAAGGTTATCGCCTTCGCCCAGCCTGTCCGGCATCGCTGTTTATGCACAAACAAGGTTAGCCCTTTTGCCAAAAGAATATAGACGTTTTGAAAACCCGCATATTTTCAAAGTTGGAATCAGTAAAAACCTGCTTGAATTAAAAAATAGCCTGGTAACCTATTATCAAAAACCAGCGCCACAATGAAAGCACTATTGCTGGTAGACATACAGAATGATTTTTTACCAGGTGGCAAGCTGGCCGTACCCGAAGGTGATGACATCATACCGGTAGTAAATGAACTGCAGGAACATTTTGATCTGGTAATTGCAACACAAGACTGGCATCCGTCAAATCACAAAAGTTTCGCGTCCAATCATAGCCATAAAAAACCTTTTGATATTATTAATCTCCACGGACTACAGCAGATATTGTGGCCGGATCATTGTGTGCAGGGAAGTATCGGAGCCGAGTTTCCCGATAGCCTTAACACGAATAAAGCTGAAGCTATTTTCCGCAAAGGCACCGATGCGGAAATAGATAGTTACAGTGGCTTTTATGATAATGGGCATCGTAAATCCACGGGCCTTGCCGGTTATCTGAAGAACAAACAGGTAAAGGAAGTATATATTACCGGGCTGGCCGGTGATATTTGTGTATTCTTTACAGCACTGGACAGCATTGCCGAAAAATTTACAACATTCATTGTTGAAGATGCTACCCGGCCATTAAGTACCGAAGATTTCAAAAAAGCAGTGAAAGATTTTATTGCAAAAAGCGGGAAGCTCATCCAAAGCAAAGAAATATGAGGAGCAGGCCAAACGCCAGAATTGCCGCTCTTTTTCCTTCTTATTATCCAATACAAACCGTTTACGTCTGGCTGCCACTCCGGTTGCAGTAAAACAAGAATTATTTCTTCCATTAAATCGATGATCGTAACAGCGGCAGCTACATGTAACGGGTTAAAACTAAAAAGCAAAATGCAAAAGGAGCAGACCCCAACAGGGTATCAAAGCGATCAAGCATACCCCCGTGACCCGGCAAGATTTTTCCGGAATCCTTAATATGCAGGCTTCTCTTCATGAGAGATTTAATTAAATCGCCAAATGTGCCGGTAATGTTTATGATAAGAGCCGCTATTATCCAGTTAACGGGATTAATTGTTGTAAAAGAATAGGAAATGACATAGGCAACCAGTAATACACAAAACATTCCTCCGAGGCTTCCCTCCCATGTTTTTTTCGGAGAAACGCGTTTAAACAGGGAATGGCGTCCGAAATGTGATCCTATAAAGTAAGCTCCTGAATCACCTGCCCATAAAATAAAAAAATATCCCAGAATAATTTCATAATGATACACACCTGTCCCTGCCGGCAAAAATGCAATACCAATAAAAAAACAAAGCGGGACAGTGATACAAATGATGCCCAAGAACGTAAAGGCCAGGCTTTGAAATAGATTCTGGGATTTTAGATACAATTCGCCGATAAATATTCCGAAAGCAAAGAAAATATTGATCAGCAAGACTTTCCAATCGCCCCTACCTGTTACAAACAGGGTAAAGGTAACCAGCACGCATAATGATAAAATAATACCCGCTGCCTGGTGGAATGAAGTAGTGTAAATATGGAACAACCGGTAAAATTCCCTCAAAGCGAGAAGATTAATCACCAGTATCAATAAAATAAAACCAACCTGTCCGGCACTTACCGCCAGCGTAATGATTACTATTAATGCTACCCCTGTCAATATTCTTTTTCCCAGATTGTTCATATTAGAATGCAACAAAAAATGGATTTGCCAGATCCGGTTTATTATAGCTAAGCTCCGATTTCAGGTGGAGAAGATATACTCCCCTGTTAGAAGCATTTAATATGGCATGGGCCGCAGCGGTGTCCCATTCCATCGTTCTTCCCAATCTCGGATAAATGTCGGCCCGGTTTTCAAGGAGCATCATAAACTTCAGGGAGCTGCCCGATGATTTAAGTGTGACGTTTTGAAACTGATCTATAAAGTCTTTGGTTTCCGATGTCAAATGGGACCTCGATGCCACTATTGTCAGACGTTCTTTTTGCCGCAAATCATCGAATTGGGTTCTCGCAGGTAGCGGAAGAATTTGACGGGATACCCCCATTTCAATTTTATAAACTCCTGTTTCCTTAGAGCCATAGTACAATACATCCTTGCCGGGCAAATAAACCACTCCGGCGATCGCTGTATCTCCCCGCACCAGGGCTATATTTACCGTAAACTCATTAACCTTGTTAATTAATTCCCTTGTTCCATCAAGGGGGTCAATCATCCAGAAGTATTCCCAGTTTTTTCTCTCAGCATAATCAATATTTATTCCTTCTTCTGAAAGGATGGGCAAATTTGTATTGCCAAGACATTCCGTAATGACCCGGTGCGCATTTCTGTCAGCTATAGTTAACGGTGATTCATCTTCTTTTTTCTCAATTGAAAATTCACCCGCGACATATACCTGCATGATAGCTTTGCCAGCTTCAATGGCAGCATATTGTGCAGTGTCCAATAATTGTTTGATACCCGGCATTGACTTCTTCCCCAAAAATTTGAGTAAAAAAATTCTACTGCGATAATAGTGCAAACTTTTGTCATTGACTCATGACCATGAGCAATACAAATGATGACCAGGGTCATCCGGATTGACGATGACAGGCAACTTCTTAGCCCCCGCCATAAAGCATTGATAAAAAAGCCACCAATTAGCTGACAACAATCAGTCCTCATATTATCCGCCATTCTTCTAAACAGCCTGCGGGACAGATTATTTTCATGTTGAATTTTAAAGAAACGAGTACCAAATTCAAATCATTTAAAAAAACAACATTATGGAAAAGAATAGACCAACACAGGAAATTCTCCTCTTAACTGCATCATCATTTGCCCAGGGAGAGCTATGTGATAAGGACTCATTTGAAGATAATTCCAGCAAAAGACTTAGCCCAGTAGAGAAATTAGAAGAAGCCTGCTGGAATGGTTTACTGGATGAGTTTTTAAGCAATAGACGTGCAAACGGCAAGAATGGAAATAAGGTATTTCTTTGGAAAATACATGTTGCCGATGCCTTTTTGTGTGTTGAACTGGCCCAGCCGCCGACTGCTATAGATCACTATTATTCGCTCGATCCTTATTTGTTTCTTTCATTAAAGAACTACAATTGACCTGCCTGCAACGATAGAAGCTTAAAATGCGCCCTGACACATTCCGGGCATAAGATTTTTATCAGTCCCCTGCCTTGCTCCCGGCCACGTTGAAAAGACGGTGATAAATAAAGCGCTTCACAATCTCTGCACAAAAGAGATAAGCCACTACAATACCAGTTATAAATAATATGACATTTGCCGGCAAAGGCTCAAAACCAATCATACTGCCAAACGGCGAATAAGGCAATATCCATCCAAGGGCAAGACATGTCAATGTACTTAAAACCAAAGCTTTTGCGGGTTTGCTTTGAATAAAAGGAAGATCATTGGTCCTTATAATAAATACTACCAGTATCTGTGTTGCCAGTGATTCCATAAACCAGCCGGTACGGAATTGTGTCTCCGAAACAGAAAAATAATTATATAATAAATAAAAAGTAACCAGGTCAAATATAGAACTGGTAAATCCGAATATAAACATATAACTACGAATCATCCGGAGATTCCAATGCTGTGGTCGCCTGGTATAACTTTCATCAACATTATCTGCGGGGATCGCTGTTTGTGATATATCGTATAGAAAATTATTGACCAGTATCTGAACAGGCAGCATGGGAAGAAAAGGTAACACGAGGGTTGCAAAAGCTATCGAAAACATATTGCCGAAATTGGAGCTCAATACCATTAGAATATATTTCATACTATTTCCAAAGGTTTTTCGCCCCTCAATAATTCCTTCTTTGAGCACCAATAAGTCCTTTTTTGTCAGAATGATATCTGCGGAATCTTTTGCTACATCAGTGGCGCTGTTCACTGAAATACCGATGTCTGCCGTTTTAAGAGAAGGGGCATCATTTATACCATCGCCCAGGTAACCTACCGAACGGTGATATGCTTTCAGGGCCAAAATGATCCTGTTTTTTTGGTCCGGCGAAAACCGGGTAAAGATGGTGGTATTTAAAACTCTTTTCTTTAAAGCATCGTCAGTGAGATGTTCCAATTCATAGCCCTGCATAAGACCTTTAACCGGCAAACCGATCTCTTTACAAATCTTTTGTGTCACCAGATGATTATCGCCGGTGATAATTTTTACCTCTACTCCAATCCTTGCCAGCTCGGCAACCGTTTCATCCGCATCTTCTTTGGGAGGGTCCAGAAAAGCTATAAAACCCTTTAATTGCAATTCCTGTTCATCCTGCACCGTAAATCTCTCCTTCACCTGAACCGATCTTGTGGCTATAGCCAATACCCTGAAGCCATCGGCGCTCAGCGATTCGTATTGTTCGTTTGCCGTCGCCATTAATTGCTTGTCTTCGGCGCAGATTTTAAAGATCTCCTCGGGGGCGCCTTTGCAAATAAGCAAGTTGGTCCCTTTGGTCGTAGCAACTACACTCATTCTTTTTCGGACAAAATCAAAAGGTATTTCATCCATTTTGCTGTAAGCTGAAACATCTAACCGTTTATGCTCAAGAACGGCGTCATCCAATGGATTTCTAATACCTGTTTGAAAGTGACTGTTAAGATATGCAAGCAGAAATAAGGTTTCAGATGTGTGTCCATTAGCATCAACATATTTGATCAGACTGATTTTGTCCTCAGTAATTGTCCCGGTCTTGTCCGTGCACAGCACTTCCATGCTGCCAAAACTCTGAATGGCTGTTAATTTCTTCACTACTACGCCCCTCCTGGCCATTCTCATGGATCCTTTGGCCATCGTAACCGACATAATCATTGGTAACAATTCAGGCGTCAATCCCACCGCAACCGCAAGGCTGAACATAAATGATTCAAGCAAATTGCGGTTAAAGACGGCATTGATAAGAAAAATAAACAATACCAATACAATCGTGATCCGCAGAATCAATAAGCCAAATTGCTTCATACCCCGGCTAAACTCTGTTTCCTCCTCACGATTCACCAGCTTTTCGGCGATTTTACCAAATTCGGTGGATCGTCCTGTTTTTATGACCACGGCTCTTGCTGTACCGCTAATAACGCTTGAACCCATAAAAGCAATGTTATTTAATTCGGGTAATTCCCCGGTGGCATTTGGAATAACATCACTATGTTTTTCGCAAGGAAAAGACTCCCCTGTCAAAGAAGACTGGTTGACAAAAAAATCCTTCGCAAAAAAAACTCTTGCATCGGCAGGAACAATTTTGCCTGCATTCAGCAATATGATATCACCGGGGAAAAGCTCTTCCTGTATAATTTCTTTTTCCGTTCCATTTCTTACGACAGTTACTCTTGATTTTACCGTTTGCTTTAATTTCTCTGCGGCATTTCTTGCATCTTTTTCCTGCAGGTAGTCTATTATTACGCTTACAAGCACGATCGCAATAATAATTGTTGCATTGATCGTCTCATTTAAAGAAAATGAAATAACAGAAGCTGCAAGTAGTATGATGATAAGAGGACTTTTGAAATGAGAAAGCAGCTCCAGCCATTCACTCTTTTTCTTATCAATGTGAATAATATTACGGCCGAACTGTGCCCGTCGTTGTTGAATCTCTTTTTTTGATAACCCTTTTTTTGCATTGCTATCATATAGTTTTATTACTTCGTCCGCTTCCCACCGGGAAAGTTGTTCGTATGAGTAATTTGCAGACAAAAACATCTTTTAAATCCAGGCTGTTTAAACTGATTTTAATTATTTATAATATTACACGATGGCCACCGGCTGACTGATGATTTTCACTATAATAACGAATGATCTCTGTCAGCCTGCATTGAACCGGGCCTGTAAGCTGGCCGCGCCTGCGCTGTCGAACTGACTTATCGCGACCGTTGATAATGACCGAAATCAACCTCCACGTTAAAATTTATCATAAGTAATTAGCATTAAATGTTTGTAAACTTGATCATGGACAGTGAAGAATTGATTATCGGGCTGACCGGCGATGTGATGATCGGGCGGGGAGTTGACGCAATGATCTCTAAACAAGACTGTTTATTTGTATGGGGAAATGTGCTGCCTTTATTTTCAGCCACCGACTTAAACCTCATCAACCTCGAAACAACGTTGACGACCAGTGACAGAAAAGTTTTTAAGAAATTCACCTTCAGAGCCAGTCCCGATAAAATAAAATCCCTAATTGCAGCGAATATAACGGTTGCAAACCTTGCCAATAATCACATCATGGATTTCTCGACAGTGGGTTTAATCCAAACCATCCAAACTTTAAATGCTGCCGGCATTAAACATGTGGGGGCAGGTATAAACATCGAGGAAGCAACAAAACCGGAATTTATATTCAAAAAAAATATCACAACAGGCATATTGGGCTTCACTGATAATGAACCCGGGTGGAAGGCCGGAACTTCGACCATCGGGATAAATTATATTAATATTTCTGAAAATACTGACCGGTATAGTGCACTACACAGCATAACCCAACTTCGCAAAAAAGCAGATATTATAATCATCAGCATTCATTGGGGCCCTAATATGCAACCTGAGCCTTCAAAAGAGTTTATCGCCTTTGCTCATGAAATGATTGAAGCAGGTGCAGATATTATTCATGGCCATAGTGCACACAATTTCCAGGGAATCGAAATCTATAATCACAAATTGATACTCTATGATACCGGAGACTTTGTGGATGATTATATAGTTAATCCCGAACTCAAGAATGACCATTCATTTTTTTTCCGTGTTGAAACCGGCAAACATGGAGTATCCAAACTTATATTAACCCCGGTTTTAATTTCTAACTGCTGCGTGAACCTGGCCGCAAAAGATGATTATGAATGGAGCATACAGCGAATTCAATATTTATCTGCAAAATTCGGAACGACGGTAAATGACAAAGGAGAAGTGATGCTGGGGTGAAATGAAAACGGTAAACCCGAAAAATGGTACGCCATTTAACCGGGTTGCCTATCATTATACTTTTGCGCTATTTCTAAATACATGTTCGCCCTTTTTAACCATTTGGGCTCGTCTTTATAACCCGCTTCCTCTATATGCCTTGCTACCAGGTAAGTCCGGAGAAATGCTTTTTTTGCCTTATAAAAGAAGATAAGTGGGTTTGGAATACGATCACCGCTTATTTTATGGTAACAATCAAAAAAAACTTTTCCCGTTGCCTGGTCGCCAAGCACTTCGCACTCAAGATCCAAAAAAGACAACTCTTCTGCAATATCCATTATTCTCAGCCCGCGATTAAATTCCAACGCGTCAATGATTGCAGGCCGGGGAAAGAGGCAAATATGTTCGGGTTTCAGATCGCCATGTGCTTCAATGATTTTTCCTTTGAAAATTCTTTCACGAAACTCATCCGTATGATCGTCCAGGAACCGGGTTAGGTTATTGCTGATATGTTCAATCAGCAAACCGGGAAAATGATAAAGAGGTTGAAGCAGTTTTTTAGAAGTCGTAGCAATTTCATTTTTCAATTTCTTTCGGTATGAATTAATCTTAACATGTACCGGTGGTGCCTGTTTATAAAATTCAGCGAGCAGGTTTGCCGCCCCTTCAATCAATGATTGTTTTGTCTGCTGATATTTTATCGCATGATCAAGGAAATTTTCTTCAGCAATGCGTTTCATTTTGACCAGCCATTCAACAATGCACCCCTTTCCTTCAATCTGCAATTCGCCTTTTTCATTCAATACCAGTGGCACCGCGCCATAATATATGTCTCCAGCTAGTCGCCTATTCAGCCTGACTTCCTCCCTGCAATTTTTCAGCCTTGCTTCCAAGGTCCGGAAATCGAGAAAACTATAGACTACAGGTTTTTTAAGTTTATATACTGTGTCGTTTGCAAAAAATATCCATGACATATGAGTTTCTCTTACCCCAACGTCAGCAACGGGATAAGGATAAGCCCTGGCTTGTTTTAGAAAAGAAATTTTCTCTTCAAGTGATACAACTCTTCCGGCGGGAGGCGTTATCAATACCTTGTTTATCATTAATTGCATTACATTTTAGTCCGCAAGAAGCCCGGTGACAGAGCCGCCTTCATATATCTGTTTAATAGCTTTTGCAAAAAATGGAGCCGCGTCTAATACAGTAACTTTTTTCTCTGCCTCCTTATTCTCCAATCTGAAAGGTGGAATGGTATTGCTTATAATTATTTGATCCAGGGCCTTTTCCATTAATTTTTCATCCGCCTTGCCAGCAAATATTCCATGGGTGGCTAATGCCATAACGTTATTAGCGCCGGAGTTGCGACAAGCAACGGCCGCGCGGGCAATGGTTCCGCCCGTACTGATCAGATCATCAATAATGATCACGGTTTTACTTTTCGTGTCGCCTGAAATTCTTTCGCCCCAGACTTCTCCGCTACTCCTGTATTTTTCCATAAACATAACCTGTAATTCCCGCTTCATCCGCCTGCTTAATGTTCGTTGAAATTGCTCTGCTCTTTTTATGCCTCCAAAATCAGGCGACATGATCACGACCTCTTCCTTTTCTATTAACGGTTCTAAATAATCACCGAAAATTTTTCTTGCTTCCAGGTTTTCCGCCGGAATGTTGAATGCGTTCTGAAATGCCTGCACATTGTGTACATCCATTGTAACGATTGAATCAGTTCCTGAAGCTTCAAAAAGGCGGGCAACATACCTGGTGGTTACGGGATCCCGTGGTTTAGTCTTACGGTCTTTACGGGCATAACATAAATAGGGTACTACAGCTGTTACTTTTTTTGCAGAAGCATCTTTTAATGATCCGATAAAAAACAGCAGGCGGCAGAGCTTATCGTTTACACTTTCAGTTGTGTCGCTGTACAGGGAATGGATGACAAAAACCTCCTCATTACGCACATTTTCCAAAGGCCTGATTTTATGCTCGCCATCTTCAAATTCTCTCTCCTCATGTAAGCTCAGCGATAAATCGAGTTCTCTGGCAACTGACTCTCCAAAGCTGCGGCTGGTATTCAGTGCAAACAATTTCATTGATGGATATTTATAATCTTTCAACAATCATCGCTGGTCTTCTAATTCTTCTTTATATCGCCTCAGTTGATGTTCCAGGTCATGAATTACTTTATCAAGCGCCATTTCAAAAGTTTCATCCTTGTCACTTGCAAATAACAATCCTCCGGGCACTTCCATTTTTGCTTCAACAAAAGAATTTTTCTGATTACCGCTTTTTTCCTTCTGAAGCACCACATCGCAATGATTGATGCGGTCATACCTATTTTCAAGATGTTGGAACTTGCTGCGTATAAGACTGGTAAGTCCTTCACTGGGTTCAAAATGTGGCGATTCTATTACTAGCTGCATAAACTGTTTTAAATGAGAATTGGAAAAAATATAATCTTAAATAGAAATTATTATCGAACTGTTGATAAAGAGATTCCGTTTCCAGCCACTTTAGTCTTCATAACCATACCCAGGTTGTTCTATCTCCAGCTTACTTTCTACACTGATAACACCCGGTGCATTCCATGCGGCTGCTTCTGCATCTTCCTTTTCTGCCATTGAACGCACCTTACCATGAAGGATGACCCGGCTGCCTGATACTTCCACGCCTATTTGCCGTGCATCAACAGTAGCACTTCTGTGAAAGGCTGCATGGATCCTTTGCCTGATGTCATCCGTTGAGAATTTTGGTTTTATCGTGATCAGGTTGACAACGGTACGCACTCCAACTAAACTTGCAACTGCTTTCCTGGCATTTGCACGCTGGTATTCCCACTCCACTTCTCCTTCGAGGGTTACAATTCCGTTTTCCACTTTTATATTGATCACTTTTTCCTCAACGGCTGCATGCCATTTCAATGCGTTCAATACAGCCACTGCAATTTCTGTGTCAGCTTTAGTCTGCGGTGCATCAACCCCTATTTGAATATCTTCTGCGATTGCTTTTACACCGGCTATCTTTTTAGCGGCGTTTTCAGCACCCAATTTCTTAATATAGCTATCCACTTTTCCGGAAAGTGTAACCACTCCATTTTTCACAGCTACGTCAATTTTTGTGTCGTTTATAAGAGGGTTCCATTTAAACTCTTTTCGTATATCTTCCTGGATTTGAATATCATTTTTCATAATCTGGCTTTTAGTGACTAAAAATTTACCTCCATCAGCATCCTGCTTTTAATGTTTCCTGATCGCAATCGTACTGTGTACAAATCTAATTAGCGGTATACATCCGGGTAATGACTGCCATCAATCCGGAAACTGACTGCCCTCAGTTTTACGGCCAAAGCATCCAACCCTGGTTATCTTTCTGTGAGCCGACAACAACCATGTAGATAAGCATAAAGGATTGCATGCGTATAAAGGTTTTCATAAAAATACGGGACGTTAAGGATCATCCCCGGCACTGATGCACATCATGCCCACCAGCTGTAAATCATTCTAAATTTAAGAGTACAAATCAGTTCACAAAAAAAAATATGTCATGAATATAGAGTTTCACACCGCTTTCGGTAAAGTTCCGGATGAATTAATAGAGGATATTCGCAAAAAAGTACTCGGGTTCTCCCATATCAATGCGGATATTTCGAGGGCAGAAATCATCCTGAAGGAGGATGAAGCGATCATTCCATCTGAAAATAAAGTTTGCGAGATAAGATTGTCCGTTTATGGCGACGACCTCCTGGTTCATAGCCGCACAGAAAGCTTTTCAAAATCTGCAAAGGAAACATTGAAAAGTTTGAAAAAAATGGTGAAGCAGCAGGTGAATAAACAAAAAGAAATTCCTGATCAAACGACCAGCACGGTAAAAGTTTAGGGAGTATCTTCTTATCTCCTGGCGTCGCGTAAAGCAATATATATTTATCTGTTTTGGCGTTAGTTCTAATTTTGCACATGATTTCGTGCCGGTCAATTATTTACTACAGTATATGAGGCTTCCTGAATCCATTAAAGCTATGGTTTTGGAAAAACCAAAACAACCTCTTGTTTTGAAAGAAATGGCTATGCCATCGCCTCTCGCCCACCAGGTGCTGATAAAGATAATTGCCTGTGGAGTTTGCAGAACCGATCTGCACATTATTGATGGTGAATTAACGCATCCCAAGTTGCCCCTTGTACCCGGGCATGAAATAGTAGGCATGGTGGCAAAGATTGGAAACAAAGTAGAAAATATCAGTGAAGGCGATCTTGTCGGCGTGCCCTGGTTGGGTTATACATGCGGCGACTGTAAATATTGTAAGAATGGGAAAGAAAATTTATGCAGCAATGCAGGTTTTACCGGGTACAATATAGATGGCGGCTACGCAGATTATACCGTTGCCAATGCACAATACTGTTTTCCGCTATCAAAACAATATGGAAATGCATCCGGGGCACCTTTGCTTTGCGCAGGTCTTATCGGCTTCCGTTCTTACAGCATGATCGGCAGCCATGCTGTTAATATCGGCATCTATGGTTTTGGTGCAGCAGCACACATCCTTACTCAACTGGCAGTTGGCCAGGGTAAGAAGATTTTCGCTTTTACAAGGGATGGTGATACGGACGCACAACTTTTTGCTACGCAACTGGGAGCGGCATGGGCAGGCAACGCTTCGCAGCCTTCACCGCAAATATTGGATGCTGCCATAATCTTTGCACCTGTAGGTAGCCTGTTGCCAAAAGCGCTGAAGGATGTTGATAAGGGTGGCATTGTGGTATGCGGCGGTATTCACATGAGTGATATACCTTCTTTTCCCTATCGTCTTTTATGGGAAGAAAGAAAGATTTGCTCCGTTGCAAACCTCACAAGAAAAGACGGAGAGACCTTTTTTAAACTTATTAGCGAAATACCTGTAAATACAACGGTAAAAACCTATCCGCTTTACCAGGCAAATCAGGCATTAAATGATTTGAGAAGCGGCAATATTCACGGTGCAGCCGTTTTAATCCCAAATTAAATCCCGGAACGATCTTATACATCAACTCTTAACTCATGTCAAGTTGGCTCTCGCCAATGTTCGGAATTCATGATCGCATCCTGCTTACAAAAAGATATCCGCCGGTCTAAACTCAGACATTCAATAAACAATTTGCTATTGAAACATTATCCTCTGCAGTTCATCAAACCATGAATGCTAAGAATCGCTCTGTCTCATAATAAGCGTTATGGGCTGATGGAGATATCCTGGGCAGTATAAGATCGAAAGCATGATCCGTTTGTGGTATAAGTTGCATTACAGCCGGTACCCCAACCGCTGTCAATTGCGAATGTAATTGGCGGATGACTTCAACAGGAGCAAGTATGTCTTGTTCGCCATGAATAATTAACGTCGGAGGACAATCCTTATGCACATGAGTGATAGGAGAAAACAGGGAATAAGCTTCAGGTCTTTCATCAGGATTTCCTCCAAGCATGGGAGCTAAAATGCCCGGCTCTGTCTCTTTATCAAAACCAAGGCGATGATAATTTTCGCCCATCCTTTTGCGGATCCATTGCGGCATACCGGCGGAACTGCCTTTTTTCTTCTTGGCCAATGCTGAACGTGTAGTCAAATGTTGACAGGTATGATAATAAGTAGCCTTCAGATCAACCTGGCCATACAATGAGATCACTCCTCTGACGTCAAGATCAACCTTCTCTAAGTCCGTTGGCGTGAATTGCCTGTTTTGAGGTGTATACGCTGCAAGCAGAGCAATATGAGCTCCCGCGGAACCACCGCCAATCACAATGCTGTCAGGATTGACTCCATAAGCAGCAGCATTTGCTTTCATCCACGCAATGGCATATTTGGCATCGTGTACCATTCCCATAAAATCAGTTTCAGGAAAAAGCCGGTAAGCCACGTCCATGATCACATGGCCCTGCGAAGCCAGGTGCCTGAAAAAAATTCTTGTGCCATAATCTTTATCAAGTACTGTCCATGCACCGCCGTGCAGGTAGATAAAACCAAGTCCCGAGTGACTTATATTATATGGTGGTTGCCATATATCGCATAAGAGCTCGCGGTTTGTATCCGCGATTGTGTGAAATGAAATATTTTGATTAAAAATGGGGTCAGGAGAATCCGGAAGTCTCAATACGTACCGGTTCGGGAGAAAACGATTTTTACTTTCCTGGTGGATACGATTTCCCCACTGCTCGCCAAATGCCTTTTTCAAACCGGCGGATGGATCCGGGGCACTGCTTATTTTAATAATATGAATTAAATAAAGTAAAGCACAGCAACTTCCAACTGCTATTGCCGGCCATGAGTCTAAGACTATTCCAAGTAAAGCCGCTACTATCCCGACTAAAAATAATATGGGTGACAAAGCGGATATGTAAACTTTTGCAATCCACATAGCAAGTGTAGTGGGTTGGCGTAGCCGGCCCAGGGCAAACCGTGTCATCAGCAAGTTGACTGATGCCAGTGAAATGACTAAAATTGGCAGAAAGGTTTTCATTTAGTCAGCAAGAGCATTGCTTGAATTTTGTATTCTTTCTTTGTGTAAAAGTCTCATTGCAAACACTACAACCCAAAGCAGGAAAACGCCAATGTTGATCCGTTGCCAAATGCCTATCCGCGGCGTAGGAAGATTAGCTGAAATACCAGGACTATCCAAACCAATCAATATCCCAAATACAATAAAAATAACAATGCATATAATAGAAAACAACCGGAATCTCTTTCCCAGTGCTGCAGCCCCAAATCCAATTATGAGGAGCATGAGAGCAATTGTCATCATCGCGAAAACAATATGCATCGTGTCAGTCAGCGATCCCTCTCCTGTTGCCAGGGCTTCACGAAGGTGCATTGGAGGCCAGAAAAAACCACTGAATCCATAGATAATCATCATCACTCCCACAACCTGCAGCTTCCTCTTACGAACTGATGATAACCAAACACCCCAACCACAGGGAATTATTAGCAATGAATAGAATGGGCAGAGTAAATTCCATAGAGATCTTGTTGGAGACCCTATTGCTGAGAGCTCACTCACTGTTTGCGATGCAACATTATAGCCCGGGTCCTGCATGGGCACAATAATATTGATAGCTACATACCATAGGGAAGAAAGGATACCACATACGAGTAATAATTTATTCAGGATGTTTTCCGAAAATCCTGCCGATGATGAAACAGCGGTTTGCATGGCCATCTTGATTTTAAGTGTATATCATTTTTTCTGTAGTCAAAAAATAACTGATTAGAGGCTGCATGAATGCTAACTATACCGGGCCCAATCACAGTACATCCGGCGATGCAATAATAGTTGCTTCTTTCTTTTCCGGTTTTTTTACAATCACGCATTCCGTGGTAATAAACATGCCGGCAACAGAAGCAGCATATTCCAATGCAAGCCGGCTCACCTTTACAGGGTCAATGATTCCTGATTCGAGCAGGTTTTCAAATTGTTCGGCTTTGGCATTAAAACCAAAATCATTGGCGCCCTTTTTTACTTTCTGAACAATTTCCGCGGACTCAATGCCTGCATTTACTAAGATTTGCTTCAATGGTTCTTCCAACGCCCTGCGCAAAATTTCTTTGCCCACTTTTTCATCGTCGTTGCTATAAGTTGCTTTATCCAGTTCTTCCAGGCAGCGCAGGTAAGCAACGCCACCACCCGGCACTATCCCTTCCTCCATTGCTGCCCTGGTTGCATTCAATGCATCGTCAACTATATCCTTCTTTATATTCAATTCTACCTCAGATGATGCGCCTACATATACAATGGCAACACCACCGGATAGCTTTGCGAGCCGTTCCTGCAATTTTTCCTTATCATAATCGGAAGTGGTGGTTTTTAACTGTTCCCTGATCTGGGCGATGGCCCCGTTAATATTTTTCTTTTCACCGGCACCCCCAACAATGGTTGTTTTGTCTTTTGTTACAATTATTTTATCACACTTGCCAAGATGAATAATATCTGCATTCTCCAGTTTCAGTCCTTTCTCCTCAGTGATAACTGTTCCGCCGGTAAGCACGGCAATATCTTCCAGTATTTCCTTGCGACGATCGCCGAAGCCGGGTGCTTTTACTGCCGCCACTTTTATTACGCCTCTCAGTTTATTTACTACTAATACGGCCAATGCTTCCCCTTCGAGGTCTTCGGCAATGATCAGCAACGGCTCATTTGCCTGCGACACCTTATCAAGCAGCGGAAGCATTTCCTTCATCCCCGATATTTTCTTATCGTAAATAAGTATATAGGGTTTTTCATACACCACATTCATTTTTTCCGGATTAGTAATAAAATAAGGTGACAGATAACCACGGTCAAACTGCATTCCTTCAACTACCTCCACATAGGTTTCAAATCCCTTGGCCTCCTCGATAGTAATCACTCCTTCCTTCCCTGCTTTTCGCATAGCGTCTGCAATAAGTTTCCCGATTTCCGGGTTGTTACCTGCCGATATGGATGCCACCTGTTCAATCCTTGCGCTGTCTGTGCTTACGGGTATAGCCATCTGTTTCAGTTTAGCCGTCACCAGTTGTACCGCTTTGTCCATACCTCTTTTAATATCCATGGGATTCATACCGCCCTCCACCCTTTTCAAACCGGCATCAATCATAGTTCTTGCCAGTAAAATAGCGGTTGTAGTGCCATCGCCGGCCGCTTCAGCAATTCGTACAGCAGCGTCCCTTATCATTTTCACACCCATTTCTTCAATAGGATCGTCCAGCTCAATTTGTTTGGCAACAGTCACTCCATCACAGGACATCTGTGGTGATCCATCCATTTTTTCAAAGACTACGTTCCGTCCCTTTGGTCCCAGCGTAATAATGACAGCCTTTGCAAGTTTATCTACCCCGGCCTTTAATTTTTTCCGGGCATCCAGATCATAATCTATAAGCTTTGACATAACATTTTATTTATATTATTTTGAAAATGAAGCAGCCCAGTCCCTCCACTTCGAAGACTGCCTTTATAAAAAGACGAAAGATTCAAAAAAGGATGCCAGTGATAATTTATTCATCAAATGAATATTCCGGCATTTCTATTACCAGTTTACTTTCTACACTGGACACACCCGGCGCATTCCAGGCTGCTATTTCAGCGTCATCTCTTTCGGCAAACGAACGAACCTTTCCCCGAAGAATGACTTTGTTGCCCACCACTTCGGCAGTTATCTTTCCCGCATCAATCGTGGCGCTGCGACGAAAAGCCTCATTGATCTTTTGCTGAATACCGGAGGGAGTAACCTTTGGTCTTACTGAAATCAAATTGGTAACAGAACGCACTCCTGTTAAATTATCAATGGCACTTTTTGCGTTGCTGCGTTCATATTCCCATTCCACCTCGCCTTCAAGCCTTACATTGCCGTCCTCCACTTTTATCTTGATCCGCTCATCCTGCACTGCGGCATGCCACTTCAATGCATTTAATACAGCTTCAGCGATTTCCGCATCAGTTTTATGATCGGCCGGCGAAATCCCAACCTGGATATCTTCTGCAACTGCCTTAACACCGGCTACCCGCCGGGCTGCCTTTTCGGCAAAGGATTTTTTGGAATAAGAATCTACCTGCCCCGAAAGCGTAACCACGCCGTTTTTAACAGCCACTCCAATGGATGAAGCATTGAGAACCGGTGTCCACCGCAGTTCTTCCATCACATCGTGCTGAAGTTTACTATCACTTTTCATGGTTTAAATTTTATTAGTTGATAATTACTGCCAGTATTGATTAACCGGCTTTTTTTAATTCTCTCAGTTTTTCCAAATAATACATTACTTCTTCATCATCCACCTGCTCAAAGTTTTCGTAAAAGGCACCTACTCCGTAAAATTCCTCGGGTATTAATACAGCTATCACTTCATCCACTTCTTTTGATAATTTTATCACAGCACTTCTTGAAGCAACCGGCACGCCAATCACAATCTTGCCGGGTTTGCTTTTGCGAATTATATTTACCGTTGCCATCAGCGTATTACCAGTGGCAATACCGTCGTCAACAACAATTACGGTTTTCCCCTCTAAACTTTCAGGTTCCCTGTCGCCCATAAATTGTTGGTACATCTTTTTCAATTTGATTCGAACCCTTTGAAGTTCCTGTTCGATATACTTTTCTGAAACATCATCGTGAGGTATAATGAAATGATCAGTAAGACTGGCAGCGCCAATAGCATATTCTTTATTCATAGGATGGCCGATCTTCTTCGTAAGGATGATTTCAAGCGGAAAACCTAACTCACGGGCTACCGCATAGGCTACAGGTACTGCTCCTCTTGGCACTGCCAGTACAATACCCGCATCATTCTTATATTTTCTCAATTTATTTGCTAGTAATAATCCAACTTCAATTCTATCCCGGAACATGTTATAGGTTTTAATACGTACAGGTCCATTATTATTTTTGAACTTCACTCCTGCAGATCACTTCAAATAACTCATTTCCAATTCAACAGCTCACTGCAACTGTTTTTCAAACCAGGCTGCTGCTTTTAAACCCCTGAGTTTCCTAATACAATTGGAGCCCGTGCCCTGATATTGATTTCTTGTTTGGCTAATTGTGAAAGGCTTTTGTCAATTTCCTTTTCATTTTGTTCGGCGTTATAAAAGACCGCAGCTGAGCTGTCGTTTCCTATCGATTTTGCAAACGCGGCAGCAGTACCATATCTACTTATCTTATAATGGTTAATGTCCTGGATGCCTGACAGCAAACATGCATCCCTCACTTCTATATCAGTGCAGTTATTCATCTTTTCCCTTGCTTCTAAAATGAAGGCCTGCATTATATTAATGGTAGGGGTGTAAGAATTGATATTTCTTTCATTAATACAACCTTGTATCTTTTGAACATGCTGCCTTACATAATCATGATACTTTTCCAAAATAACCTTAAGAGAAACGGAGCCCGCTTTGTCTATCCAATTCGGCAAAATGCTATCTAACTGTGCCTCGGCACCAGCCAGATTCATGGTGTCGTAATCGACAAGGTTGCGAAGTGTTGTGATACTAAAAAAATCGTTTGCCATAGTAAATAGTTTTCTTACTGCAAATTTATCTCCTGGGCGGTCTGACAATAGTGACTATCATCAACAATTAGGTTGACTGTCCTCATTGATTAATGAGACAAAATGGATTTACTTCGGGCAACAATTGAATTGATCTGCAGAACCGGGTAGTGAAACAAGCTGGCTTCGTTCATTTTGGAGAAAAGGACTATTCAAATTCAATTTTGACGTAAACGATCCTTAAAAAAATATTATATGACAGGAAAAACAAGTAAACATTTCGCCTTTGAAGTGAGCTTAAACTGGCTTGCAGATACAAAGGGAATACTCTCTGCCAAGGATGCGCATGGAACTATTCACATCGGGACACCGCCTGCATTTGGTGGAGAAGGCAAACCGTGGACACCTGAACATCTATTCCTGGCTTCAATCAGCAGTTGTTTTATGACGACCTACCTGGCCTTCGCGAAGAAACTTCACTTCGGAATCTCACATTTCGAATGTAGTGCCATAGGCCAGATTGAATTAATAAACGGCCGGTATAAGTTTACAACGATTGATCTTTTTCCGGAAATATTTATTGCGGATGAAGAACTGCGGGAGAAAGCAAACCAGGCAGTTGAAAAAACACACCGGTATTGTCTTATCAGCAATTCAGTGAATGCGGATATCTATTATCATACCGAAGTATTTTATAAACCAGCAAACGAAATGGGATCTCAGCTCAAACCAGGTGTGTCTAAAATTGCTCACGATGGATTGCACCGCGAATTGGAAAGGGAAAAAGTGTTTTGGAATAGCCTATAGTAATGACTATGAGAGCCATTCAAAAATACTTGCCTAATCC
>Ga0137431_1000208_pt1 | contig 25763 bp, 19 predicted proteins | sample EasRivERMZT800_2_FD_104646 | JGI IMG/M metagenome (GOLD analysis project Ga0137431, IMG submission 104646) | Soil microbial communities from meander-bound floodplain in the East River, Colorado, USA - East River MetaG ERMZT800_2 | ecosystem: Environmental > Terrestrial > Soil > Floodplain ... | reverse complement strand
CTGCTGTGTGTCCGGGACCTGCGTGGACAATGTTCCCGAATCGTCGTGTCTCCCCGGCGAATGGACCAAGGACACGTTGTGCGCGGATTTGGATCCGCCGTGCTCGGGCGGAGTGATTCCGACCGTGTCGGAATGGGGCCTGGTGGTCCTGGCGCTGTTGCTGCTGGTCGGGGCGAAGGTCCACTTCTCCCGTCGGGAGGCGGTTGCCTAAGCGGTTTTTGAAGCGAGCGAGCACAGGGACGCGGCAGCGGCCGCGTCCCTGTCGTTCGAATTGGAAGCGCGGGCTTAAAGGTGGAGCAATGGCTCCCTCGGACCGCGCGGCACGGGCAGTCAATTGGCGGCACGGCGGTTTGCCGGATGCCGCCAATTGCGATTCTGGGGAAGGACGGACTGCGTGGCTCGATCGTCCCGTAACGGCAATGGCAGCCTTCGCACGCCCCCGGCGGGCCGTTGGGATTCCTCGCTCCTCGACGAGATCATCGACCCCCCGCCCGACCGGATGGGTCCGCCTCGCACCAACGGCGCCAAGCATCCTGCATCTTTACCTTCGCGGACCGGCCTGGCCTTCGAACATGGCTATTCGGTCGCAACACCCGAGGACAACGGCAAGAGCCAAAGCGTCGGGCTATGGATGATCGGGGCATGCGGAGCGGTCGGCAGCACCGTGGCCCTGGGTTTGGCCGCTCTTCGAAAAGGGATCGTCGACGCGACGGGGATGGTCAGCGAATTGCCGTCCTTTAAGCATACCGGGCTGGTCGATCCCGGTTCCCTGGTCGTCGGTGGCCATGAGGTCCGTTCGGAAACATTTTCCGATACTGTCCACGAGCTGCATGCCCGTGCCGACCTCTTTGATCAATCCGTCATGGACCGCTGCGCGTCTGTGCTTCAGCGGATGCAGACCCATATCAAGACCGGAACGCTCTACGGCTCCGATTCCACCAACCGCAAGCTGGCCACCCGTCCCGGTCTTAACCGGGAGCGTTGCCCGGCTGCGGCCATCGAGCGGATCGCCGCGGACATCACCGATTTCCGTCGCCGCGAGCGGCTCGATCAAGTCATCGTGGTGTACGTCGCGTCTTCCGAGCCGCCGCCGCCCCAGAAGGCCGCCCACGCGAGTTACGCGAAGCTCGAAAAAGCCCTTGCCAAACCCGGCTCGACGGTGCTGCCCTCCAGTTCCATTTACGCCCTGGCCGCGGTTGAAGCCCGCTGTCCGTTTATCAATTTTACTCCATCGCTGGGCATCAGCGCCCCGGCGATTCAGCAGCGGGCCATGCAGCTCGACGTTCCCTTCATGGGCAATGACGGGAAGACCGGCGAGACCCTCGTGAAGTCAATCCTCGCTCCGATGTTCGCGATGCGCAACCTGCCGGTGCTCACCTGGATCGGCCACAACATCCTCGGCAACCGCGACGGCGTTGTTCTGCAGGACCCTCGGATCCGGGCTTCGAAACTGCGCTCCAAGAACAAAGCGGTGAAGGCGGCCCTGGCTCCGTCTTCGACGTCCCTTGTGTCCATCGAATACGCCCCCTCCCTCGACGATCGAAAGGTGGCCTGGGACTTCATTCACTTCAAGGGGTTCTTGGGCACGAAAATGTCCATGCAATTCACCTGGCAGGGTTGCGACTCGGCGCTGGCCGCTCCGCTTATCATTGATCTGGTGCGTTTCGCCGCCCTTCACGCACGCTCCGGCCGCGGCGGTCCCATGCGGCATCTCGCTTGTTTTTTCAAGGACCCCATCGACGTCGAGGAGCAGAACCTGTTCCTGCAATGGCAAATGCTCCTAACCCACGTACCAAGCCGCATCCGCTCCCACGCCGCCGCTGGAAACGGCCGCTGATCGAACCGGCGCGGAGAGTCGAACGCCCGGGGAAACAACGTGACGCGCTCCGGGCCGAACGCGGGCAATAGCAATCGGGTCACCGGCTACAGCCCGTCCCCGCGGGGCCGAACCGGCCCAGACATCGCCAACGGCTGGCCAGACGGTCACGGCCCTTTGTGACACACCTGTTTCGGTTGACGTGCGCCTTTGGATCGTCAACATTTGGGCCATAGTATGGTTCGGCGGTGTTCGATCAGCACCACGATCGTGAGGGGCGGGTCACTCGGTATGGTAGACGTGTGGCACTTGCCGAGGTCCCGAGAACTCGACTCGATCCCGATGAACCATGAAAGGCGATTCAAGAATGAAAACTCGCTTCTTTCGACTCTTGGCCATCGTGTCCTTCTTAACGGCAAGCTCCGCACTCAACGGATGCCATCCCAACTCTCAACCTTCACCCGATCCCGTAGCGCCGGCGCGGAATGGCCCAAACGCGACGCATCCGGTGGGCCCCGGAGGCGGCAACGATGGAATCACCCTTTCCGGCCAACCGGTTCCTAACGACCCTAAGCCTCCCATGCCGGTCGAGCGGAAAATAGAAGTGGTCGAACATGCTTGGCCCAACGGCATGCCGCAGGCTCGCATCGAAGGATACCGTCGCCCCGACGGCGAATTCGTCCGTCACGGCGTGTACATGCAATACTACGACGACGGCACCAAGAAGATGGAGATTCATTACGTTGACGGCAATCGGCACGGCCCGCGCGTGAGTTGGTACCCCACCGGGCAAATCTGGGCTCGCGGCGAATACGACAACGAACGGGAAAACGGGACGTGGACTGCCTGGTGGCAAAACGGTTTCCGGCAGCGCGAGTGGCAAATGGTTCGCGGTACCTGGCATGGGCTGTTCACCGAATGGCACGACAACGGCGAGAAGAAAATGGAGTTCGAGTACGTCGAAGGCCTCAAGCAGGGCCCCATGACCATTTGGGACCCCGAAGGCAAGGTCATCCACAAAACCGAATTCGTCAACGACGTCGGCCAGCCCCAGGCGCCATAACCGTACGTCGGTCGAGCTCAGCCGCTGTCTTTCCAGTCGGTAACTACCGTCACGGAGCGAACTCGTCGGTCTTTTTGAACCCTCCCGGGACCTCAAGGGCGAAGGGGTCCTTCTCCGTCTTGAAATCAACCTTGAGGTCCAGCACCGTCAGTTGGGTCATTCCCTCCTGACCTTCCGGGTTCTTGTGCATGCGGCGCAACTGCCGCGGCAACGAATCCTTCGTGGAAATCCACCAGACAAGGACCGGTGGCCGTCCGGTGTCCGCGAGAATCTCGTAGCACTCCTCTTCACCGACTTTGGCGGTGCCGCGCAACTCCACCTTGCCGTCTTCCAACTCGGCCTTGAACGGTTCGCGGACGCCAAACTCAGTCATGACCACGCGGCGCATGTTTCGGTTCTGCGTCCCCAGCACCGCCGGGTCCATGTCTTGATGAACGGTCTTGGTCTTCGCGTCGATGAGGTAATACTCATTCCCATCGGAGCCGGCCTCGAACTCCATGACCTCGGCTGACTCGTTTGGCGTAATCTTGACCTTGCACTTGAAGCGTTCTACGCCTTGCTGGGTATCGTCGCCGACCAGGACCGTTCCCTGAACGTTCGGCACAAACTTGGTTACCCAGCCCTCGGCGATGTAGTCCGCTCGGTAGCTGGCCAGCTTCACCTTCTTGGCCGCCGCTTGGGCCCGCCCCAGGATTTCCTTGGGGTCGGTCAAGTCGCCGGGCTTACCCGCCGGCTCACCGGCCCGCACGGCACCCGCCAGCCCTAACAGAATCAAAAACCGAAAGATACCTCGCATCACCAAACCTCCATTCGCCGCTCGTTCCGTTCCCGTCTCATCAACACCAACGCTCGGCGATCATACCGTTAGCAAGAGCCGATTCCAGGGGGAACACCCTCTACCGCCCCGCCACCGGCCGATCGGTCAAATCCATCCAACTACCGATCGGGCGTGGCGATGTTAGAATAAGGACAGTGCGGAGGCCCCGGGTCGGCCATCGCTTTGGCGGGTCAGATCAGAACCGCGAGGCCAGGGAGCGATCGCGAGCCGTACCGCGCCTGGCCGGAGGGTTAATATGAGCACGCTCACATTAAAAACCGAGCAAAACGGGTCAAAATGACCTCAAAACCCTCCAAAATCGATCGAAAACGATCCAAAAACCGTCGGTTGGCGCGGGTCAACAAAAGACGGAGAATGGCGGTATCAAACGGCTGGTGCCACAGCATGACACCGAGGGGCACCAGCCCAACGGAATGCCGGCACCTGCGGCGGGTGTGAATCCAAAAAGACCCGCAAGATCAGCATCGAGGGTCCGGAAAAGAAAACCGAGATCAAGCTCGAAACCACGGAAAAGAATAAGAAGGACGACAAGTAAACGGTCGGCGACGAGTCCGGGTGCCCGGACCTCGCACGGCGGCCGCCCACTTCAAAGGAGACGATGGCCATGCTTATGACAATTGCAATTATCCTGATCATCATGTGGTTGCTGGGGATGATCACGTCCTATACCATCAGTGGATTGATCCATATCCTGCTGGTGATCGCCGTGATCGTCATTCTGGTCCGTGTGATCCAAGGCCGCCGTCCGCTGTAGGCACGGCCCGCCGCAGGGCCCGGAGCCCGCAAAATACGGTCAAGTTTGAATCCGATCAGTACCGCCCGTAAGAAAGCGGGTTTGCTACGTCCTGCGCACAGCCAGTGGGAGTCCTTCCTAAACCGGCCCAACGGCCGCGCACGATGGGTCGCTTGAACCTTCCTGTCGTTCCTGTATAATGTCGACCTAGCCTCGTCCAGGAGTTTGAGAGGTTTTCAAGGCTCGCGCAAGCGCGACAAAGGAGGGTCACCATGGCCGACGCCACGAACGAATTCCCCACCACCATCGGAGCGGACGCGGTGTTCAAGGGGCAGTTACAATTTGAAAAAGGCGTCCGATTGCTGGGCAAATTCGAGGGAGAGATCGCCACCGGCGGTGAGTTGTTGGTGGCTCAGGGGGCAACGCTCAACGGCGACGTCAAAACCGGCACGATCCGCATCGAGGGGCAGGTGAAGGGCAACATCGACGCCCAATCGCGGGTCCAGCTTACTTCCTCGGCACGGCTCGAAGGGGACGTGCAGGCCCAGCGGCTTGAGGTGGCCGAGGGAGCCGTGCTCATCGGGCGGTGCGTGGTTGGAGTCAACGGGAGCAGCCGAGGCCAGAATTCGGAGGAGGAGCTGAAATCGGCGTCGCAAACGGCGAGCTCGATCCCCACGGTCAAGCCGAAGCCGAACGTCATGGTGCCGGGCCCGGTGGCGGCGGCCAAGAAGTAGTCGTCGCCATCGGTGAAGTGCCATCGTGTGGCCGTCCCGCGCCGTAGTGGATGAACGGGGCGCGGGGCATCGTCCATGCCCGTTACCGTGAACAGGCGCGAATCGGATGTGAAGCGCATCGTCTGCACGTATTGCGGCGGGACGGACGAGGTATCGCTCAAGGCGATGTCCGTCTTTTGCCCCCACTGTCACAAGCGCCTTATCCTCGAGGACTACAAGATCGATTCGTACTACTGCGTCCGCGAGTTTTTCACCTGCGGCGACGTGGTGGTGGAGCGGAAGGGTCACGTCGTGGCACCGATCAAGGCCGCGAGCCTCACCGTCAAGGGGAAGGTGCAGGGCAGCGTGGTCGCCCTGGGGCTGGTGACGATTTCCAAAACGGGTTCGTTCAAGGGCGAGATCGCCGCCCCGGCCCTGAACCTCGAAAAGGGCGCCGTGGTCGACGCTTTTCTAAGGATCGGCGTGGGCGAAGAGTGAGTCAGGACCAACAGGAGAGAACGGAGAGGGCTCCTGAAGACATGGCCACGCAAGGGTGACCGTGCCACGCACCCATGTACCTCAGCGGGAAAGGCATGGCCACCAAAGCGTGGGCCATGGCACGCAGCGACGCATCAGATCATCAATTCGGGAACGTAATGGTTCGCTGGATTTCCTCGAATTCGGAAAACGAAACGTGGAATGGATCGTCGGCTCCCGGCCAGCGGTAATCGGCGGCGCCGACGTCCGGCCGGTAGATCGCCGAGTACAGCGTGCCCCACCCACGATCGAAGTGCATGGAGCGAAGTGGAGATTCGAGGAACCGCTTGACGAACCGGGTGGGCGTCTCGTCGGTGTTCTTGAGTGCCACCAACAGGCACTCTTCACGTTCGACGCTGCCGGTGGCGTCGGCGAATCGGTCCCAATCGCGGGTGCGCTGATGGTTGACCGCGTGACGTTGATCGGACACGACCGCGGGTTGATCCGGAGCCATGAACACGGTTCGGGTCTTGCCGGCGCGGTCGAGAACGGTCACGTTGTAGGCCATGTGGCTGGGGATGCGGGACAACGCCGCCACCGCGTCCGGTGTCGTTTCGCAGAATTCCAGCACGTAGCGTAACACGAGCGGAATGCCGAAGCCGTCGCCGACCACCTTCCGTCCGCCGAAGGCGAGGGACACGACCAGGCCGCTCTCATTCATGCCATCGAGAACGCCCCACATGCAATCGCTCATGGCGATGACCCCGCGTCCGTTCCAGGAAGTGTAGAGCAGAACGGCATCCCATAGGTCGGGGCGATAGTCATAGTTGCGGACAAGAAATGGTCGCCCGCGGGTCCAGACCGCCTGCGAGCAGGCACTTAGATACGGCGTGGGCCGATAGAGACTCAACATACGCGCGACCCGATCGCCCCCGCCGGCAAGCTCGACGAGCCGCTCGTAGGTGGGCAACAGTTCGGGCATGTGCTCACGGAGGGCGTGAAGGCATGCCAAGTAGGTTGGCCTGGCCGCATCACCCTCCTTGAGAAACCATTCGCTGTATCCCGGCCAGAGGCGCGTGGCCATCTCCGCCCATTTCGGTCCGGCCGCCGGTTCGTGAATCGAGCGAAACTCGATGGCGGCGCCTCGCATCACAGGAGTTTGAAGGCCCCGACATCGACGGGTTGAATGGCCGTGGCGACTTGGGCGGGTTCGACCCGCATGGTCTGATATTGGGAAAGAATGCCGCGAATCCAGGTGCGGGCGCGGTTGTTGAGGCGGTGATCCTCGGTCATAAGGCGGCCAGGGGTGATCAAGATGCCGAGGTCCGCGCCTTGATATCGATAGTCGCCGGGCTTGGTGATCCGAAGGAAAAAGGCTTCGGACTCCGATTCGACCGTGCGACGATGGGTTTGAACGCGAACGAAGTCCAACTGGCCATCGGAGCGCATCCGCCAGACGCCCGATCGCGGGGCCTCAATCACTCGTTCGACGGTCGCCGCGGTGTGCTTGATGATCAGCTGGCCCCAGGTATCGATGTTTCGCGGGTCGGCCCATCGAGCGTTCAGGGCGTCGATGTCGAATTCGAAATCGATATCCGACCACTCCAAAAGGTGAAAGAGGACCAATGGGGCATCGGCATGGGCAAAGGCGGCTAGGTTGGTCATGGCGCTGGCCCCGGTGATGCGGGGGTTGATCTCGCCGTAATAGAGGGCGCCGGTGTCCTGATCGCTCAAGAAGTCGACCTCGAAATAGCCGCGATAACCCATTCGGGCGAGCTCATCGCCGATGCGAGTGACGGAATCGCGGGCCTGCTCTCGGGTGGAATGGGAGAAAGCCTCAGCCAGGACCTCGTTGCCGCACCAGCCACCGCGATAGGGCGTCATCTCGGGAAAGCCGATGAGTTCGGTCATAAGAGGGCCGACAATCGTGCCGTGGCGGGTGACGCAGGCTTCCAGGGCGGCGCCCCAGCAGCGAATGCGCTTCATCACCTTCACCTCCGGCTCTCGAACGATCTCGTGAGCGCACTGGTTCCAATCGGACTCGCTGGAGATGAAGAACGTGGTGTGCCCGGAATCGCCGAAGGCGGTCTGCACAACCAGATCGTTTCCGAGGTGGGCTGCGACGCGGCGCAAGCCGGCGTAGCTGTCGACCTTGGCCAGGACGTTGGGGACACAGGGCACGCCCGCGCGCTCAACGATCCGGGTTGCGGAGACCTTGTCATCGATCTCGCGGCGCAGCTTGGCTGGCGGGAAACACAACTGAAGACCCAGTTCGCGGCAGAGTTCCTCGGTGCGTTCGTCGAAGAATAGGAAGAGGGCCCGGCCGCCGGGGCCGCGACGACGGAAAAAGTCCATGACCTCCTTGTGTTCGAGGAGGTAGTTATTGATGTCCTCGATGCTGGTGAAGGGGCGATGCGGGGTTTCGGTGGGGACAAAGACGTTCGGATGGTCGCCGTCGAAGCAATCGATGTAATTGATGTAGCGGAAGTTCCGAACCCATTCGTCCATGCCGATCAGGTTGAAGTTCGTGGCGCTGATGAAATAGGTCGGCACGTCGTTGCGGTGGAAGAACCGGCGGATGTCGGAGATGCCACGAAGCATGGGCAGTGATTCTCAATCCTTTGACGCGGAACAAACCCCGACGACCACTTAGACTTTTGCCTCGACGCGCTGCACCCGGGTTTCAACCGGTGCTCGATCGTCCGACCAATCCAGTTGATCGAGCGCCCCCTTGGTAAAGACCCGCAAGCCGAAATTCGGTTCGTATCCGTGAATCTCCCTCACGTCCAGAGCCAGCAAGTACTGAAGAATGTCGGGAGTGCACACTTGACCGGGCACCAGAACAGGAAAGCCGGGCGGGTAAGGCGTCACGAATCCGGCCGAAACCACCTCTCGGCCGGATTCAACGTCCCTGGCCAGGGTTGGGTCCAGCTTGAGGTATTCGCACACAGTTTCGTCGTGGGCGAGGAAGAACGCCTTCCGGACATCGCCCTCCGCCGTCGTGCGGTTGGGCGCGGGGAGGAACACCCGATGGAACTTGCTGAAATGAGGCAGCGGAGGAAGCTCGCGGGTGAGCGAGGACACGCGCTGCTCATGATCGCGCTTCTCGACCAGACTCTGGCGGTCCAGACGATCGTCCAATTCGTGGGCGATCATTGTCAGCACTTTGACGAGGTGGGCGACGGTCCCGCGGGTCATGCCGATATGAATCATAAACAAGACGCTGTTGCGCGAGGTCTTGTTGATCTGAATATCAAAGCGGTCCATCAGCACGTTCTTGAATGTGTCGCCGTCCATGCCGGTGCGGCCCACGTGGATTGTGACGCGGGTCGGGTCGAGAACGAATTCATCCACTCGCCACGCCTTTTCGAGCCGTGCCCAGCCGTGGTGCGGGTCGTAGTAATACTCGATGCCGGAAGGACGGAACTCCGCGGGGATCATGTCCACGGCGCCGACTATCCGGAAATACTTCTGGAGCAACGGATCGGAGTGGACGCGCTGGCGGAGCATCATGGCCAGTTCGAGGCTGCGCTCGACCAGTTCGTAGCCCTCCAACTCCACCTGCCGTCGGCCTACGTCCAACGACGCCAGAATCTGATAGTTGGGCGAAGTGGACGTATGAGTCATGTACGCTTCGTGGAACGAGCCCCGAAGGCGCTGCTCAAAGTCCTGATCGTTGACGTGGATCATCGACCCTTGCCGCAAGGCGGTCAGCGTCTTGTGCGTGGATTGGGTCGCGTACACTCGCACGCGAGCGACCTGTGGATCGGGCATGAGGCGCCGATCCAGCCATGATGCGTCGTCATCGGCGCCATTGGTTTCGAACGCCGCCTTCCATTCCCGGTAACGCTGACGATATTCCTCGCTTTGCAATCGCTGACGCAGTCGATTGGCCGCGTCCATCGCCGTTCGATGACGAAGCGTCGGATAGAAATAGGCGTAGGCCGACCACGCTTCGTCCCAAACGAAGATCATGTCGGGTTTGATGGTCAGGACTTCTTCCATGACCCGAAGCGGGTCGTAGCTCAGGCCGTCGAAGGTGATGTTGGTCAAGAGGAGCATCTTGACTTCGTCGAGCCGGCCGGCGCGTTTGAATTCGAGGAGTCGCCGCTTGATCTCACGAAGTGGGACGGCGCCGTACATTGAAAAAAGCCGCAGCGGGTAAGCCTCGAGATAGACCGGCCTGGCGCCGGACAGAATCACCGCGTAATGGTGGGACTTGTGGCAGTCCTGGGAGAGCAGAACCACATCTCCCGGACGGACGATCGCCTGCATGACGATCTTGTTGGCCGTTGAGGTGCCGTTGGTGACGAAAAAGGTCTGACGAGCCCCGAACGCCCGCGCCGCCGATTCCTGAGCCAGCTTCAACGGTCCCTGCGGTTGAAGCAGGGAGTCCAACCCGCCGGTCGTGGCGGAGGTCTCGGCCTGGAAAATCGCGCTGCCGTAGAAGCGGCCCAAGTCCTGGATCCAATGGGAGTTGGTGATTGAGCTGCCTCGCGAAATCGGCAAGGCGTGAAAGACCCCGGTCGGCTTCTGGCTGTATTTGCGCAGAGCGTGAAAGAACGGCGTCTCGTAGCGCTCTTGAATACCCTTCAGGATGCTCAGATGCAGCTCTTGAAAGTTCTCCTGATGATAAAACAAGCGGCGAAAGTCGTGGCTGGAGTCACCGGCCACGTCTTCCACCGGGGCGTCGGTCACGAGGAACAAATCCAACTCCGGCCGCAAGGCGCTGAGTGCCCGCCCGAGCAAGAGGCTGCGTTCACTGGCCATCTGGGATTCGAGTCGTTCCGGCTGCAAGTCAAGAAACAAGAAGATCTCATTGAGAACGGCCAGTCGGTTTTCCGATGCGAAGGGGAAGCTGTAGCGAATGACCCCACTTTGGATGTTTAGATTGATGAGGGAGGCCAGAAGCGCGTCCTCGAAGGTACGAACGACGACGACCTCGTAGATGAATTCGTCGTCGGGGCGGCGAAGCTCCAGCAAGCGGGCGTGCAGCTCGGCCTCTTCCTTGGACGACAGGTCATCGACGATCAACACTTCAAAGTAGGGGCGGGTCTCAAGCTGGGCGCGGCTCAAGATCGAGTCGGTCACCTCGGAAACGTTCAACAAGTCGGCGTAGTCGTGGATGCGCGAGGTGGAGAGGTCGAGCCGGCGATAAGCATTACTGGCCTGAAGGCGGACGACGCGGATGGTCTGGTTGGCGAAGGTCTCGTATGACCCGCGATCGAAGTGGCGGCGCAACTGCTCGAACGCCCGCTTTCCGGGGAACGCCCAGTAGTCCTCAATGGGCTTGAGAAACGCGAACGCCTCGACGCAGGCCGCTCTTAGGGGCGGCAATTCCGGGCTTCGGCGGTTCAACCGCCGCAAGCGGCGGGCACCGTCGCGCAATCGGTTCCATAAGTCGGTGCGCAGTCTAGATAGGTTATATAATGCCGCGCAAGCGGGATCCATCGAACCCGGATCGCTAGCCCCGTGTGGTGACACGTTCATCGTCGCGCTTCCAGATCATCTACGGTTGACGCATTTGCCCCCTCGGACGGGGGCGCCGGGTTCGGCACTATGCCCTGCTCCGTCGCCCTACCAAGACCCACCCGTGAGCCGCGTTGCGGCTTCGCCAGAGGGCCCAACGTATTCAGAAACGCCGCGCTTTCCGGCGTCCGTTGATACACCGTGAAATCGACCTTCCGATCCCGAAAGCTCTTGAGCGGCTGACCCAAGCCGCGAAGACCCACTTCTCGCGAGCGCCGCACCCGATCAAGGTCCAGCTCGATCGGGATGATTTCCTCTCCGTGCCCGGCCATGTACAAGACGTCGCCGAAGGGCCCGACGATTACCGATCGCCCCGTCCCGCCGTCGCGGCTGCCATTCACGTCAACCACGAAGCACTGATTCGTTGCCGCGGTCGTCCGGGCGATAGCCACCTCGACCTCCCGATCCGTCGTGCCGGTCAGGGTCGGGTGCAGAATGACCTCCGCGCCCATGACAGCCAGCGTCCGGGAAGTCTCCGGAAACCACATATCATAACAAATGCTGACCCCAAACCGGCCAACATTCGGGACGTCGAAAACCACGAATTCCGTTCCCGGCTCGACCCCGACTTCATAAGGAAGGAAGGGAAACATCTTTCGGTATCGGGCGATGACAGTGCCGTCGGGGGCGATCACCGAGGCGGTGTTGTAGACAAGCCCGTTTTTTTGCTCAAAAACCGAACCCGGAAGCAGCCACAGGCCATGCTTGGCGGCGATGGTCTGATAGGTCTGTTCCGTTGGGCCGGGCAAGGGCTGGGCGTGTAGGGTCAGCGGCCCATGGGTGGCCAGTTCGCTGACCACGACCATTTGGACCCAGGGAAAAAGGTTGAGGCATAGGTTGATCTTCTCGGCGATGTGTTCGACGTTGGGGCGGTCGGCGTGGACTTCAAGCTGGAGGGCGGCGATCGCGAAGGGTGTCATACGAGATCGGGTTCCCGTTCCATCGACTGACAGATTCCTTATGACAGACCCGCGCGAACGGGAGCCTGCGCTCGCCGGGACCCCCCGGAAGGCGCCAGCCGCAACAGCTCCGTCTCGATGATTTCCAACCCCCGCTCCAATTGCTCATCGGTAATGACCAGGGGAGACAAGACGCGGAGCACGTTGGAGTGCGAACCGGCCGGAATAATGAGGACGCCGCGATCGACACAGGCCTTGACCAGATCGGCCATCAGCTTCGTCGCGGGCTTGTGCGGGTCGTCGTCCTCGACCAACTCCATTGCGATCATCGCGCCCAGACCGCGAACGTCACCGATCGCCGGGCAGCGCTTTTTCAGGGAGAGGAAGCGGTCTCGCAGGCGCCGGCCAATCTCCACGGCGCGGCCGTTCAAGTTCGTCTCCTCCATGAGCTGGATCGCGGCCAGCGCCCCCGCGCACGCGACCGGGTTTCCACCAAATGTCCCGCCCACTCCGCCGGGCTTGGTTGCGTCCATGAGTTCGGCCTTGCCGATCACCGCGGCAATCGGCAACCCGCCGCTCATGGACTTCGCAAAGGTCGAGAGATCGGGCGTGATCCCGGCGTGCTCGTACGCCGCCCACTTACCTGTGCGGCAGAAGCCGGACTGCACCTCATCGCAAATCAGCTTGATCCCGTGCTCATCGCATAGCCGTCGTAGCCCGCGCAAATAGTCGAAGGGCGCCGGCGTGAACCCACCTTCACCCTGCACCGGCTCGATGAGGATGGCCGCGACCTGGTCCGGCGGAACCACGTTGACGAACGCCTGCCGCAGCCTCCGAAGCTCGCGCTCGACGAATGCCTCCATCACCAACCCGTCGCCGTAGTAGTAGTGGTTGGGGAATGGCTGGCGGTACACTTCCGGGGCGAACGGCCCCGAACCCGCCTTGTACCCCACCTTGGAGGTGAGGGAGAGGGCGAGCAACGTCCGGCCATGGAACGCCTCGGTGTAGCAAATGACCGCCGATCGGCCCGTCGCCTGACGGGCGATCTTGACCGCGTTCTCGACGGCCTCGGCCCCGGAGTTGACCAGCAAAACCTTGGTTTTGTTTCCGTGCGGAAGGATCGCGGCCAGCCGCTCGCACAGAGCTACATACGGCTCGTAGGTGGCCACGTGGATGCAGGTGTGAAGGAGCTTGGCTGCTTGTTCTTGGATCGCCGCAACGACGGGTTCGGCGCAGTGCCCAACGTTCATCGCTCCGATGCCGCCGGCGAAATCGATGAGCTCCCGCCCTTCGCAATCGACGAGCAGCGCCCCTTCGGCGGTGGCCACCGTCGCCTGGGTCACCAGCGGCAGGCCCTTGGGGACGACCGCGGCGCGCCGATCCAGTAGTGACTGATTCCGTCCCATACGCCTCGTGATCCCGACCGGATATACTTCGTGGGTCGGTCGCGTGTCTCGACGCAGATTCGAGGGCGAAGCCCGTGACGCACGCGACTTCCGCATGATACGGATTTTGCGGGTTTGCTACAACTACGTGCGGCGGAACCGGCTCCCTAGGGTCGGAGCATCGCCGCATTAACTCAACACCGCTCATGAGTCGCTTTCCCATTCCCCATCTGCGAGCCAACCCTCTGTTCAAGCTGGTTCCGCTGCGGGCCCAGATCAAGTTGTTCGTCGGCATCTTTTGCACGTTCGCCGCCATTGGGTTTCTTTATGACTTGGCGGCGTCCGGGCCGCCGAAGCCGTGGCGGCGGGTCCTCAGTTGGGCCATTTCATCGGGGGCGGTTTCGCTCGCCTACGCCCTCGCGTTCATGCACAACAAAAAATGGCTGTTTCTCATCGTGCCGGGTTCGTTTCTGTTGTTTTCGTGGGTGCGGCCGCCGCTGAACTACGACGCCCGCGCCGCTTTTTCGGCCTTGTCATGCCTGGCTCTGGTTGTGGGCGGCTACGTTTTCTTCGTGAGCTTCATCCGCGGCGAGGCCGCGCGGACGCTGCGAATCGAAACCGAAATGGCCCTGGCCCAGCAAATCCACGCGAGCCTGATTCCGCCGATTTCGAGGGTGACGCCGGCGTACGAGATCTACGGGAGAAGCGTGCCCAGCCATGAAATGGGCGGCGACTTGCTCGATCAGTCCGAGGCGAACGGCGGCCTCTGCGTTTTCGTCGCGGATGTGTCAGGTCACGGCGTGGGAGCGGGCGTTCTCATGGGGATGATCAAATGCGCGATCCGAATGAAACTGCGATCGTCGAGCGAGCTCTCAAGCCTGCTCGATGATCTCAACGCCATTACCCATGACCTGACCACACCGGAGATGTTCGTCACCTTCGCGGGTTTGCGCGTGAATCACAGCGGCGTTATCGAATTCGCGAGCGCCGGGCACCCGCCGATCCTGCACTATCATGCTCGCGACCGAAGCGTCACTCACCTGGAAGCGGAGCAATTGCCGTTGGGAGTGATACCCGACGAAAAGTACGAAAACCGGCCAGTGGAGGTTGCTGGCGGAGATATGCTGGTTTTGTTTACCGACGGCTTCATGGAGGTGTTCGACGGTGGCGGAGCGCAGTTTGGCATCGAGCGTCTATCCAGCGTCGTCGCCCAAAGCGCCGACCAACCGCTTGAGGAAGTGTACAAAGCCGTTCACTACGCCGTGACCGCGTTCGGTCCGCAATTGGATGATCAAACTCTGTGCCTGGTCCGAATTCGCTGATGCGAGCGTCCACTCATCGTGCTTCGACCGAAGCAGAGTCGGAGGCCGAAACCGACGCTTGTGACCTGGCGGATTCAGGATAGAGCTTCTGGCTGAAGTGTTCCGCTCCGGACTTCAGCGGGGCGGCGAACAGGAACAACGCGAGCAGGGCCAACCCACACACATTAACCAGGGCAACGCCGCCGACGGGACTAGCCAAAGCCGGCCGATCGTTGTCGCGCAGGGCCATCTGCACCACCAGCCGCAAATAGTAATACAAGCTGATGAGCGTGTTCACGACCGCCACGATCACCAACACCCAGCCCAGCGTCGTGCCCGTACGGCCCAGGGCCACCAGGATCCACCACTTGCCGAGGAAACCCGCGAGCGGCGGCAAACCCACCAGCGACATCAGGCAGATGACCATTGGCACCGCCAACCAGGGCGCTCGCCGAACCAAGCCCGTGAAAGAATCGATATGGTCGCTGCCGGTTTCCCACACCACGAGAGCGACAACGCCGAAAGCCCCAAGGTTCATGAACAAGTAGATGATGATGTAGATAAGGAGAGCGGCCAGGCCCTCCCGGGCGCCCTCCACCTCGGGGTGCATGAATACCGCGGCGGCCATCATCATGTACCCCGCGTGGGCGATGGATGAATAGGCCAGTAGGCGTTTGACGCTTGTCTGCCAATACGCTGAAAAGTTGCCCACCGTGCACGTGACTGCGGCCATGAGCCCCACCGTCCATGCCAACCCGCTGATCAGAGGCATGGCCTGGGGCACGTCAACCGCCGCGCAAAAAATCAGCACGACACGGGTAAGCAGCACCAGACCCGCCGCCTTGCTGGCCACGCTGAGCCACGTGGTCACCTCGATCTTGGCGCCCTCAAAGGCATCCGGGCACCAGAAATGAAACGGCACCGCCGAAATCTTGAAGGCGATGCCGCCCAGCAGACAGAACAAACCCAACCCCAGCAGCAGTCGATCCGACCCCACGGTCATGTGATCGACAGTGTAACGGGCGATATCGGGCAGGCTGAGGCTCCCGACCAGTCCGTACAAAATGCTCGCCCCGTAGAGCATGATCGCGGCGCTGACCGCCCCGAAGACCATGTACTTGAGCGATGCCTCCGCCCCCTTGCGATCCCGCTTGTCAAAACCCACGATCGCGTAACTCGGTAGCGAGGCGGCCTCGATGGCCACGACGATCATCAGCACGTGGGCGGTGCTGGCCATCAAGGCCATCCCCAGGGCGCTGCCCAAGAGCAGAATGAAAAACTCCGGTGCGTTCTCTTCCGTTTCCACGGAGCCGATCCACCAAAGATACGTCACCGCAGCGAGAAAGACGATCAGTACAATCTGATAGCACGCGGAAAGATTGTCCGCGATGAGCATCCCCCACGCCGCCTGCGTGGAAAGCCCGCTGACCCCGCCGTCCGCGACCGCCTTCGCCACGCGCAGGGCGAGGACGAAGGTCACCACAATGCCGATGGCACCGATCCCGCCGATTGTTCGCGCCCCTCGCCCCGCGATCATGGGCACCGAAACGATGGCCAGCATGGTGGCCACGAGGGCGATCATGGGGGAAAAAAGGAACAGATGTTCCATGATCGGAACGCCCGTCCAAGGAGTGATTTGCGCGGGAATCGCTATCAAGGGATCAATCTCAAAAAACGAATGACCAAATCGCCGCCGCGGCGTTGGCAATGTGCGCCAACATCAGGTTCAACGTTCCGTTCGTGAAGTTGAACACCGTCTGCATCGGGAAAATGCCCATCGCGATGCAGAGAATGGCCATCGGCACCAGAATGAATGACTCGCGCCCGGTGGCGTCCGGATAGCTCTCGTATTCCTCCTTTTCGCGCCCGAGGTAGACGCGGCGGATCAGCCAGAGGATGTACCCCGCGGTCAGGATCACCCCGAAGGCGGCAATGATCGCCATCGGATACGCCCATGAATACTTCGCCCCGGCGTGGAACGTGCCGAGCAAGACCCAGACTTCGCCGATGAACCCGCACAGGCCGGGTAACCCCAGTGACGCGAAGAAACCGATCGTGGCCATCGTGCCATATTTCGGCATCGTCAACCACAATCCGCCGAAGCGGTTGATCTCTCGATGGTGGGCCCGGTCGTAAATCACGCCGACCAAAAAGAAGCACATCGGCGAGCTGATGCCGTGCGAGATCATCTGGAACATCGCCCCCTGGAAACCGGCGGTGGTCATCACCGCGATCCCCAGCATGACGTATCCCATATGCGAGACGGAGCTGTAGGCGACCAGCTTCTTGAAATCGGTTTGAGCCATGGCGCACAGGGCGCCGTAGATGATGCTGATGACCCCGATCAAGGCGATCGGAAACGCCCAATGCTCCGCCGCCGTGGGAAAAATCGGATAGCAAAGTCGCAGGAATCCGTAGCCGCCCATCTTCAACAACACGCCCGCAAGGATCATGCTGATCGGAGTCGGCGCCTGCACGTGAGCATCCGGCAGCCAAGTGTGCACCGGCACCGCGGGCAGCTTGATCGCAAAGCCGATGAACAGGAACACGAACATCACCGGCGCGAACTTGAGGCCCAGGAACGTCGTTGACCCCGCGGCGAAATACTTCTGAATCGCCGGGTTGGTGGCCAGCTCGATCAGGTCGAACGTGCCGTGTGAAATCAACACACCGTCCGTTCGGTAGCCGCTGGCGATACCTTTGACGCCCATCTGCGACATCTTGGCCGTAATCGCCGCGTCGCTATAGAAGTACATGGCCACCAGGGCCACCAGCATCAGGATCGAGCCGCCGAGGGTGAACAGGAAGAACTTGATGGCGGCGTATTCGCGCCGCTCGCCGCCCCACACGCCGATCAGAAAGTACATGGGCAGCAGCATCACTTCCCAGAAGATGTAGAACAGGAAGAAGTCGAGCGAGACGAACACGCCCAACATGCCGGTTTCCAAGAGCAGAAACAGTACGAAGTAGGCCCGAACGCCCTTGCCGATCTTCCACGCCGTTTCCATGTTCCAACTGGCAAGGCAGGCGAGGAAGGAAATCAGCGTAGTCAGCACGAACAAGGGGAATCCCAACCCATCGATCCCAAGGAAGTACTCGATGGTAAACCGATCGCCGAGGATCCATGGTATGCGCGTCACGTGATGGAGGGCGCCGTATTGCGAGCCGAAGATCGCCGTCTGGTCCCCCGCCCCGCCGAAGAAAGTTCGGAATAGCGACAGCGAAACAACCAGAGTCACCAAGCTCGCCAAAACAGCGACCACCCGCACCTGCCGCTTCGGCACAATGAGGCAGAGGAGTGCCCCGATCGCCGGGAGAAAAACCGTTAGCGTGAGTACGTTCATTGCAGTTCTTCAATCATCAATAGATCAGAAACCTTAACCACCGGTGCCAGGTGCCGGGTGCCATGGGCAAGCTCCGCTTGCCCGTGCGGCTCCTGAAGGACACGGGCAAACAAGTTTGCCCATGCCACCCAGCCGCGGGTTCGTCATTATCCAATCATCCCGAGCACCGCCGTTGCCTTCACTTTCTCGGTGCCAAGCCAGAGCACCAATACAATGACGACCGTCGCCCCGGCCGTGGCGAACAGCACATAGTTGCGAATCCGTCCGGTCTGCGGACTCCGCATCACCCCGGCCACGTCCATCGACGTCTTCGATATTCCGTTGAAGACCCCGTCCACGCCGTGGTTGTCGATGATCAAACCCGAGAACGCCGCGAGCCGCTCCGTCGCGGCGGCCAGCGTGTCAAAGATCAGGTCGACCACCCACGTGTCGATAAACCTGGCGATTTTGGCCACCAGGACGCAGCCTTTCACCCACACGAGATCGTACACCTCATCGAAGAAGTACTTGTGTTCGAGGACGGTGTGGATCCCGCGTACAACCGGCAGGTTCTTGATCCGGCGGGCCGTCTCTAACCCGCGGCCATAGATCACGATCGCGATGATGAACCCCACGGCAAACGCCCCGCCTACGCCATACATCAGCCAGTGATGGGCGGAGTTGATCGCCGGCGTATGGACATGGCCATCAAGGGCCATGACCAGCGGCGCCGCGGTGGCCACGTGCGCGGCGTCGGAAATCAGTGGCCGGAAGAGGAAATAGCTCGACACGAACGTGCCGATGGCCAGCACCACCAGCGGAACAAACATCAACGGGCTTTCATGGGCGTGATGATACACATGCTCATCGCGCGGCTTGCCCATGAAGGTCATCCACCACGCCCGCATCATGTAGAACGGCGTGACGTAAGCCGTAAAGATCGCCAGATAGAACATCCACTTCGGCAAAGGTCGTGTATTCGCGAAAACGGCCGCCTCTTCCTGAGCCGCAGGCTTTAGCCCGCGCGATGCTTCGGAGACGTCGTGTACCCCATGCACAGGGTCGGATACCAACAGCATCCCGGCGTGCGCTCCCCCCCTTAATAAGGAGGGGCCAGGGGGGGTCTGCCGACTAGCATGGATGTCTTGCGGCACTCGACCCCCCTCAATCCCCCCTTGGTAAGGGGGGACGGCATAGGAATGGCCGCCGTGTCCACCATCGCCGCCGTCATGCTCACCGTGCGCCTCGTGCTTGTGGACATCATCCCACTCAAACGCCCGAGCATACGTGACCGCCAGAATCTCATCCTTCGAGAAAAACCCGCCCAAGCCGATCTTCGTCCCCGGGATGCCCGTCCCCGCGATGGCCAGCACGCCGATCAAAAACGTCAAACCGGTGACAGGCATCTTCTTCATCAGCCCGCCCATCTTCCTCATGTCCTGCTCATGGTGACACCCCTCGATCACCTGACCGGAACCGAGAAAGAGCATTGCCTTGAAGAACGCGTGGGTGATGAGATGGAACAACGCCGCGACCCACGCCCCGCACCCCAAGCCGAAGATCATGTACCCAAGCTGCGACAGCGTCGAATAGGCCAGGCACTTCTTGATGTCTGTTTGTACAATCGCAACCAGCGCCATCAGGAACAGCGTGAGGCAACCAATCACGGCCACGAACATCAACGCATCGGGAGTCATCAGCCGATAGATCCGCGCGACCAGATAAACGCCGGCGGCCACCATGGTCGCGGCGTGAATCAGGGCGCTCACCGGTGTCGGACCGGCCATCGCATCCGGCAGCCACACGTGAAGCGGAAATTGAGCGCTCTTGCCCATCGCCCCGCAAAACAGGCCGACGCCCATGATCGTGGCCAGTGACCAACCGAAGAGGGTGAAATGGCTGGCGAATATGCCAGAGCCCGCCGCGGCTTGATCCGCGAATCGGGCCGCGGCCTCGTCCAGATCGAGCGTGCCGAGCTGGAAATAGACCAGCATCAGCCCGATCAGGAACCCGAAGTCGCCGACGCGGTTGGTGATGAACGCCTTCATCTGGGCGTATTGCGGCACGGGCTTGTCGAAGTAGTAGCCGATCAACAAATAGCTGCACAAGCCGACCAGCTCCCAGAAGATGAACAGGAACAGCAGGCTGCTGCTGACCACCAGACCCAGCATCGAGAAGCCGAACAGCGAAAGATACGCGAAGAATCGCCAGTATTTGCTTTGATGGGCGACCTCGTCGCTGTGACCGGCCATGTAGCCGACGCTGAAGACGAAGATCCAAAAGGCGATGAACGTGACCATGAAGAACATGGCCACCGTGAGGGAATCGAGCTTGACGCCGACCGTGGCGGGCACGCTGCCCAGATCAGCCCAGTGATATCGGAATGCGTTAGCGGTGAGCGCCGCCCGCGACGCCGGGTCCTCGCCCCACCACCAGCCAATGAGCACCCAGGTGGCCAGCGCCAGCGGCACGCCCATGCCGAACACCACCGCGAACCAGCCGGACGCAGGTTTACCGAGCTTTGGCCCAAAGAATACGAGCACCCAAAAGCTAAAAAGCGGGGACAATACCCCACCGGCCAGCAGTAACTCGTAGGTGTGGCTATGCATCACGTGCTACCGCGGCAACCCGAGTTTCTCCAGCACCACAGCAGTCACAACCTGTTTGAGCATATCCACGAGACCGCTCTTGCAAGGTTCACTGAGTCTTTTCAACAACTTGCCAAATCGGACGATTGCCGTTGGCGTTCTCGGTGTCTCCGTGATCACATCAGCAACTACGTCAATCAACTTGGCTCGCTCGTCCGCTTCGATTTCTACAAGCTCGCACAAATACTCTTGCAGAGCATCGACCTTACGTTTTGTCCAAACAAATGCGTTCCCACACTCGGAACAATATGCGGGGGGTGTCCTAAAGAACCCATGAGTCCCGTAATAAGCACCCCGTACAGGTGCGCCGCAATCGTGGCATCCCCTAACGGCCGGACTTCCACAGTTCTTGCAGAAGTCCGCGTTTGAATCGGGGAATTCGCATGCATGCTCATTGATCACATGACCATTCTCGCAGACGCAGGCTGTGTCGTAGCCACGAACTTCTGGCTCCCACCGATCTTCATCTAGACTCGCATATGGGCTGTCCAATTGTCTCTTTTGTCTCATGATCATCCCTGAAGGCTCGTGGCTTGGTCCACGTCGACCGTGGCCAGGTTCTTATACAGATTAATGCAGATCCCGACGGCGATCGCCGCTTCCGCCGCCGCGAGCACGATGATAAAGAGGGCATTGATCGCTCCATCCACCCGCCCCGGCCCCAGGTATCGATCGAAGGCCACGAAGTTGATCGCGGCCGCGTTCAGCACCAATTCGACGCCGAGCAGAATGCCGATGGCGTTCCGCTTGGTCATCATGGTAAAGAGGCCCATGCAGAACAGCCCCGCCGCCACGATCAAATAATGATTTAACCCGATCGTCATTCGGTTACTTCTCTTGCCGGGCCAAATGCGCCGCCCCCACCATCACCACCATGAGCACCACGCCCGCCACTTCAAACGGCACGAGGTATTCGGTGAGCAACCGCCGACCGATATCCGCCACCGACGATCCCGGCACCATGCCTTCCACGCCGTGCCACCGCGTGGCCGTAATCACCGCTCCCAGGCACCCTAGCAACACGCCGCTCACCACCGCCGCGGCCAACAACTCGATCTTCCCTACGTCGAATCGCGCCCACGGCGACTTGCTCGTGAGCATGACTCCGAAGATCAGGAGCACCAGCGTCCCTCCGGCGTACACGATTAACTGGATCGCCCCCAAAAAGTTCGCCGCCAGCAGGAAATACATCATCGACACCGAGCCCAAGGCCACAAACAACCAAACGGCCATGCGCACGATGTTCCGCGACACGCAAACGCCCAGCCCGGACACCAGGGTCATCCCGGCCACGGTGTAAAACAGCACGGCCTCCAGCCATCCGCCCGAAGCCGCCGCGTTCATGACTCCCGTGCGTTCATCAACCGGCATTGTGACATCGCCCGAAGCAGCCGAGCCGATCAGGCCCATTGCCAGCGCGACGACGCCTACATGTGCGAACCTTCTCATCCGTAAACGTCACGCTCCCGCCATGGCATCCTGAACGAGGTTCCCGACCAGCCTCCGCCGATGGTAGAACCCGTACGCCGCGATCACCACGAACCCCAGGGCGAACGTCGCCCCGATCAAACCGAGAATCCAATTCGTGATCTGTTCAATCACCTTCCACGAGCCGCGCTCGGATGTCGACGCCCACACCCACAGGGCATTGCCCAGAAGTAAGATCATCGTCATCGGCAGCATCACCTGCACGCAGCCGTAGAGCACTTGGTCGATCCGAATTCGCGGCAGTGTCCACCGCAACCAGAGCTGCACATACAGGAAAAATACGCACTTGAGTACGAACCAGATCGGCCCGCTGAACAGAATTCCCTTTAACCCCTGAGCAAGTATCCCGTCACCCCACGAGTCACCCCACGCCGACGGTAGCGGCGATTGCCAGCCGCCCAGGAACAGGATCACCGCCAGCCCACTGACCACGAACATGGCCGCGTACTCGGCGAAGAAGAAAAACGACCAACGAAGGCCGGAATACTCGGTGTGAAACCCGGCGACCAACTCACTTTCCGCTTCGGGCAAATCGAACGGCGCCCGCTTGCAGCTCGCCAGCGACGCAATGTAGTAGCACACAAAGGCAACAAAGATGAACGGGTTTTGGAACGCCAGCCAATCGAACCAGCCCCCGGCTTGCGCCTCGCCGATCTTCACCAGGTTCAGCGTCCCCACCGCCGACACCGGGACGAGGAGGGCCATACCCATCGGAATCTCGTACGAAACCATCTGGCAGGCCTCACGCATCGCCCCGTACACGCTCCACTTATTGTTCGAGGCCCACCCGGCCATGATGACGCCCACGACCTCGATCCCCAAGACGCCGAGAACAAAAACCAATCCGACGTCGAGATCGCGAAAGACGTACGTCGCCCCAAATGGCAGAGCGAGAAACGCCAGCGCCGCCGGAATCACCGCGAAATACGGCGCCGCCCGGAACAGCGGCCCATCGGCCTGTGCCGGAATCAGGTCTTCCTTCAAGATCAGCTTGATACCGTCCGCGATCGATTGGGACCAGCCGTGCCAGCCGCCGACCCGCATTGGACCCAGCCGCGATTGAATGCGCCCCGCGACTTTTCGCTCCCACCAGATCGTGTACATCGGGATCAGGTTGAAGAACCCCAAGAGAGCACCGAGACCGATCAGGTCACGCACGATGGCGAATTGCAATGGCCAGAGCAGGACCGCCACCCAACCCGGAAGCATCGGCAGCGAACCCGTCAACTCCGTGACGGTGAGCGGAGCGCCGAACCAACTCGTCCGCGACGGATCATCCGCTCGGGCGACCAGGTCCGTGGTAACCCATCCAAAGAGCAGCGCCGTCAACCACACCGCGATGCAGGTTCCAACCACCGCGCTCAAAAGGACCTTTCCGCCATGGCGGTAGAGGAACCGGCCCCATCCTCGCCAAGTCTTGACCGCAAGTGCTGCCCCCAGGGCTGCGGCTGCCGTCACCAGCGGTCCCACGACCAAAAAGAGAAGAGCCACTGGATGACCGCCGAAGAGGGCCTTTGCCGCCCAATTCCCGACGGCGGCCACCACCAACAGTGCTATGGCAGCACCGATCGCCTTGGATGGGAATCCGTAATTCCCACGCTCCGCACGTGGGCTCCAGGGCAACGTAAACTGGGTCAAAACGCCTCTCCGATCGCCGACCCTCCGCGCCCGGGGCCGACAAAAAGACGACTTCGTGAATTCGGTCACGAATCCTAACGATTCCCGGTTCCCAGCGAAAGCGCTTTTTTTAGCCAGACGATCAGCGCTACGTTCGCTGACAACCCGCCCCTTGGGGATTTTGCGGCAAGCTCGCGACAGAGAAAGGACATTATGCTAGAATGGGGCCGCTGGCGGCGCATCTCGGTTCATTGACGTGACAGGGCACTCGCGCCGGCAAGCGTTGGGGTCCCATCCTCTCCATGGGTCCATTGGGCGTCGATCGTCGGAGCGGTGGCGTGCCTTGCGGCGCGCGGGAATTGGGAGGCAAAACATGCAAGTCAAAAAAGGGTTGGTGATCAAGGGGTTGGTGGTGTTCGTGGTCGCGGGCGTGCTCGCACCGCCGGCACAGGCGGCGTCGCACCTGTGGCGCGTCAACGAGCTATTCAGCAACGCCGACGGCACCGTGCAATTCATCGAGCTGAAGGAGTGTTGCGGTGGGCCTTCCGAGAACGGCACTGGCGGCAAAACGGTGACCAGCCTTACCGTGCCTCACTCGATCCCCCTGAACAACGTCGCCGGCAACACCGCGAATCGGCACATTCTTTTGGGGACGGCCGCCTTCGCGGCCCTGCCCGGCGCTCCGCCGGTTGACTACACGATTGTACCGAATTTCTTCGCTATCAACGGCGACACGATCCGATACGCCCCGGCGCAGAACTACGACTCGTGGATTTTTGGCGCCGGCGCTCTTCCCACCAACGGCGTCAACAGCATTCAGAAAACCAATCTGGCCACCCCGCACGAGGACACCTTCATCGTCGTGGTTAATTCGCCGACCAACTACGCGGGCCAGAGCGGCTCCGTGAACGCCGGCGGAGGCTGCACCGACAATGACGGTGACGGGTACGGCAACCCTGGCCATCCCTCCTGCCCAAACGGAGGCGCTACGGATTGCAACGATGGAAATCCTCTGGTGAATCCGGGTCAGAATGAGGGAGCCGCCGCTGAGTTTTGCTCCGATCTGATCGACAACGACTGCGACTCTAACACGGATTGCGTGGATTCCGATTGTGCTACCGTGCCCCCTTGCGCCGATTCTTGCGTATCAACACCCGGCACCCTCTGCGGCGGTTCGTGCGCCAACGCCGGGGAAACTTGTTATTCAAAATGCGTCCTGATCAACCCCTTCACGGGCGATGTCCAGGCCACGTCCTGCGATTGCAGCGCCGGTGAATGCCACGTGGAGGTCGATGGAAACGCCACCGCCGGCGTTCCGGGCAACCAATGTGTCGTTCCCGACAACGGAGGGGGTACGGTCACGCTGCCGCCCCCGAACTGCGGTTATCTGAGTCCGCAGGATGTCCACGAGATTATCAACGGGCTTCCCGTGACCAATCCGCCCACCACGATCCAGGTCGCCATCCAGCACTCGAAGTTTTTCTGCCGCGAGAATTGCGTCGGCGGTCAGAATAACGGTCACACCTGCACGACCGATGCCGATTGCCCCGGCGGCTCCTGTTTCAATGATGTGAGCGCCTGTCAGTTCCAGGTCGATTGTTCACAATTCGGCGGCGGCCTCGGAGGCGAGCAGGAATGCTCAAACTCCTTGGTTTCCATGCAATTGACCGGCACGGGCAATCTGTCGGGCTTCAATCGGATGATCAACATGCAGGCGGAGATGGAGACGCACATCGGCCCCCGCACCCCGGGCAATCCGGTCCAGTCCTTCGACACCGACATGTTTCGCCTGCAAGGCCAGATCGTGGGCGACCCCGATTTTGACTTGCTTCGGATCACCGCGGGCACGGCGTGGGGGTTGCCCAGCCCTGGCCACACCACGTTGACCCAACTTCCTGGTGGACAATGGTCCGTCGACAGCTTCTTCGACGTG
>Ga0137431_1000207_pt1 | contig 25958 bp, 19 predicted proteins | sample EasRivERMZT800_2_FD_104646 | JGI IMG/M metagenome (GOLD analysis project Ga0137431, IMG submission 104646) | Soil microbial communities from meander-bound floodplain in the East River, Colorado, USA - East River MetaG ERMZT800_2 | ecosystem: Environmental > Terrestrial > Soil > Floodplain ... | reverse complement strand
TAAAACTAAAAATAATAATTTTACATTAATTGACTCAACTAACGATTTTCCTAATCATGGTATGGCACTTAAAAGATTTGTAATCACTGTTGCCAAATTAATAATAATACTTACTGTGGCATATAATTTAATACCGATGTTATTAAATAAACTAATAATAATACTGTTTTCAATAAGTATTTCATATACTTTATGTATATCGTTAACAAGGAAGAATTAATTTAACAAGACAATAAAGCCATATGTCAATCATAACGATTGAATTAATTTCGACTGTACATTAAGCAGCATTTCAGCCACCCACTGGTGGACCAGTCTGTAGCGATATTTTACTCAACCGACGGTCTTAATGCAAAACAAACACCTTTAACCGTTTTAACCAGCATTGCTATATGGTTTTGTTTTATTTTTTATAATATATTTTTAGTAAAAAATTGCTATATTATAACCATAAAACTATGTATAACTTCGTATTTAATAATAAACAAATAATTTATTTTATATAAATTATCTTTAAAATTATTAACAAGAATTAAATACAATAATTATTAAATATACAATATAAGTAACATCTTTAAATCAAAAGTAATATTAATATAAGTTATACATATGAGGCTTAATAAATTTAATTATTATATAATATATATTTAATCCAGAATCATTTATTAATTTAAATTATTATTATTAGGATAATTTAAATTTTTATATCGATTGTGAATTTTAAGGGAAGCAAGTCATAAATTGTATTGTTTTAATTTATATCCAAATAAAGAATGATTAACTGAAAATGAAAAAAAATCAATAACTTTTTGTATATCTGTTTTAGATGATAATGTTAATTGATAGCAATCAGCAGAATCAGCTTTTATTGGTTTAGCTTCTCTCTTAGCTATTGTTAAACAAATTGCTTTAATAATTTCATAATTTTCCTTTCCTTTTTGTTTAATTTGAAAGAAAGCTGAACCATTAGTTTTAATACCAAAAGATCCCTCAGCCATTGTAAAACCAACTAATCAATTATCAAAAAAATCTAATTTAATTATATTATTACAAGTATAATTGATTATTGTAGGAATAAAATTTACATCTTTTCAATGTATAAATCTATTTTCTAAAATATGAATAAGTAAATTATATTGTTTTTTTCTATTATAATTTAAAAATTGAAGATTATACAATTTAATTAAAGGTATTATAACTGTTACTAAATCTTTCTTTGAAAAAATCAATCTAATCTGATTAATAGAATTTAAATTTGAGATAGATCCCGTTTTTAATACTTCTGTTATATAATTAATAAGAGCTTCATCCCTTTTATGTAATCTAATAACTAAACGTATTCTAATAGTGCTTTTTACATTAGATTTAGATAATTTATTATATTGCTTTTGAGGTCCTATCTCAATATAACCATCCCCATCCATTAAACCAACAAACATACTCATAAAATCTTTATTAGGTTTCATAAACATCGGATTAAAGTTATTAAATTATGTTATTTTTGAGTTAAAATTTTCAATATCCATTCTTTTTTCTTTTAAATTTTTATTTTTTATATAATAATAAGGCATACCTCAGAGGCTCATTTGGCCATATGGTAATACATACATACTTTAATAAAGAAAAATTTTTAAAAAATTTTTCTTTATTTAGAGCAACTTACTTTTTTCGTTTACTCTATTAACGAGTTATATTTTCAATTAAAAAGCTTCGCCTGTGCATTAAGCAGCATTTCAGCTACCTATCAGTGACCCAGTCTGTCGCGATTTTCTAGAAAACCGACGATCTCTCATTTATAAAATTAAAAATTTATAATCATTTTGATCGTTTTCACTAATATTGCCAAAGAACCTATCCTCTCTAGTTTCTTCAATAACTTTGTCAAGCTATTCCACTTTATTTCCAAAATAAATGTATCCTTAATTTATAAATACATATTCTGATTTCTTCAATAAGAAACTACTTTTCTCTAGAGATTACGTAGAAATTTATACTCATGGGACTATAATCAAAAATATATTTCTTTATTTATTATTTTGTTTTACACCTAATTCTATTTTTCAACGTTTTTTTAATATCTTTTTCTCTGTTTTTAATATTCTAGATATAGTTTTTACATTACATTGCAGAGATTCCGCTGCTTTTTTTATACTAAAGTACCTACTGTTTAGAGTACCATCTAAATTAAAGACTAATAATTCTTTTGACCTTTTTTTCATATTTAATAAACCTTCCTCTGAATATATTAACTTTTTTCTATTTAAACTAGACTCTCTTAATTTTTCAATTGTCTCTTTAGATAAAGATTTATTTTTATTTAATTCCCCTATCCTATCTCGTCTCTCTTGACTATATTTAGCTCTCATATTTATTCGAGTAATATCAGTATGTTTATATCCGAAACTATTTCCTGCCTCTGTTAATATATTATAATTGGGTAGTAAAGATTTTAAATAAAAATCTTCTAAATCTATTAAATCTTTATTATTTACTCTATTAATAACATGAGGGAATAATTCTAAAACTAAAAAGGCAAAATTAAAAAGACTATATTTAGCGATAGCTAATTTTACTATTTTACTACCTGTCTTATGAATTAAATGATTACTAAATCTAGTATATATTCTACCTGTCGAAGCTGATCCAATATAATAATCTAAAGTTATTTTATTTAATATTAAATATATACCACTTAATCCTTTAGTATCATTTAATATATTTTTTTTTGTTTTTTCTAAATGTATATTTTCATAAAGAAAAATGGGATTTAATTTCTTGTCTTTAATAAAATTAAGTAATATATCACTATGTTCATTGTAATTTTTCGTCGAATAATCTCTCCTTTGCATTTTATTATACAGAACATTATTAATAATTATATTTTTTTTACATATATTTTTTGATCATTTTGGGCCATAGTTTTTACCCAAGAAAGCTGTAGCCATCATTAAAAAAAAGATTATAGTTCCTATCACTCATACTCCAGTTCTAGGTGATCTATAACTTCCATAATACAAACCTCTACTAATATGCAAATACACAGCTATAAAGAAAAAAGAAGCCATATTAGCATGACTCATCCGTAACAACCACCCATCATTTACATCTCTCATAATATGCTCTAAACTATGAAATGCCGCTTCAGCCGATCCTTGATAATGCATTGCTAATAATATACCTGTAACTATTTGAACAACAAGACATAACCCTAATAAACTACCAAAATTTCATAAATAAGATATTGTTGATGGTTGTGGACTATCAACTAAATAACTATTAAATATAGTTAAAACAGGATTTGTTTTAAGAATTCTCATATTTTTTTTTAATTATTAAATCCTAACGACAGGTCAAGATAAGATCAACAGAACAAACATTAACATAGAAAAAAAAAAGAAAATATTTTCTTAGTAATAATAAATAAGTACTTCCTTTAATTTAAATATTTAATAGTTCATATAAATTATATGAACTATTAAATATTTCTAATAATTAAATGTAACAAAAATAATAACTAAAATTTTATTAATATTAATAGTATTATGAATACAAGAAAGCTCTAATAGCTACAAAAAAAAATTATTATCTCAAATATTACACTATATTATTTGTATTAATATATCTATATTTAAAAAATAAAAGTAAATTAATTATACTTATTCTAATTTAAAATATATATACCTTTACATTACTACTTATAGTCAAAAGTATATAATATATACCAAGAAAAATATAAGCTGCTTCTTGTTAATAATTAATTTAACTTAAATAAATTAGACATTTAAAGTATACAAGTTTCATTTAAATAGACCCATATAAATAGGTTCAACTCAATATAAATTAATTAATCTTAATATCAATACTAAAAAATAACTCTAATAAATTAGAGTTATTTTTTAATTAATTCTATAAGAAAATATATGAATTATATAACTTAATCTCTTTCATTTCAACTCTAATATCAACTCCAAAAAAATAAATTAAATTTATTTTATCATGTAATCTAACAGACTTTCCCTTAAAACAAATAATATACATATTTGTTTACTTAATTATGTTTTTCTTAGCTCAAACCATACATTTTATAAAAAATAAATAATAACAATACTTAAATATATAATTAATAAAAAAAGTATAATATTTTTTTTCAACATATAACTAATATAATAATAACTTTTTTAAGTTAATACTAACTAACTAAAAATATAAAATTAAATAACTAGAATAAAAAATTTTTTATTTAATAGATATTCATAATTATTAATTCTTTTATCTTAGTCGCTATGCTTTTATAATATATAATTATATATTATATTAGTGTAAACTTACTGAGTCCTTAATATAAGAAGAAGTTAAAATACTATATACATAACTTTGTATACCTGCTATTGCTAACTCTAACCCTGATATCGCAGTTATTAAAATTATAGCTATGAGTCCCCCTGTTAAAACAAGATAAATAGTAGCAGTTAATCCTAAAAAGCCAAAACCGGCTAAGATTAATAATAAAAGATGTCCTGATATTAAATTAGCACCCAGTCTAATACCTAAACTTAAACCTTTTGCTATATAAGATATTAATTCTATTAAAGCTAATAATGGAACTAATATTAATGGAGTACCCTCTGGTGAAAAAAGAGTAAAAAACTTCAAGGCATGTAAAATTAAACCAATAATAGTAACACCAAATCAGATAGTAGAACTCATTGATAAAGTACTTACTAGATGAGCAGTTGTAGCGAAATTATAAGGAATTAATCCCATTAAATTACTAAATAATATATAAATGAATAAAACAAAAATTAAGACAAAAAAATATAAACCAACTAGGGCCCCTATTTGACCTAAAACCATATTATATATAGTAAAATATATAGCTTCCGTACTAAAAGATCAACTATTAATTTTTACATTATCTTTAAAACTACCGTATAAATAAAATAATAATATAAATGTTACAACTAATCCTATATATACTAATATATTTGTTATTAAACCTAAAGGTGTATAATTTAAACCTAAGAAATTACCAAAAAAAGGTTGTATTTCAAATTGATCCATTGGTGATTGTAAACTATTAATAAAAATATTACTATCCAAATTTATCATTTAACCTTTTACATTTTTAAATTCGTTTTTATTTTACAATCTATCTTAGATATAATACTCGATATACAAATTTACTTAACCTAATAACTTTTTAATAATTTATATTTTAAAAATTAATATAAATCTTTATATTCGTTTTTATTTTATTTTTTATATTTTCAAAATAAATATAAATTAGATACTTTAAACAACTCATTATAATAAATATCATAATATACCTAACATATTAACTATCTTATTTTTCTTTATAAAAATAAACTATATATATACTTTGTGTCTAGATTCGAACTAACAAAATTTTTTATAATAATTACTCCATCTCTATTATCAAGTATTATAACTCTTTAACATAAATGTTTTATTATTAACTAAAATACTTTTCCTTTTAAGTTTAACAAAGTAAAGGGAAGGTCGGAAAGAAACAATATAAAAGATATAAATAAAAAAAGTAATAATACTTATAAATTTAATAAATATTATTAATTTTAATGATTTATCTTCTCTCAAATTTAAGAGAATAAAAATCTAATAACAACTCTTTTTTTTTATTTTCAAAAATATATTTAAAAATTAACACCATAAGGCATCATATCAAAAGTATAAAATAAACAAACAGTAAATAAAATATAAGCGAAAACTAAAGGTAATAATTCTTTTCAACATAACGACATTAATTGATCATATCTTAATCTAGGAAAAGAAGCCCTAACTCATATATAAAAAAAGACTACTATTATAATTTTGAAACCTAAAATATAAGATCCATATACCTTATCTAATAATAAACTAATTGAACCAAAAAGAGTATCTTTACTACTAAACAAAGTTAAAGATTCTACTTCTCAATTTCAATATTCTGAATAAATAATTTCATTACTATAATAAGGGATAGGTATTACTTTATTATATACACTAAATAACATATTATAATAATAAGAAAAATCAGAAGGTAAATAATAATTATACACAAATAAAAAAGGATCAATTAACAATTTATGTAAATCAGGACAATGGTGACCACCCAAAAAGAAAATAGCCATAAAAGCAGACATTAAAATAAGTGAAGAATATTCACCTAAAAAAAAAAAAACAAAGATACTTGCCCCATGTTCAGTCATAAACCCTGCTACTAATTCTGATTCCAAATAATTATTTAATAATAATATAAATTTAAATATTATCGACAAGAAGAGATCTACGTAAAATATACTTATTTGATTTTCATATTAATATTTTACCACTTTTTATATATCTTCCTATTGTCGTTTCATGCAAATTCATTAATTTTGCTATTTCTACTGAACTCGATAATACATCAAATAATTCAAATCTATCTTCAAAAACTCTATATAAATAAACAGATTTACTTAAAGGAGCAGATATCAAAATCTTACTTCTTTTTTTTTGAGTTCTTCCAAACATTGAATTCTTTTTACCTGATACAGATAACTTTATTTTTAATTTAGTCTTTTCACTACGTGGTTTACCTAATTGAGGATGTTTTTTTAACTTAAATCGATTTTTCATTTTTCATTTAGCCTCATTATTATGTTTATAACCTAACATAGAAGTTGCTATTAATTTAAAGTTATAAAGGAATTCAGATTTAAAAAAGGAAATATAAGTTCTTTCTAAATCTACTAATTTTATATTATTTTCAATATTATACGTTTCAAATATAACAAAATAAAAACAACTTAATCCGTATTTTTTAATAGCACGTTGCAAATTAATATTAGATTTTATACCATTTATATGTTCCTCAAATCGTTTTATTAAATTTTCACTACTACCAATATACAGTTTATTATTTATTTTACAAAGAAAACCGTATATTCCTTTTAAATCTTTTAATTCTTTTTTATTTTTTTTAGTGTATCAGCATTCTCCAAAATATCATAAATCCTATATGGATATATGGTATTTTTATTATCTGATAATAAAATAGAATTTCAATCAAGAAATGTATTAGCACAATAGAAATAATAATTATTATTAATAAATAAATAGGACTTTATCATATAAATAAATACAAATATATAAGCATAAACATATAAGAATAGTTTATTTATGTTTACGTGAAGTCTCTGAAGAGCGACATAAAGATAACTTTTCCTTATGACTTTCCTGCTGATTCCCTTAATTAATAATAAGAAAGAATCCCAGCATATAGTAAACTTTATTAAATAAATTGATATAAAAAAATATAGCTTATATCAATTTATAAGGCCGAATTCAGCCTCTGGTAAATCAAAAGGAGGTCTATTTGTTTCCGCTAAAATCGCAATAAAAAAAGCTAATCCAATTGGCATCAAGGGAAAAATGTTTCACACAGCTTGTTGGCATTCAACAATATATGTTAAACTGAAAGAACCTGAGAATAATATCAATATTAAGATAATAGAAGAAAATACTAATTCATATGAAAGAAGTTGTGCTGTAGATCTAATAGCTCCCATAAAGGCATATTTACTATTTGCAGCTCAACCACTAATTAATATACCATAGGATCCTATTGAAGATACAGCTAAAGCAAAGAATACACCTAATTCATAATCAAAAATAGCTAATCCATCACCAAAAGGTATAATAGATCAACCTAACAACGCAAAAACTAAGGTAATACATGGACCTATTATAAATAATAAATTATTAGATTGTCTAGGTATAATTATTTCTTTCACTAATAACTTCAAGGCATCAGCAAAAGGCTGAAGTAATCCTCACACACCCACAGCATTTGGACCACACCTACGTTGCATAGCAGCCATAATTTTTCTTTCAGCTATTGTTACAAAAGCAACAGCCATTAATATAGGAATTAATACAATTAAAACATCTAAAATATTGACAAATACACTCATCCTCTTTATATATATTATATATTTTTATTATAAAAATACTCCTTATCATAACAAAAATAACTTATTATGATTTCAAATATAATTAATATTTAATTAATTAGCTTTTAAGTTAAGTATTATATAATCAAATAGGCAAATACAAAAATTACCTATATATAATCACACAAACAATATTTAAATAAGACTAATACCCATAAATCAAGTCAATACCTTAAATATAAAAATGGATAACGAAACAGAAAAAAGAGAATAAAAATCCGTCTTAATTAAATATCAAAATAAATAAATAAAATTTAAATAACTAAATTTATTTATTTACTATAAGATATCAACATTTATTAAATGAAATTAAAAATAATAATTAATTTTTAATTTCACTAGAATTAGAATGTGCTTTTTTTACTATATTCAAAGCACCTTCTTTTAATTCATATATAAAACCTACAATTAAAATATACAAGAAAGCAATTACATTATTTTTGCTTATAGTTTGATTCTTTTGATAAATTACGGTATAAGGAAAAGCTAAAATTATCTCTAAATCAAATACTAAAAATAAAAGAGATACTCTGTAAAAGATAACATTGAAACGTTCTCGTGTCTGAACAAAACTAGTAAAACCACATTCAAAACCTCCTCCTTTATCTAAATATTTTACACTTAGTGAAAAATAGGAATTAACAGCTAATAATAATAAAGCTACTATTATATTAGCCAATGCAAAGTATGTTAAGTTTCCCAATATACCTTCAGAAATCATTACATCCGGATTTAATATATGAGAAAATGAAGGTATAAAAATACTTTTATTTATAATAGTATTATAATTAGAAAGATTATAATTTTTATCTCATTTAAAGCTTTCATTCTTATCATACCTTATTTTATTACAATTAACATGAAAATAGGCATTACCTTCTTGATATTTAACCTGTTTATAACTCTTAATAAAATAAAATAAATTATTAAATAAAAACAAAAAACTAAATTTAAATATATAAACTAAGTTGTTTAAGATAAATATAAATCAGTAACATATGGTTGTTAATAAAGAAAAGTATAAAATACTACTTTTTTTATTCCTTATTATATTTATTACTTTTATTTCTTCAGAATTATCTGCTGTTAATATTATTGCACCTACCATACCTAATAATAATATAACACTCATAATATATATATAAGAATGATAAACAGTATATAAAATATCACCAATGGCTGATATTTGTGTTATCCTATTAGCAGCTAAGTCTCAATCAGGAGCTATCAATAAATAAGAATCTCCACTATCTATATCAAAAAGAGAATCTAAATATTTAGAAGAATCATCTACAGAGTAATACAACCCAAAGAAATCAGAAAATTTATTATTTTCCCTCTCTTTATTTAATATATCTTGATTTAATATATCAAATCTATATTCCTTATCTATATTTTTTTCAAAAGAAATATATTTATACATTTCTAAGTCGGAAAATAATGAGTTTTCACTGTTATATTCAAAACATATTTTATTATTTCCAATTCAAGGTAAATGACTTCTTTTATCTTGAAGAACAATATTATTATCTTTTAAAGAAATTAAACAAGATTCTTCTTTCATCGATTTAGGTTTATTTAATATATTAAATAATATAGGTTTTTCATATATTTTTTCTTCAAATGATAATCTCTTTACTTTAATTAACCCTATACTATATAAAATTTTTTTTAACACAATTAAAAACCCACCTAATAAAAGAAATAATAAAGGAAGGTAATTATTACTTCTTTTTTCAACAACCTCAACATCAATCATCATTATTATAAATAAAAATAATATAGCTATCGCTCCAATATAAATTATTATATATGAAATACCTATATAAGTAATTCCTATATATATTAAATAAAAAGCAACTAATATATACAGCACAATTAAGTTAAACACCGATATTATTGCGTTTTTAGTAGTTATAACAAATATTGCAGCTATAACCGCGAGTAAAGGTAACAAACCTTTCAATGTAATCACAGGTAATAATAATTCCATTAACAACATTGAAGTAAAAAAAGAAATATAGGATATCAATTATATACTTTTATTAATTGACATCAACATAAATTCTATTAATACTTTAAAATAAAAAAAAATAAATTTATCAAATATTAATATAAAAAATACAACTAATATATGTATTCACTTTATATCTATATATCTATTTAACAAAAAAAATAAGTGTTAAAAAATATATTATTTTTATAGAGTAAACATGTGCTTATCTCTTATTTAATTTACTAATCTATTTTTACCAGTTATCTAGACAAATAACATTAGATATTCCTCCTTATTAATAATTATTAAAATAAAAGAAAATTTAATAATTATTTTCTTAAAATATGAATAAAGGATAAAGGTATAGAAAGCAAAAAAAACATTTCGGTTTTAACCGAAACTGAGAACGGACGGAATTGAACCGCCTATAGTAAAACTAATGAGTTTACAGCCCATCTCTCAAACCAAATGAGAATCATTCCCAAGGAGAGTATTAATGATATTTTTAATTTCCAGCTGCAGGTTCCCCTACAACTACCTTATTTCGACTTAACAGACATTAAAGTAACACATTAAAATTTTCACAAAAAAACTTGAAATCCTCTTTTTATTATTTCCGACTTACTTAAATATTCAAACAAATATAATATATTTAAAAAGAATAATTAAAAACCTTAGATTTAACCTAAAAAAATTTTAAGATTAATAGTTTAAAAACAAATAGATTCAAGTAATATAATAATATAATATATATGAGATAAAAGATCTAATCTAATATATGAATATATTACTTATTAAGTGTAAGTCACTCGTATTTAAGCATAAAACCCTTCCTGCATATACTTCTTTCTCCGCCTGACGAGTAGTTAGTACACCCCAGATATATAATTCACCGTAACGTGCTGATTTACGATTACTAGCAATTCCTCCTTCATGTAGCCGAGTTTCAGGCTACAATTGGCACATAACTTTTCTTATTTTATAGGATTAGCTCCGACTTTACTTTCATTGCTTCCCTTTGTTAAGAAACTTGCGGCACGTCAATAGCCCACTTCATTCACGGCAATTCAAAATTTATCATACAAAATATATTTACCATAATCTATTATAATTCATTCCTTCTTTGATTTTTATATTTTTTTCAAATCCTTTTACTATTAAATGATCATTAATTTTCATTATTTTAATCACTCTTTTAAAATCTTAAGAATCTAAAGCTATTTGTCCTTGGACAGGTTACTTATCGAAAAACGGAATTATTATATTAACCATATCAGAAAATTTTGTTATTTATATATACAATCTTTAATATGATTGTAATATTTTTATGTTTTACATTTGGTATTCCAATACTTTTAGATACTTTTAGATGCTAAAGGATAAAGTAATTATAATAAGGAGCCAAACTTTAAATAACATCTAATTCTCTAATATGTAATCCGCCCATAAAAAACCAAAGATTCAATTTAAGTTTTTTAGTAGAAACTGGTAAAATTTTATATTGGTTAGAAGGGTTTTTGATTTGATAGTTTCTTTCGAAACCCGTTAGAGCACATCTTAAGTATATTAATTTATATTTAATACACCAACTACCGTATGCTCGTTGCTCTTTTACAGAATTCAAGGTGAATTCTGACTTAGATCCGCGATTGCCCATTTTTTTTTCATCTATTTTATGGCTTATTACTATACATGGGTAATTAATCCATCCACTTATAGCCTTTCGGCTATAGTTTAGTACCATAAACTTTAGGGTGTCCCCGGAGTTTGATAATTTATCCCGAATTAGTGTTTTCCCAGAACACATAGCAGGGCCATAACGACTTGTCTTGATCCCCGATTAAACATATGAACATATATCCTTTGTATGAATATAGTTAACATAAAATGTACCCGCATTTTGCTAATAAAACAAACGAATCCTTTTTTATGCTAACACTTACAATAGGTTAATTCATTTTCCATTTTTTGGATGTTCTTCTTTTATATCAAAAAATTAATTTAGTTTATTACTTTATGCACTAATACTAAATTAGCCAAAATTTTTTTATATTGACCGAAGGGGGTTTGCGCCCGTTTCAATAGGAATTAACCATACGTCTCGCGACACGGACTAAAGACAGCCATGCAACACCTGTAACTATATTAATTCAAATATTATTCTTTCGAATTCTATGCAAGAAGTGGTAAGGTTTTACGCGGGTTATCGTATTAAACAACATGCTTCACTGCTGGTCTCTGTGGGCCGTCTAATGATTTGGGTTTCCGCCTTGCGACCATACTCCCCAGGTGGTATGCTTAATACCTTCGTTTATACGTGTACGAGATTATATATCCAATAACCTATTTTATATCATTATTTTCATTATACAACTATATATTCTTAATTCTATTTTTCCTTAATTATCTTAATTCCTCCTACAATAACTTAAGAAATACTAAAATTAAAAATTTTATATAACTCAATAATAAAAACACAAATTAATATAATTCCCTATACTTTATACTAAAAAATGTTCTTATTATTTTTAAGGAGGAATATTAAAATATTGATATAATTTTCAAGACAAATTAGAAGATTGTTTATCCTTCTAATTATTAAAGAAAATAATAATAAAAAAAGAATGAATAATAATCTTTATCTCTACACAACAGCATACATATTTTTCTGCATGGACTACTGGGGTCTCTAATCCCGATCGATACCCATGCCTTCGTACCTCAGCGTCAGTCTTCAATAGTAACATGCTTTCGCCGCTTCGCAACCCTTCAAGTATCTAGGTATTGTTACACTCCACTCGCTGTATTTGTTACTTCTTTTGACTCTAGTATAATAATATCAATTACACATCTTAGGTGTCTTTTACTCAGAGATTGAACTATACCGCCTACGTACCCTTTAGACCCATTAATGACGAGTAACGCTTGCCTCGCACGTCTTACCGCGGCTGCTGGCACGTGTCTTAGCCAAGACTAGGTAGGTCTTTTTTATTTTTATTTTTTACTCTCTTGAATATATTCCTGTATTCAATTAAATAATCATAAAATTTCGATATCAAATGTATATACTATTATTCTTCATACAATATAGGTGGATTATATTAAAAGAACAATATTTCCAAAATAAATATTAAATAATGTTATTTCGAAAAGAATAAATGGATCAATCCATTTCCCATACTTACATAGTTATCTCCTTTCAGTTATACTAGTTATTACTAGTGCTAAAAGGTACATAAAGATTAACAAACCTTGAAATAATATTATTTCAGAATTCTGTTAACAAATATAAGATAACGTCATAATCCTCTCTTCCTTAGGGTTTTACCTGGAACAATTCAGCACACATTAAGTGTTTTTTATCACCCCCTTAAATAGCTGGTTCGACCTTTCGGCCATTGACCAATATTCCTTACTGCAGGCAACATTATGTCGCTAGGCTGTTATTTCATCGCCAATGTGGTCGTTCATCTTCCAAAAATTCGACTACGCTTCAAAGGCTAGTTGAGCCATTACCTCTCCTACTACCTCCACGAGACAGGCCTATCCCAAAGCGAAAACTTTCCTTTAATCTTCTGTTTTTTTATTTTCATTATTAAAAATATTTCTTTTTTTTCACTTATTTTACAATATTTTTATTTTGTTACTTCATTTTAAAATATTTTATAGTATAATACGTATATTTAATTATAACTATATCCTTAATTCAAATATACAATTTAAATATTCAAATTAAATTTAATAATTACTTTTAACACAAGACAATTATAAGGTATTTAACCTTACTCTGGGGTAACGTTCCTGATTTTCCTCACCAGTTCACCACTTCCCTTTCTATCAATTTATAACCTTAATGCTTTACATTTAAAGTATATATAAATATAATATATAATATTTATATGGATATATATATATTATATAAACCTTTTTCCGCAATAATATAAATAATTGACAATATAAATAAATTATAACTTTAAGCTACTTATCTATTTTATCATAATATTCTTATAATATACATTCAAATATTTCTTTTATATAAATAATAGATTAATTCCTATTAAATATTAATATATTCTCTTTATATTTATGAAAACCAAATAAGAACATGAATTATTTATTTTTCACCTATTGCTTTTTTATATTTATATAACATTAAGCTTCATTATATATATTGTTTAATACTAAGGTCGTTCGATTCGCATGTATTAAAGCCTCTAAATAGCGTTCACTCGGAACCATCATCAAATACATATTTTCTCAATAATAGGATATATAATATATAATACACAATTAATATGTATATATAATACATTTTATTTAAAATTTAATAAACCGCGTTATTAAATTTTAAATATAAGCATTATAATTGCATGAAAAACAAAATTGATTTTTTTCTCTTATGCAATTAGTCGTTAACAGGAATCGAACCTATATACAAGCATTAACAGTGCTCTGCTTTACCATTAAGCAATAACAACAAAGTTTTTTTTATATATTCTTTATTTTCATTTCTCTTCCCTATTACTACATTTATAACAAATAATTTAATTTTGAATACCAATTATAAATGATATAAAAACATATTAGATTTAATTTTGCTTTAATTATAATTAAAACTATTTAAAATCTAATAATAATCAGAACCAACCAATAATTTGGTTCTTCTATTATTTTATTTACAGCAATCATCTTATTAAATATAAAAGAAATAAGTATTATTATTACCTTAATTTTTATATATTTTTTTCTTTTATATTATTAAATATAATTTTTAACAATACTAAATTAAAGAAAAAAGGAAAATATAAATAAATTAATTTATCTAAAAAAAAACATTAAAAACAAATAGAAGTTTGTTAATGAGATTCGAACTCATTTATATTAATATTTAATTAATAAATATAAAATTTTATATTTATTAATATTATGTTTTTCATAAACTATAACAAACGAGGGAGAATATAATAAGGAAATAAATTGTTAATAAACCTAAATAATAGTACCACTATTATTTTATATTAAACATATATTTATTTATATTAATTTAGACATAGAAAGGAATAAAATATATAAATATAAATTACCCTCTTTTGTTCCTATTAATCTAAAAATTATTTTATAATTATCTCATGAATTAAGAGTAAAATATTATAAAATTTATTGTATTGAAAAAGTATAAAATTATAAATTTCATTATTGATCTAATAATCATGAAAAAAATTTTTCTACTTCTACTGCTTGTATTTTAATTGGCATTGAAGAATGAAGTACTCCACATATTTCAGAACATTGTCCATAAAAAAAACCTGTTCTTTCTATAATTACAGAAGCTTGATTTAAACGACCAGGAGCTGCATCTACTTTAAAACCTAAAGCAGGTACGGCTCAATCATGCAAAACATCAGCTCCTGTTATTATAAATCTGATATGTGTATCAACAGGTAATATAACAGGATTATCTACTTCCAACATTCGTAGTTCACCTTTTTCCAAGCTTGCTTCATCTTTCATATAAGAATCAAAATTAATAATTTCATTTTCTTCATTTAAAAAATCAGCATATTCATATTCTCAATACCATTGATGTATTATAAGAAATATTATTATTGTTAATAATATTACTATTATAACCGACTGTACATTAAACACTTTTTCAAATGCCCACCAGTGATCCAGTCTGTAGCGATCGAATATTAAAATATATTCTACCGACGGTCTGAAATTAATATTAATTTTTTAACCGTTTTCACTTATGTCGCCTAAAAAAAAATTATCTATAATAAATAATACTTTTTTTAAAGGATCCTATCAGAACCTTAGAAATAACATTTTATATATTTCTCGACTATTAATATACATTAAACAAAATAAATAAATCTTCTTAATATGTAATCAAGTTTTAATTATAAGCCTAGTTTATATAACATTGAATTATGTATAAAAGGAGAAACAAGTTCTCTTAATCTTGGTATAGATTTATTTTTAATATATATAGAATATTGACTTCGGGTATTTATACTTTGAATATTACTTATTAAACCGAAATTTTTATTTAATATACTAATTAAAAGTTTCACTTCTTTTAAACTAAATGCATTACAAGCAACACGTACTCCACTTTTTGTTCAACATCCATCATCAGATATTCAAATAGCCAGAGCTAAAGGAGTCAAATATTCACTTACGTTAGAATGAATTCTTTTTTTACCTTTTTTATAAAACATTTTATATATTCAATCAAAACTTCTAAATGTATAAGTATTAAATTCATAACCATAATACTTTTTTTCTACTCCAATTTTTTTTATACATCGAGTATACAATCGGGGTTCTAAATTAGAGCAGTAACCTCGATTATAAAAAAAAGAATATAATCAAAATAAATATTCTTTATGTATAATACTTTGTCTAAAACAAAATCTAGTTCCTTCTACATATCTTTTACTACCATAAGAATCGCCTAAGAGAGAACCAATAATTACAGAAATAACATCTTTATCATGAGGACCTATTCTCCTTTTAGCTTTCACTAGTACATGAAAATACCTGTAAAAAGAATTTTTTTCATATAAACTTTTATACTTACTTAGTTTATCTAAATAAAATGTATATAATCTCAGGCCATCTAACTCAAATTCTTTATATAAATAAATAAAAGAATTAAAAAGTTTTAAAAAGAGACCTGTTACTTTAACAGTCATAGCTGGATCAATAACTTCATCCATTAGGTAAAGCAATTTAAAACTAGGAAAAGCTATAGCAACTAACACAAGAGCTGGTCCTACTGTCCAAATAAGTTCGATTAATGTACCATGGTTCAAATATCTATATACTAATTTATTTCGTGATTTATTAAAATTTCAAATAATAGAAAGCATAATTCAAGATACACCAAATAAAATTACTACTAAATAAAACATAATTCTGTTATGTAAATCTACAATCCCCTCAAAAGATGGACTTGCTCCATCTTGAAAATATAAACCTCAAGCCAAAGGAACATCAGACATTTTTGATTTATATTTTGAATTATCTTTATTATAAGACACTCAAATTCGAAGTATCAATGCTAACATTATTAGCAAAACAAATCCAATTAATTTATAGTCAACCATTCGGTAATTACCAGTACAAGAACAAGAACAAGAACCCCCACAACAACATTCATCATAATCATAACCACCATATAGTAAATGATTCATTAAGTTTAAGCTAAAGCCATCAAATAATTCATAAACTGAATTAAAGTCATATTCTATTAAAAATCGCATTTTTATTTATATTTATATTTTATTACTATAGTCTCATATAAATTTAGGTTAATTAAAATTATTTAGTATAATTATATAACACTTTCTTAATTTATACAATTTCAGACTCATAAATTTCTATATTAAAATTTGAAAACAAATTTAGAAATTAATAACCCCACTACCTCAAGATAGGGATAAACTAGTTCCTCGAGGCTTAAATTATTAAGCCTAAGAAATCTAAAAAAAGATTTAACTAATAAATTATTAGATAATAACTCTATTTCATCTTACCAGTATATATAAGATTAATTAAATGTTTGAAATAAAGGTATAGTAATCATGTAAATTGTATTAATTAAAATATATGGTTTTAATATGTAAAATAAGGATAAATTAGTTAACAAAGCTATAATTAAACTTAAACTATTGCTAGGTAACATAGGTAAAATATTATCCTGATTTAGAGCATCCAAAGTAAACTCAGGTTTTCTAGAAAAATTAAATAAATCATTATTTTTTACGTTATCAGTATACATATAATAGGGCATAAATACATCATCATAAAAATAAATAAATTTTACAATTCTTAAATAATAAGCAGCACCAATAACACTTGTTAATATAGCGATAATTGATGCAAAATAATAATCTAATTGCATACTAGATAACAAAACTTGCTGTTTAGCAAAAAAACCAATTAGTGGGGGAATACCAGCTAAAGAAAAAATAGTAACAGATAAGCAAAAAGCTAAGAAAGGATCTGTTGAATGCATACCTTTAAAATTTGTTAAAAAAGGGACAGGTGTATATAACCAATTATTTTCTTCTGTTTTAAAATCATAATAATGAAGATCCTCATTAACAAGAAAATAATTATGTATAGTATTAATTTTAATGTTTTTATCTGGATGAAATATATTATTATATCTATCTCATTCATCATATTTATGTTTAATTGATTCAAAGAAATCATGTAATGTAGGTTCAACATAAATATCTTTTCAAGAATATGGATTAATATCTAAAAGACGTATTGATAAAAAGTCCTTTTCAAGATAATATCTTGAATATAGATATCCTCAAGCTACCAAAATAAAAAATAAATTAAGATTAGTTATAGTATATTGAATTAAATAAAATATAAAAGCATCTAAACTAGTAACAGAGTTTAAAGAAAGAGCTAATAATAAAAACCCTACGTGCGTAATAGTACTATAACCAAATAATCTTTTTATTCTAGACTGACTCAAACCTACTACAGTACCTATAATTAAAGAAAATATGGCTGATAAAGTTAAAACATTAGTTCATAAACCTAAACTTGAATAGGAAGGATTTCAAAGTGAAAACTTAATATCCTTATTATTATTAATACATAAAGAATCAAATTCCTTCATATTTTGTATAATACCTTCATAATTTAAGTAATGTATACTTAATTTATTTATTAAATCAGACGAATCATATTTTTGTTCCAAATTATATAAAATATTAAGATTTAAACTAATATGTATATTATGAATTAATAATAACATTAAAATTAATATTGAAAGTTTGGCTATGATTATTAATCAAGTTGTACTATTAGTAGGCACATCAGAATAAACATCAGGAGCCCAATTATGAAAAGGGGCAGCTGATACTTTAAACAATAAACCTGCAAACAAAATTAATAAACAAGAATCAATAAAATAATTGCTAAGGCTATTTGAATAAATCATAAAAATATGTTCTAAATTTAACGTTCCAGTATATGCATATAATAAACTACAACCTAATAAAATGAAACCACTTGAAAGACCACCTAATAAAAAATACTTTAATCCACCACTAGTACCTTTAAATGATCTAATTTGAGATGTTGATAAAATATACAAAGTAAAACTCTGCAACTCTAAAGATAAATATAAAGATATCAAATTTTGTGATGATATTAATAATGAACCCCCTAATACAGTATATAATAATAATAAACTATATTCTTTCACTTCTAATTTTCTATATTTCAATTTCTTTTCTACTAAATAAAAAGTACTTATCTTTATTTTTGGTAATAAATTGATTAATTTCTTAATATTAGTAATTATCCAAATATAAAAACCAGATTTATTATATAAATCATTATATGAATAATAATATAATAATTTTTTATTATAATAATCTTTAAAATTAGACAAAAAAAATATATATTTTTTTTGTCCCTTTATTTCATCTTTATTCTCATTTTCAAGTATAAATTTCATTGACTTAGAATCATCATAATTTTTATAATTATATGGTACAAAACAAGTCAATATACTAATTATACCTCCTGTTATAAAAAAAATAATGTCAAAAACCTGTGACAAAACGGTAATTTTGAAAACGCCTCCATATATCCCTATACCACCTCCTATACTATCTACATCTAATGTATTATACGCAAGATAAGCACTCAAGATAAATATGATAAAAACGATTCGATTAAATTTTACATAGTCGGCTAAATAATTGTAACTACGTTCGATGCTGGATGTTGCCGCTAATAATAATATAAGAATAGCTATTATTAGCACTTAAGAAATAAAGGATTCGAACCTTTATAAAAAAAAATAATATTTTCTTTTTTTATTATTTAAATAACAATATTCTTGAAAATAATAAAATTTTTATATTTTACCTTTTAAATTAATTTCTTAACTACAAAGCATATTTATTTATTATTATGAATACAATAATAACTAATTCTTAATATTACTATTATATATTATGCCTTTTTTATAATAAAAAAGAAATAATATATTAAACATATTAATTTTAATAATATAATGAATATATTATTAAAATTAAGAAATAATAATTTATAATAATAATAAATTAAAATTAATAGAAAATAAACAAACTAACAGTATATTATTTAAGATTGTATAGGTAATTTATTAAAAGTATGAAAATGAGGTGGAGAATCTACACTTCACTCTATATTTTTACTTAATTTGGCATTATCTGATCAAGCCAATACATCTTCAAGATATTCATCTTTAATTCATCCATCTCTAGTTACTTCTTTACCTTCCTCAAATTTATCACAAACTAAAGAAATAAAATAAGCAGTCATTATTACTGATAATAGTGAACCAGCACTAGCTATTAAGTTTCAACCAGCAAAAGCATCTGGGTAATCTGCAATTCTTCGAGGCATACCTTGTAAACCTAAAAAATGCATAGGTAAAAAAGTTAAATTTACTCCTATGAATAAACCTCAAAAGTGTAATTTACCTTTTCTATCATTATATGTTAAACCTTCTGCTTTTGGTGATCAGAAATATCAAGCAGCAAATAAAGCAAATACTGCACCCATTGACAATACATAATGAAAATGAGCTACAACGTAATATGTGAATAATAGAAAATGAAATTATTTAATTAATTTTCATTTCTCCCTTTTTATATATTTTAATTATATAATTTACAAGGGGATTGGACTATCTCTTTATTAATTATAATTCTTATCTTTAAAATTAATACATTGCGTATAGTCTCTACAGATTAATCAAATTAAATATAAATTAAAATGATAAACCCACGGTGTCAATTACAATATTGTCGTATATACTAACATCATATATATATTATAACTTTCACCGTACATAAAGTATAAATAATATTTATACTTTATGGATTAAATATATGCATAAATATATACTTAACCAAGCAATGTGACAACACAACACATATAATAACAATAAAAGAAATTAATTTTAATATAACTTTAAACAAGTTTGTTATGATAGTTATAAAACTTTTTATATGATATATTTTTATAACCTAACAGGGGATATCTATTAAAATGATCAAAAATTAATTTCCTTGATTCAGCATTATAAAGATATAAACGAAGATATTGAAAATCACTTCCTTTATTAGATTTGTCCTTAATAATAACATTATTACTTTTAAAATATAACTTTATCCAGTTTAAAATATGAATTTCATCATTTTGATCTATAGTTAATTTAGAGTTTCTTAATTGACCTTTTTCATTAAAATGTAAATTAAAATTACCTTCTGCTTCAATAAACCCTGACAACCAACCAGGAAAATAAAAAGGTAAGTCACTAATATTATTTTTTAATGCATATTGATCCAATAAGATTTTTTTATTCTTATACTTATTATTCCTATTAATAATAAAATTGGATATATCTTTTCTTAACAAACAATCTTTGGCAAACTCTCATTGACATTGTTTCCTAACTGTTAACAAAGGATATTTAGTTAATATTAGAAAAACCTTCAATAAATCAATTTTATTACTAGCAATTCAAGTTATATATTTATCTCTTCTTTCAATAACTACCCTACCTCCTACTACTTGTTTTATTATATTTAGCATGATAACATTATCTGGTAAATTATTTAAAGATATTACTATTCTAATAAGAATACTCTTTGATTTATTTGAATTCAAATTAGTTACAATAGTACCATCTCCTTCTAATAAACCTACAAAAAATTGTTCTATGTATGCTTTATCTTCCATTATTAAATTATCTTTTTCATTTAAATCAAATAAAGATTTAAAAACTCTTTCTCTTTTATTATTAATTTCTTTATCATGGAATGCAATATCAATACTAGCATTAGCTAAAATTACACCAGTTAATCCTCCAACTGTGAATAAAAACACAAAACCTAAAGCATATAACATAGGTGTATTAAGCGCGAAAGTACCCCCATACGCAGTCGCTCAAGGTTCAGCCTTTAACCATTTCAGGTCTTGAATAAAAATAATCAAAAAGATCATTAAATTCTTAATTTTATAAAAAGTAAATGTTTTTATTATTATAAAAACTAGTTAGCTTATTATCTAAAAATGATTAGTTCGACTTTAACAAAAACAATCCTTTTTATTAGAGTTTTGCTCTAAACCGTTACCGGCGAATTTGGACCATACCTTATAATTCCATATATATACTATACTTAGGAATCATGGAGCATCTAGTCTCTACGCTTTTACACAATAGTTTCCTGATCATGATTTAGTTCGACGATTTTCCTATACTTATTTATATTCTAATTATAGGATTTTTCTCGAGTTTGCTCCTAATTTAATTAATACTATTCAGATTCCATTATTAATTTGTAATGAAATTTATAACGCATATTAGGTATAATATAAGAATTAATAGAGGGATATAAAAATTTTATAGATTTAACCTTAAAATAAATTACCGGTAAATTTCTTTGCATATGTAGAGAAGTATCTAATCTAAATTTTATATATAAAATATTCATTATAAATACACATTCTTTTATTGTAAAAGACTGTGTTTGTAAATATAAACCCCCACCTTTAACAAATGAACCATCACACATAATTCAATGTGCTAATCCTTCATAAGTTAAAATATCATATAAATCTTTCGGTATTCTTTTTTTACCTCTTAAATAAAATTTATTATACAATTCTAAAAAACAAGGTAAAGATCGAGTAATAATTTCTATACCATAGAAATCTTTTCTGTTAACCCTAGTTTTTACAAAACGTGGGTATGAAGAACAATAATGAGATATTAAAGAAAAAACCTTATGTACATACTCAAATTTAGCAATTGATTGTTTAAATCTAAATCTTCCTCCTACTTTATATTGACTTTTATTATTAACAGCTATATTACCATCAGATAAAAGTATACCAATTAATGAATATTTTATAGAATTCGGAATATCTATCATATACCTAATTATTTTTGTATAATAAGGGTAATTTACTGTAGATATTAAATTAGTCCCATATAACACTAATTCTTTACATTCTATATTTACAGGTAAATAATTACGAGAAGATCTAGGAAATCTAGTCAATAAATTTGCATCTTCAACATTCATTACTTTACTTATATTTGAAATAGTATTATATAAATTATAGGCCATTCTTTTATTCTTACTAAAGGAATATAACAGCCATGAAAAAATTTTTATACCTGTTGGAACAGCAATTATCATTGTGAAATAGCAGATAAATCCTCAATATATTGATTAATTTAAAAGCCTTTCCCAAACCGTACGTGATAGTTTCCCATCATACGGCTTTCCAAAGAGAAATATTTTATATTTCTCTTCTGTTTTCCTTTAACTGTTTTATCAAATATAACGTGACACAACAGTCTACTATGAAAACTCCGTCACCTCTGATCTTATGGATCTCAGGTGATCCTAAATTCTTTAATAAACCCCATTAAATATTCTATTAGTCTCAAAATAATTTAAAAATGGTTTTTTTATTATAGGCCGCTGCTCCTATAATACATCTTACATTAAATATATTTTTTTTATTGTTTGTTTTCCTAGACATAAGAATCATAACTCGAGGGTGAAATCTTATTATTTCTATAGATGCATAGCTTTTCGCATACACACATATAAATAATATATAAGCTAATCCCTCTTTTTAGACATGCTGTTTTCAGCGTAGAGTTGGCCCCTACTACCTAAATCTAATGTTTTACACTCTAATTATTTATTTTATATAAAAAGTGATTTACAAAATAAGGATAAATTTGATCTTTAATTTTATTTAAGTCTTTTCTGTTTATATATATCCTATACTTTCCTCTATCATTTTGTAATCTTGGTTTAATATCAAATTTAATAATTAAAATATTAATTAATAAAATTACTTCTTTCAAATTAAAACTCTGAGTATTTATAACTAAGGCTTTTCGGTGTTTATTACCTTCTCCTTGAATTCAATTAGCCAAAACTATATAATCAATATAAAATAATAAATCATATTTAATAGTTTTTACTCATTTTCCATCTATCTTATGATAAAATAAATTATATATTTCAATTAAACAAGCTAATTGTCTACTTTGAAAACTTAGATTATAAAAAATTTTACCTCTTAATTTAGATTTCCCATTATACATGTCTCCTGAACATAAATAAGCTAATTCATTATAAAGATACCAAATATAAGGGAAATTTTTTATAGACTGTTTAATACCGAACCGGGGATTCCAATGTCCTGTTTTTTGCATCCAGCCATCTGAAAGAATTAAACCAACAATGATACTTCTAACTCTTGGTGTCAACTTTAACATATCTCTTTCTATAATACTAATTCTGGATTTTTTATTTATAGAGGATAAACCTAATGGTTTATTTCACAAGGTTAAGTTCATATCATCAAAATTTATATGAGAAGAGTAATTTTTATATAAAAAAATTTTTTTTAAAAACAAGAGAGGAGTATTTACACTCAAGGATTTATTAAATGAGATAGCGCTCGTAGCGGCAGTAAAATAAGCTCTCGTATCTGCGTCTAATCCAACTGTATACATATGATGCGTATATTAATTCTTTTAAAAAAGAATTAATAGGACTTTCTCTTACAAAATTAACTTAAGAATATTTAGAAGAACCTATTGGGTTATTATCTATAATGTATTTATTCATTTCAGTTCTGAATTTCCTTATTAATTTCAACCCCTCAGGTGTATTATGTTTTTTCATTCTTATCAAATCTATAACTTTACATCATAAATTAAAATTTAAAATTTTAGTTGTCTTTAATGGGAATTTATTAAAGTACTCTATTAACAAAATAAAATTATTTCTTTTTGGATTATTCATTGATACCGTTAATCTAAAAACATTATTAGTTTCATTCCTTATATTAACATTTCCATATTGCAATATATCTCCTATATATAATAATAAATCTTTTCCATCTTTTTGATCCAAAATATATCTACATCGACATAATTTGGCTTTGTTTTTTACATTATATATATTTATAGAAAAACAACCTTCCGCATCCGTAAAACCTGATAATCAACTATCATTTAAACTAGGCTTAATAGGTATTAAAATAATATTAGGAATACTAACTAGATTAAATTTTTGAAATAAATTAAGTCTTTTCAATCTTAATAAAGTTATATATCATTTATTAAGCTGATTAATTCGATGATGAATAATTAAGTTTCCATTAAATATTAAATAAATTAAAAAACACTCAGGATTATTACTAACTATATATCTAGAAAACCCTTTAAAATTTTTAACAACACCTAATCCTAAAGCAACCTTAATTTCTTTCAAAACTTTAGGATCCTTTTGTGTTATAACAAAAGTCAATCTTTCATTATGAACCATAATAGCACCGTCCCCTTCTGCAAAACCAATAAATCAAGTTAATCACTCATCATTATAATTGAATTCTTTTTTATAATAATATAAATAAGCTATTCTAAATAAGTCAAAATTAAAATTGCTTTCACGTAAAGTCTCTGAGATCTTTGAATACGTATTTTTATACCGATCAAAAGAAACGGGTATATTATACGTTAATGAAATTAAAATATACCTAATATTTGATATTATTATATTCTTATTTCAATAATTAAAAAAAAGAATAAAAATCTTTTTAATTTTCTTATTTAACATTCTTAAATGATCTGCTGATTTGTTATAATTATATAAATTTGCACTATAAAAAGTATTATATAACTTTAAAACATTTCAGCCTAAAATGAAATTATAAATTATTAGTAAAAAATAATTTTTTACTAATAATGAAGCCATCTTAAAACTTCAAACTATAAATAGGGTAGAATCGAATGTTATTAAATAACACCTAAGCCCCCTCCGAACCCAGCGAGATAGTTACCCATCACTGGGCTCTCCAACATCTACTGAATTTATGAT
>Ga0137431_1000206_pt1 | contig 26089 bp, 17 predicted proteins | sample EasRivERMZT800_2_FD_104646 | JGI IMG/M metagenome (GOLD analysis project Ga0137431, IMG submission 104646) | Soil microbial communities from meander-bound floodplain in the East River, Colorado, USA - East River MetaG ERMZT800_2 | ecosystem: Environmental > Terrestrial > Soil > Floodplain ... | reverse complement strand
CGAGCCGCGCGAACCCGATCGCGTCGGCGAGGAGCGCGTGGGTGCCGATCACCAGCGGCACCCGGCCGTCGGCGCAGCCGGCGACGATCGCGGCCCGCTCGACCTTTCGCCCTCTCGGTCCGACTAGTTGAACGCAGGCAGCGCCCGTGGCGCGCTTGAGCTTGCCGGCCAGCGAACCCAAAGTGACAGGCCGTGGCAAATTTCCGACTCGCCCGATGCCGCGGGCCGGCGGCGTCTTCAGCGGATAAATGTCAAAGGCCGGCTCCTCATACGAATGCGTCCGCAGCATGGCGCGGATTACATCGGGAAGCACTCGACCGGGCACAATCGTCTCCAGGCGGACCTCATCGACGAATTCCAGCCGCCCCTTCCGTCCCAGCGTCGGCTTTGTTGATTCGCTTCCGAAAAAGCTCCCATGGCCGGCCGTCCGAAAGGCACACTTAGTGTAATCGCCAATTCGTCCTGCCCCGGCCTCAAACATCGCCTCGGCCACGCGTTCGACTTCGCCGGCGGGCACGAATACAGCTAGCTTGAACTTCGGACCGTCGGATATGCCGCTTGGGTCGTCGACGTATTCCAGCGGTTCCGTTTGCTCGATTCCGCAGAGCGACGCGAGCACGTCGTTCGTTCCGCCGTCGGCGGCGTCCAGGGCCGTGTGGGTGCTGTAGATGGCGATGCCACGGCGGATGCACTCGAAGACAACGGCATCCGTTCCGCGACTGTCCGCCCGCAGCGACTTGATTGGCTTGAAGATCGGCGGGTGATAGGCCAGAACGAGATTGGCTCTTTTCTTAACCGCCTCGGCGACGACGGCGGGCGCCAGGTCGATGCAAAGGAGAACTCGCCGGACTGGGGCGGCCGGACCACCCGCGAGCAGGCCGACGTTGTCCCAATCCTGGGCCAGTGCCGTAGGCGCGATGCCCTCCATGGCCGCGCAGAAATCCGCGACCGTACTCGACCCCCGCCGGTTTTGCGCCTGCCTTACCATGAGTCGGATCCGTGATACCTTAGCGCTGACAAGCAACGAAGCAACGGGCTATTGAGAGTTAGAGTTGTGGTTTCGATATTCCGTCGCCTTCGCCTGCAATTGCAGAATGGCCGGTTCAGGGACCGCGACCCAGTATCCGACGCAGGCCACCGCGCCGAAGATCGCCATCGTCCATAAACATGTTTGGAGTTGGCGAAGGCGGTGTTCGAAGCGGCGCGCGGCCACTGGATCACCAGCGAGCCGGGCGAGTGAACGGACACGGTGACCGATCGACGAATGGCGCCAACTGTATTCCTCGCGGGCGATCCCGTTAAGCGCGGCGACGCGATCGAGTGCCGAGGCGAAAACCGCGGCGCCGGTGGTACATAGGCGATCCTTGTCTTTGGATCCATGGGGATTCGATTCATCGCCGTGAAGGCTGCACGGCCCGGCGCATCCGGACGAGTCAGGACTAATACACCGCGCCCCGAAGAGGTCGGCCTGCCGTTCGAACCGTCGCGACACCCATCCGAACCCGATGCCCCAAAACAGCACGGTGGCGGCGATGCCGACGAACTCAATGGCGGTGAGGCTTAGGTTTCCATTCCCGACGCCGCTCTTGGCCAATTGCGCTAGGCCTTCCATCAGCCCGGCCACGAGAAGCCACCCGATGAAGGCGAAAGCGAGGAAATGTTGAATGTGTCGATGGCGAACGTGTCCGGCTTCGTGACCGAACACTGCTTCGATCTGCTGCGGTGTCATGCTGGCCAGCAGGGCGTCGGACAGCAGAACGTAGCGCACTGGTGCGATGACGCCCATAACCGCGGCGTTGATCATCAGTCCATCGGTTTGCCAAACGAGCAAGCCGCGGCAACGTAGGCCGATACGGTCGCACACCCGCTCAAGTCGATTGCGGAGCGGACCTGGCTCAAGCTGGCGGGTTTTCCAGATGAAGCGCAGCATGCCCGGGGCGAAAACAAAAACGGACATGGCCACGGCACCCAGGACCAGCTCGGGCGCCCAGACCCACCCGAAGAACCGCTCGAGTTCATGTTGATAACCGCGCGTGATGTTTGAGCCAAGCAGGATGATGGCGAGGGGAACGGCCACGATAAGAAGATGGTGGCGGATATTGAAGTCCAGGTAGTTTCGCAAAGTCCATCGCGGTTTCGAGGCAGCTTGATCGTTGTTCCATGGGGGCACCTCGATTCGGAGATCGCGTTCAAGGGGGAACACGGCCACCCAGATGGCGATCGCCCCGCCGAAGTACAACGAGAGCACTCCAAAATCACCGATGACCTCCAGCGCCGGATGCACGTCGGTAAAAGCGAACCACGTCGGCCACTGGGTTGCGAAGACAGTCGCCGCGAAGCCGGCCAGGAGAAGGAGGCGGAGGGAGAAGATGGCCCGGTGGTAGAATTGCGGGGCGCGAGCGGATTGTTCAGGCGGTCCGGCCAAGAATTGCCGAGTTCGGCGAACTACCAGCCGGGCAAGGGAGACCAGGGCGATCGGCTGCGCCAAAACAAGCAGAAAGGTCCACAGGAACGAAGCGCTATCGAGCCCCGTCCAGCGAAGCGACGATTCAGCCTGCCAGAAGAGCAGACCAAACGCTACGATGGTGAGTAGGTGCACAATTCAGTCCATGTCTTGATCCACTTGGATCACCGAACACTCTCGCTCGGAGCGTTAGTCGGATCGCTCCCGTCCGAAAACCTCGCCATTTCAGTGCGAATCCGCAATCATTGCCTCACGTAACCGGTTACATTGCCGAAACTTGTGGTCGCTGCAAACATTCTTGTAGTATAGCCCGTACAATGGCAAAGCCCACTGGTCCCCGATGGACTTTCAGTTGCTTGTGTCGGGCGGTCGTAGGACGCCCTCAGGAGCGATCGATTTCGCATAGCAAGGAGCAGCATTGATGGTTAGTACGCGCTGGATCATAGGGATGACGGTCATGGTCGGTTGGATGGGTGACCTGACGCGTGCCGGCGACCCGCCACCCACCGAATCCAAGAGCGGCGCGGAGCAGACGGCGCAACAGCCGGCGGGGAAACCTGGCTCACCTGAGTCGACTGGAACCGAGTCGAAAAAGGTGGCGACTGCGAAGGCCCGGGCCGCCCAAAAAACCCAAATACCCCCTGGCCGTAGCCCCGGATTGGCCATCCGACGCATGCTCCGGGCATTCGACCGACTTCAGAGTCAGATGACCGCGGAATTGAACCTGAACGACCGACAAAAGACGAAGATCGCGCAGGTGTTCGACCGGTATCGCAAGGACATTCAAGACCCGACGGTGAAACCTTCGCTCCACCAGGGTGGTTCGGACGAGGAAGCGCCTCTTCGCGTGAGTACGGAGGAGCACCTTAAGCGGAAGATTGATGCCCAGCGCGGTAAAATCAAACCTGCCGAGGTTCCCCCCGCGGCGAGCGGCAAATCCCGCCCTCGGGCCACGGTGTTCGACGCCGCGCCGCTGATCACTGAGGAATTAACGCATGAACTCGACTTCGAGCAGCGTAAGCCATTTGAGAAGATGGCCTTGCGGTGGACGATACTTCAACCGACCGCTGGGCTGCGCGACGGTCCCTTGCAGCGACTCACCCGCGCGTCGAAGGATCCGATGTTGGATATAACGGAAGCCGAGCGGACGGAGCTTTTTCTACAGATTGACGAAAAAGCGAAGGAGGCCCGCGAGCTGCGAAGGGCGAATCCGGTGGCCGATTTGCAGCCCCTCGCCGACGAAGTTCGACCGGAGCTGCTGAAGAAGCTCACGCCGGCCCAGCAGGAGCATTTCAGCAAGACGTTCCAGGCCCTGGAAGCCGAGGCGGCGGCGGAGGCGGCCGATGAAGCCAAGCGTGCCGAAGCCGCGAAACAGAGCGAGAAGGCGCCAGAGATCACTGATAAGTAGCCGCCCGGCAGCTTTTGCTGACTTAGACGCGACCGGATCGGAGAGGGAGGGATTCGAACCCTCGATACGGGTTTAGGCCCGTATGACGGTTTAGCAAACCGTTGGTTTCAGCCACTCACCCACCTCTCCCACCATCACATGTCGATCGGTCAAGGCCGAGCCGCTACTGCAGCTTCTGGCTTCGGCCGCCCGCCAGTGACTCCTATCGATGATCCGCCCATCGCCGCAGGAAGGCTATCCATCACGGATCGGGCGGTCAAGCCAAGAGCGATCGGTCCGTCATGCGTCATCGAACCAGCGACTCTTCGAAAAAAACTCCCCCCGCCCTTTCGCAAGTGGACGACGCATGGTTGAATGAGCCGCCAAAGGAGGTTTCGAATGCGATATGTCGACGGATTTGTCTTGCCGGTTCCGAAGAAGAATCTAGCGATCTACCGCCGCATCTCAAAGAAAGCGGGGCAGGTGTGGCGCGATCATGGGGCACTTGAGTATCGGGAATGCGTCGGGGAGGACCTCAACGTGAAGATGGGGATGCCGTTCCCAAAGTTGGTCAAGCCGAAGCCGGGGGAGACAGTGGTGTTCTCGTGGATCGTGTATAAGTCACGAGCCCACCGCGATCGGGTCAACGCCAAGGTGATGAAGGACCCGCGGATCGCGAATATGATGAACTCGGAGGAGATGCCCTTCGACTGTAATCGCATGGCGTATGGGGGCTTTGAGATCCTCGTCGATATGTGAGGGAGGACAGAGTGCTTTCGTGCAGGATGGGGGGGCGGAACGACCTGCCGTGTCGCGCCCTAATGCCTCGGAAAACGGACCAATAGCGAGCCGGGGGATTGCCGATAAGGTGCATGCGGGTCCTGGTATCGGTTGAACCGGCCCCGCGTAGTAGCTCAGTTTCCGGGAGTGAACGGGCCGATTCGCGAATCTCAGATTTGAAATCTCAGAAAAGCCGGTTGCCCAAGTTGACACCGTTCAATCCGAGGAATAGGGTTCGTCTGGATATGGCACGACATTGCTCGTTCTTGCTTTTCACGGCTGGTTGGGCCTTCATCGGCCTGCCGACGCTTTGCGCTGGGGGCGCGTTGATCCACCCTTGTGATTGTGGCCACGGCGAAGAAGAGGGGTGCGGTCACGAAACGGATTGTGAAAGCGACCCATGCGAGGTGGTGGTTGTTCGACCACACGACGGACAGGATGCAGCGCAATGGCTGTGCGACACGCTTTCACACATGCTCCCGTTTGCGGAGATTACGGCGGACCCACCCGATGAATTTGCCACAGTCTCAGCTAACTCGCCGGCTTCATCCCCACCTCATGACGTCATTGCGCGCTCAACGGCGACAACTGTTCTATTGATCTGATTCATTCCCATTCATCAGCGCTGGGTGCGTAGCCGCGCGCGATGATGCGCGGGCTGTTTCAGCGCGCCTCCTGTTCGCGCGCGTTCTCCTCAGGCCGTACGGAAACCACAGGATGAAAGAACGACATGCAAAGGTCGTTGGCATTGTCGGGCTCTCGTTATTGATGGGCTGTGCCACTGTCGACCCTAAGCCCGATTTCGAACGGGCTTCTCGCCAGATCGAAACGGTGACCGGACAAACCATCACCATCAGCCCCTTTGAGGAGGAAATGGTGAGAGCCCGCGTGGTCGAGATTTTGGCGGACGGCCTGACCGGAACGGAGGCGATCCAACTAAGCCTTTTGAACAACCCAAAGCTTCAAGCGGAGTTCCTTCGGATCGGCATCGGCCGTGCAGCGGTTGTTCAATCCGGGTTGTTCTCCAACCCTGGGTTGGGCTTGTCTCTTCGGTTTCCCGATGAAGGGGGGCTGGCGGATTTCGAGGTTTCGCTGGCCCAGAACATCGCTGAACTCTGGCAAATCCGTTATCGCAAACTTGCGGCGGAGCGTGATTTGGATCAGGTGATCCTGGGGCTGGCGCGACAGGCCAGCCTGGTTACTATCGAGGCCCGAAGTGCCTATCTCCGCACCGTGCAGGCGGGACGGCAACTTGAGATCGCGCGAGAGAACCTGTCCATCGCCGAGCAGCTCGTCGAGTTGGCGGGTGGCCGGAAAGAGGCGGGGTCTGGAACGGACGTGGAAATCAATTTGACCCGGGCGGAGCGGGTGTCGCTCGAAGTCGTCGCCCGTACGGCATTGATTACGGAAATTGAAGCACGGGCCGATCTGGCGAAACTCATCGGGATCACATCGCCGCCAAGTGAATTGAAGCTCAGCGATCGTCTGCCCGAAGCGCTCGATCTTCCGTTCGATGCCGAACGCCTCATCGCCGTGGCTCGGGCCCATCGGCTTGATCGAAAAGCCGCCGACGCCGTGATTGAAGCGTCGCAGGCCCGGGTTGCGTATGAGCGGGCGCGATTTCTCAAGACGGTGGAACTAGGAATCAGCATGGAGCGCGAAGAGCGGCGGTCCCGCGGCGATCGCGACTGGCTCGCCGAAACCGCGTGGGCTTCGGCCGAGAATGGGTCGTTTACATTGCCGTCGCTGCAACCACGTGAGGATGAAAGCACGGATTACGTGACCGGTCCCACGCTATCGATGGAGCTCCCGCTGTTCGATCAGAACCAGGCGCAAGTCGCGCGGGCCGAGTATGAGCTGCTTCAGGCAGTTTATCTGAGGGAGGCCATTGACCGCGAAATCGTGCAGGATTCGTGGGCGGCGTATACACGGGCGCGCACCGCGTCCGAGACCGCGATCGACATGCGTGATGAGCTGCTTCCGCTTCGGGAGACCGGCTTGGTGCTCGCTCGCGAGGCCTATCGGATCGGCAGCGGGACCCTGATTACCGTGCTTGACGCACAACGCAGACTGCTTGAGGCCCGTGCGAGTTACGTGGATGTGCAGGCGGCGGCGGGGCTGGCCAGAATCGACCTTGAACGAATCTGCGGGCGACCATTCTCGGAGCTGACTGCTCCTCCTGAAGAAACTCCTTCGAAGCTCGGAGGCTAACCTGTGCGACCTTATCAAGTACTGATATGCGGACTAGCGTGCTTCGGGCTCACATCGCTGGGGTGTGAGCGGAAGCCATCCGGCGCAACATCCGGTGAACACGCCAAGGACCACACGCACGAATCGGCCCCGCCGACCAATCGAATTGACGTTCCCGAGAGCGTTCGTCGCAATCTAGGCATTACATTCGCCAAGGTTGAGTCCCGCCCCGTCGCCCAAACCATCCGCGCGCCCGGAAGATTCGAATACATCCCGGAGGCCCGTCGGGAGTACCGCACGATGCTCGCCGGTCGCGTGGAACTCTCGGTGAAGCAGTATCAGCGAATCGAGGCGGGTCAGCGCCTCTATGTGCTCGCCTCGCCCGAATGGCATGAGCTCCAGGAGAAGATCAGCGTTGCCGAGGCCGAAATTCGCCAAGCGCAAGCCAGGGCTATGTCGATCCCGCTCCTGCTGAGCGCGCATCACAAGCATGAAGAAAGCCTTCGCACCAGCGCCGAGCTTTGGGAAAAGCGTGTGGAGCAACTCACCAAGACGCAGGTGGCCGGCGTCATCTCGGCGGAAGAAGTGACCAGCGCCCGGAGCACGCTTGCGACCCAAAAGGCCCAGTTGGCTGAGGTCCTCGAAAAAGAAGCTGAATTGGAAGCCCAGCGCATTGAAACCGAAGCGCAACTGGAGGCCGCGCAGGCCAGGTTCCGGTTGTTGATCTCCACCGCCGCCACGCTGTTGAGCCTCGGCGAAGCGGAACTTACCAAGCCCTGCGAACCGCCTCACGTAGAAACGAATACGGTTCGGCACCATGAAGGCCCCACGGGTCAGCCGGCGCCATTTTGGCGAGAGCTTCATGAGATTGAGGTCCGCGCCACGGCGCCAGGCATCATCCAATCGCTCGACCTGACCAACGGGGCTTGGGTGTCAACGGGGAGTCTTGTGCTGGCAACGGTCGATCCCGCGAGCTTGCGTTTCATCGCCTCCGGAATGCAAAGCGATCTGGGTCGGTTGCGGGATGCCTTGCCGGCCAGGATCGTCCCGCCAGCGGGCGGATCGCTGGAACTCCAAGGCAGCATGGACGCAACCCTCACCGTTGGGTTAGCCGCCGATCCGCAAGAGCGCACCGTCGAGCTGATTGCGGTGCCCACCAAAGTGGCACCTTGGGCGCGACCCGGCGTAGCCGCGCACTTGGAGGTCGTTACCGCCGGCGGTCAGAATGAGCTTGCCATCCCGTTGTCCAGCGTCATCCAGGACGGTCTGTCGAAGATCTTCTTCCGTCGAGAGCCCAACGATCCGGATAAGGTGATCCGCATGGAAGCGGACTTGGGCGTCAACGACGGCCGATGGGTGGTCATTCAAAGTGGCGTTCGAGAGGGTGACGAAGTGGTGCTGGACGGCGTCTACCAGCTCATGCTGGCCAGTTCGGCTGTGGCTCAAAAGGGCGGGCACTTTCATTCCGACGGGACGTTCCACGAAGGCGAGGACAAGTGATGCTCCAAAGGCTGATCGCGTTCTCTCTTAAGTACGCGGGGATGATTGTCCTCATGGCGGTTCTGGTTTTGGCCTTCTCGGCGTACCGGCTCCCGATGCTGCCGGTCGACGTTTTTCCGGAGCTGAACGCGCCCACGGTGGTGGTTCTCACGGAATCAGGCGGTCTCTCCTCTGACGAGGTTGAGCAGTACGTTACCTTCCCCATCGAGACCTCCGTCAACGGGCTGCCTGGTGTGCGCCGCGTACGCAGCAACAGCGCGATCGGTCTCTCCTTGGTGTTCGTGGAGTTCGATTGGGGGCAGGACATCTACCGGGCGCGCCAGCTCGTGTCCGAGAGGATGGCCGCGGTCCGGTCCTCGCTGCCACCCGACGCCCATGCTGAGATTACTCCCGTTACGTCCATCACCGGAGAGATCATGCTGCTGGCGATTTCCTCGCCGGATGGCAAAGTAAGTCCGCTCGAACTTCGCGCCTTCGCCGAATATGACCTGCGCAATCGCCTGTTGGCCGTTCCGGGGATCGCCCAAGTCGTGGCCATCGGTGGCGAACTACCTGAATACCAGATCAACGTACGCCAAGACCGTTTGGCCCTGTACGACCTAACCATTCAGGACGTGGTGGAAGCGGCAAGCGCCGCACACAGCACGGCCAGCGCCGGCTACCTGCCCAATGTTGACCGGTTGGAGCTTCCCATCCGGCAAACCGCTCGCGTTCGCTCTGTCGAAGACATTCAGAACACCTTGGTCAAGTTTCACGCGGGCGCTCCGGTGCTCATCGGACAGGTGGCTGACGTGGCCCTGGGACCGGCGCCCAAGCGTGGCACGGCCGCGGATCGTGGAATCAGCGCGGTAGTCTTAAGTCTCCAAAAATCACCGGGAACGAACACCCTCTCATTAACCAACCAGATCGATGAAGTCCTGAGCGATGTTGAGGCTACTCTGCCGGGAGGAGTCGTTTTGAACCGAGGCGTGTTCCGTCAGGCGAACTTCATCAATCGTTCGGTAGACAATGTCGTCCGCGTTCTAATGGAGGCCACGATCATTGTCTCAGTGATTCTGATTCTGTTCCTGCTTAACGTGCGTACGACGTTGATTACGCTGACCGCCCTTCCCGTGTCGCTGGCGGTGGCCATGCTTGCGCTATGGTGGTTCGGGCTGACCATCAACGTCATGACGCTTGGTGGTCTCGCCGTGGCGATCGGCGTTCTGGTGGACGACGCCATCATCGACGTGGAGAACGTGTTCCGGCGGTTACGTGAGAACTCGGCTAAGCCTGAGCCCGAACGCAAGCCCGCTGTTCAGGTGATCTTCGAGGCGAGCAACGAGATTCGCCCGGCGATGGTGCTGGCAACAATCATTATCGTGGTGGTCTTTGTGCCGTTGCTGTTTCTTCAAGGGTTGGAAGGCCGCTTCTTTCGACCGCTGGGGATCACGTACATCATTTCGATTCTCGCGTCCCTCATCGTCGCGCTCACGCTCACTCCGGCTCTCTGCCGCTTTCTCTTGCGTGGGCGGCTCGGCGGTCACGAGCACAAGGATGGGTTTTTCGTCCACTGGTTGAAGGGGTGGTATGAGCCGTCCCTTCGCTGGTGCATTCGCCACCGAGGTTCCGTGCTTGGATCCGCAGTCATTGCCACGGTCCTGGCGCTTTGGCTGGGGAGCACGTTCGGTACGAGCTTTCTACCGTCGTTTAACGAGGGGACTTTTACTGTGTTCCTCTTTGCTCCGCCGGGGACTTCGCTGGCCGAGAGCGATCGCCTCGCGCGCGGCATTGAAAAACGCCTCGCGCAGATAGGTGGGATCGACAGTGTCACACGGCGGACCGGTCGAGCCGAGAGAGACGAACACGCCGAGCCACCCAGTAGTTCAGAGATCGAAGTCACTGTAGCGGCTGGTGCTTCCAGGGAACACATTCGAGAGCAGATTGACGCGATATTGGCCAATGTCCCGGGCGTGACCACCATGATTGGACAGCCGATCGAACACCGGTTGTCGCACATCTTGTCCGGCACACCCGCAGCCATCGCCATCAACGTCTACGGCAACGACCTGAACACGCTCCGTGGGTTGGCCAAACAGATCGAAGCTGCGCTCAGAGGCTTACCGGGCGCTCGCGACGTGGCCGCCAATCGTGAGGTGATGGTCACTTCGCTGGTTACGCGTTACCGACATCAGGATTTGGCCTCCGCCGGACTGACGCCGGCGTCGGCTGCGGAGCAAGTCCAGCAAGCTATCTATGGCGAGGTCGTTGCCGAGGTCAATCAGGGAGTACGGCGTTATGACTTGGTTGTTCGTCTCGCCCCCGAAGAGCGCGAAAGCGTCGAGCAGCTTCGAAATCTGCGCCTTCGCGGAGCAGGTGGAGCGATCGTCCGATTGGGCGAGGTCGCGGACATCGGTCCGGAACGAACACCCAACATGATTACGCGCGAGAACGCCCAGCGCAAGGCGGTGGTCTCGTGTAATGTCGCCGAAGGATACAACCTTGGCGACCTGGTCGAGGAAGTTCGCTCGCGAGTCGATCCGATCGTTCAGCGCGCCGGCTACGCCGTCCATTACGGCGGGCAGTTCGAAGCTCAGCAATCGGCCTCTCAAACCATCTTGGTTGCCGGCGTCGGCGTCATGATCGTGATGCTCATGCTTCTGCAGCTTTCCACGGGCTCGCTTCGTGCGTCCCTCTTGGTCATGGTGAACCTGCCGCTGTCGATCATCGGAGGGATTGTCGCGGTCTATCTGACGGAAGCATCAAATCCGCTGGCCAATACGTTCGCCCTCGTCGGCTTGTCTCGAAGACTCTATGAGGCGCCGGTCGTGTCGATCGCCAGCCTGGTCGGGTTTATTACCCTTTTCGGGATTGCGGTGCGTAACGGTTTGTTGTTGGTGAATCACTATCAGCACGTAATGGAGATCGAAAGAAAGCCGTTGGGCGAGGCCATCGTGCAGGGGTCGATGGAGAGGCTAGTGCCCATTCTCATGACGGCGTTATGTGCGGCGCTGGGGCTGATCCCGCTGGCGTGGGCCAAGGGCGAACCGGGCAGCGAGTTGCTGGCCCCGCTGGCCATTGTCGTGCTCGGCGGGCTGATCACGTCGACATTTCTGAATCTCGTCGTGGTACCTGCGGGGTACTCGCTGGTTTTTGGACTCAATGTACAGGATCAACCATCCGAGGCGCGGAGTTTTCTCGGTCGGCTTGTTGCCGCGAGGACTGATCGTCGCCCCGAATCAACTTGAAGGACTCAATGCCATGAGAAATCCAATCGTTGCGTGTTTCGCCCTTGCTTTGGTTGGCGCTTTCGGCTGCGAACGTAAATCCGACAGCGGGTCGAAGAGTGCGACCAATCCACCCGCTCCCGCCGGCAAAAACGATGATCACGCCCACAAGCCGGGCGATAAGCATGTGGACGAGCATACGGCCGCGGACGGACACGATCACAAAGATGGCGGCCACGGGGGGGAGGTAGTCGAACTTGGAACCGGTACATTCGGTGAGTTCTCGCTTCGCGCCGCGCGCGACAAGGTTGAATTCAAGCCGGGTGGAGAGGCGCCGATCGACGTATGGGTTGACGGGGGCGTTGGGAAAGGCGTGACTGCGGTGCGCTTTTGGATCGGCACGCCGGATGCCAAAGGGTCGGTCAAGGCCAAGGCAGCGATCGAAGATGGGAAATGGCACGCCCACGTCGAGATTCCTTCGCCGATCCCCGCGGGAAGCAAGCTGTGGGTCGAAATCGAAGACGCTGCGGGGAAGAAAACGGCCGGATCTTTCGATTTAGCACTGTAAGCCTCTATGGAGTCGGCGCATGGTCCGCAAACCTCTAAGACGATCCGCTAGACAACCCGGACAGGCGGCCGATATACTTAAGGATAACGATGCGGAAGGAACTGTCATTTCTGCTTAGCGCGTGGGTCGGTGTGGCCTGCCCGGTTCTTTGCGGAATCCGGGCCGATTCCGGCGGCCGCGAGCCCGTCAAAAGTTCGTGCTGCCCGCATGGTCAGCGGGAGGGCAATGAACAGCTTCCTTCTCCTGGCCCACAAGAGGAGAATCCTGACGATTGCTTTTGCTCGGCACACGGCGTTGTTCTGAAGAAAACCGACGTATTGTCGCCCGCGTCCTTCAGCCGTCCCTTTGCGACCGACGCGGTGCTGGCACTGCAAAGCCGCGTGAGCCAGCCTCTGCCGACTTTGCCCCATTTCACTCCGGATGCGTATCGCGTTCTCCCTCTGCTGATTTGATCGAACCTCCCTGCGCCGACATCTTGTCTGGTGCTCCATTCATAATCGAACCCGGCTTCTATTCCAGTAAAGCATGTCGTCCCTTGCGGCGACATCGTGGGTCACGGAATTCATCAGGAGTCTCTGACGTGAGAAGAATTAATGCCATTGCGGCAATGGTTGTTCTTGCCGCCGTCTTTCCAGGCGTCGGCGGGTGCAAAAAGAGCGAGGAATTCGAGAAATCAAAACATCCGGCCACGACCGGAAAAGCGGGCGTCCTCTTCGGGCCGGACACGAGCCCCATACCGCCGGACTTGTCCAAGGGGTGGTGCACGGGGCATGGAGTGCCCGAGTCGGTATGCACGCGTTGCGACGAATCGCTCATCGAAAAGTTCAAGGCGGCGGGCGATTGGTGCAAGGAGCACGGATTGCCCGAGACCCAGTGCATCAAATGTCATCCGGAAGTGAAAGAGCGATGGGAGAAGCTCAAGCCGGGTAACAAGGAGCCAGGCGCCGCCCCTCCCGGCGACGATCGACATGGTGCGCTCCCCACTGTTCCCGATATCCCCACGGGGGGCGCTGAACCGTGCGAAGCGCATGGTATCCTCAAGACCGTCTGCATTCGATGCAATCCGGCGCTGGTTGAGTCGTTCAAAAAGGCGGGCGATTGGTGTGCCGAACACCGCGTGCCGGAATCGCAATGTCCGCTATGCAACGCGGCGCTACGCGAGCGCATTTCCGCTGAATTCAACCAGAAGTTCGCGGATCTGCCGCGAAGCCAACGTCCGCCGTCGCCGGCTTGCGCTAACGACCGAACGAAAGTTCGGTTGGTTTCGGCGGAAATGGTGGAGCGGACCGGGTTGACCTTCGCGGAGGTTGCCCGGCAAACTCTGACCCATTCCATCACCTCTAACGCCGAAGTGGCCTACGATGGCAACCGATTCGCCCGGCTTTCCTCTCGAGTGCCGGGGGTGGTCCACGAGGTACGGGTTGACCTGGGTACGAAGGTGGCGCTGGGGGATGTGCTTGCGGTGATCGACTCGCCGGAACTCGCGGCGGCGAAGGCCGATCTGCTCCAGACGATTTCCTCAGTCGCGCTCCAAACCAAGAGTTTCCGGCGAGAGTCGGAGTTAGGGAAGACCGGCCTTTCGTCGATGCGCGAGGTGCAGGAGATCGAGAACAGACTTGCCGAAGCGACTATCGCGGAATCTCGGGCTACCCAAAGGCTTCGTCTGTTGGGGCTTTCCGAAGAAGAAGTCGGACGTATCAGGGTAAGCGGCGACACTTCTTCGCTGTGGCCGCTAACGGCTCCCTTCGACGGTGAAGTCGTGGAGCGCAGCGCCGTCATCGGCGAGGCGGTGGAGACGTCGCGGACGCTCTTTGCTCTAGCCGATACCACCCGGATGTGGGCGGTTCTCGATTGGGCCGAGGCACGGATCCCGCTGCGTAGGGGGATGCACGTAACGCTTCAAGTAGATGGATTGGAGGGAGAACCATTCACCGGCGAAATCACGTGGGTCAGCACCAGCCTCGACCATCAGACGCGAACACTCAAGGCCCGGGCGGAATTTCAAAACCCAAACGGCGAGCTCAAGGCGAACATGTTCGGTCGCGCATTGGTGCAGGTCCGCGACAATGAATCGGCCATGGTCCTGCCCAAAGAGGCCGTCCAATGGGATGGATGCTGCAACGTCGTGTTCGTAAAGGAAAACGACACCACCTTCGAGCCGCGCAAGGTCCGATTGGGTCTGGCCAAGGAGAATCTCTTTGAAGTCCGAGATGGGGTGCGCGAAGGCGAGCAAGTGGTGGTGGCCGGCAGCTTCCTCCTCAAGACGGAGATTCTCAAGGGTGAGATCGGGGCCGGATGTTGCCCCCACGACCTGACGAAGAAATAGCCCCGCTGGGATGCTCGATGCTTAACCAGATCATCAGTTGGTCGCTCCGCAATCGGTTCCTGGTCATTGTTCTATCCCTCGTGCTCGTGGGCATGGGCTTGTTCGCCATGTCCCATCTTCCCATCGACGCCTTTCCCGACACCACTCCGGTCATGGTGCAGGTCAACGCGGTCGCGCCCGCCCTTTCGCCCGTCGAGATTGAGCAGCAGGTGACGCTTCCCGTGGAACGGGCGCTCGGCGGTCTCCCGAAGCTCACGGAAATTCGATCGGTTTCCAAATTCGGCTTCTGCCAGGTGAACACGATTTTCGAGGATGGAATGGGGGTGTACCTCGCGCGGCAGTTGGTGGCGGAGCGGCTGGGAGGCGTCGAACTTCCCGCCGGTGTGGAAAAGCCCGAACTGGGACCGATCTCGACGGGGCTCGGAGAAATCTTTCATTACATCATCACTAGCCCGACGCGCGGGCTGGCAGAACTCACGACTCTTCAAGATTGGGTCATCCGGCCACAGCTTCAGTCCGTTCCGGGGGTCGCGGAGATCAATACCTGGGGTGGGGAACGGAAACAGTATCACGTACTTGCCGACCCTGACCAGCTGATCAAATATGACCTGACGCTGGATGACGTCCTGACCGCCTTGGAAGCGAATAACCTTAGTGTCGGCGGCGGGAACATCTCGCGCGGCGGCGAGTTGCACCTCGTTCAGGGTCTAAGCCTGACGACGAACGAGGTAGAGATCGGCAATATCGTGCTTGCCGCACATGACGGTGTTCCGATCCATATCCACAACGTGGCCGAGATACGGGAAGGTCACGAGCTGCGCCGCGGCGGGGTGACCGCCAACGGTCGCGGTGAGGTAGTCCATGGACTGGGTTTCATGCTCATGGGCGAGAACGCCCACGTCGTGACCCGCCGTTTGGAAGAGCGGCTCGCCGACGTCCGTAAGTCATTGCCGCTGGACGTGGAGGTCAAAGTCGTCTACGAGCGGACGGAACTGGTCAACCAAGTCATCGCCACGGTCAGGCGGAACCTCATGGAGGGCGCCCTGCTGGTCGTTGCCGTCCTTTTCATATTCCTGGGAAATCTGCGGGCCGGTCTCATTGTCGCACTGGCCATCCCACTGGCGATGCTGTTCGCATTCAACTTGATGGTCCAGGTCGGGATCGCCGCGAGCCTGCTGAGCCTGGGTGCCATCGACTTCGGTCTGGTCGTGGATAGCTCGGTGATCAGCATCGAAAACAGCGTCCGCAAACTCGGACACCACGGGGATAAACGATCGATCGTTGAAATCGTGCGAGATGCGGCGATCGAGGTTCGCAAACCGACCATGTTTGGCGAGTTGATCATCATGGCCGTGTACTTGCCGATCCTTCTTTTGGAAGGAATCGAGGGCAAATTGTTTCGGCCCATGGCCCTGACGGTGATCTTCGCGTTGCTGAGCTCGCTGATTTTCTCGCTCACGCTGACGCCGGTCCTGGCCAGTCTGCTTCTGAACCGAAAGATCAGGGAGCGTGAGAACCTGGTCGTGCGAGGCGCCCAGTGGGTGTATCGGCCGCTCTTGCGATTGGCGCTACGGTTTCGAGTTCTCACGCTGATCGTTTGCGGCGCCGTTTTGGCATGGGGCACGTTGCTCGCCACGCGACTCGGCAGTGAGTTTGTCCCCCGGCTCTATGAGATGGCCATTGTCTTTAACGCCGTTCGGCTCTCCGGAATCTCGCTGGAAGAGACGATGCGCTACAACACACAGATCGAAAAGTTCCTGCTGGAGCGTTTTCCCGACGAAATCCGCGATGTGTGGAGCAGGTCGGGCACAGCGGAAGTTTCGACCGACCCGATGGGTCTGGAACTAACCGACGTTTTCGTGACACTCAGGCCGCGGGAGCAATGGAAGCGGGCCGGCACGCAAGCGGGGCTGGCCGCAGTGATGGACGCGGAGCTGGCGGGCTTTCCCGGCCAGAACGTCACGTTTACGCAACCCATTGAGATGCGAATGAACGAGATGATCGCGGGGGTCCGCTCGGATCTGGGGGTCAAGGTGTTCGGCGATGATCTCGAGACGCTTCGAGAGAAAGCGGCCGAAGTTCAGGAAATCCTTAAGGAGCTTGCCGGCGCGGAGGATGTATCGACGGAACAATTAACCGGTTTGCCGATCGTTGAGGTGAGAGTAGACCAGGCGGCCAGCGCTCGGTACGGGATTGCCGGCAAGTATGTTCTTCAACTCATTGAGGCCATCGGCGGCATTCCCGTGGGCCAAATTCGGCAGGATCAGCGGCGATTCGACCTTGTGGTTCGTTTACCGGAGCGATATCGCACCGATGCCGAGGCGATCGCAAGCATTTTACTACCGGCCCCAGATGGGCAACGAGTCCCGATCGGTCGGCTCGCCCGTGTACAACAGATCGAAGGGCCCGCGACGATCAACCGCGAGTGGGCAAAGCGGCGGATCGTTATCCAAGCCAACGTTCGAGGCCGTGACCTGGGCAGTTTTGTCGCCGAGGCCCGGCGGGAGATCGAAGAGCAGGTCAAACTTCCGGCAGGCTATTTCTTCCAATTTGGCGGCCAGTACGAAAATCTCATTCGCGCGTCGCGGCGCTTGATGATCGTGATCCCGGTCGCGCTCGCATTGATCTTTGTACTCCTTTACCTCAGCACGGAGTCGGTGCGGGACTCGTTGGTTGTCTTCACGGGTGCACCGTTCGCGGCGCTCGGGGGAGTCCTCGCCCTATGGTTGCGGGATATGCCCTTCACGATCTCGGCAGGAATCGGCTTTATCGCGGTATCGGGCGTATCCGTACTAACCGGACTTGTTTTGGTTTCGACCATTCGGCAACGGTGCGATGCGGGCGCGGAACTGGATCAAGCGATCGAAGAGGCTCGGCTGATTCGTTTGCGGCCGATCCTGATGACCGGCCTGGTGGCCGCGCTGGGCTTTGTCCCGATGGCCCTCAATACCGGGATCGGTGCCGAGGTGCAGAGACCGCTCGCGACGGTGGTGATCGGCGGTGTGATCAGCGACAATCTTCTGACTTTGCTGGTATTGCCGGCGCTGTATTCACTAGTCGGACCACGAAGACGTTCCTCGAGCGATCATGCGATCACCGAACCGCTGGAGTTCGTCGCGGCGGGTAGATCGTGAAGCCTACGTGGCCAGTTCCAGGAACCTTTTGGCCATCTGCGGCCCCTTGCCTTCGTCTTCGTGTTTGAAGAAGACGAACGCATCTCCCCAGTTTTGGTCCCGCACTCGCTTCACCCAGGTTTTCAACTCGGCGTCGCCGTAATCGGGCCGGCGCAACCGGAGGTAGCCCCAATCGGCGGTTGATACGAACGGAATCTCAAGCTCATTTTCCGCCTCGGCGATGCACAAGACTGCCCGATGATCGCGCAGGAGGCCCAAGACCTCTTCGTCGAACCACGACTGATGGCGGAATTCAAAGGCCGCCCGGCGATGCCGCGGCAGCAGGGCGAGGAAGTCGCGCAGCCGCGGTAGGTCTTTCTTCAGGTTTGGCGGCAACTGGAACAGCAGCGGCCCCAGCCGCTCCTGCAACGCCCCGGAGACTTCAAGCAGGTGCGAGACCGCGTCGCCCGCGTTTTTCAGGCGTTGCATGTGCGTGATGCGTTGGGATGCCTTGAGCACGAACTTGAAATCGGCCGGGACCTCGTCCGCCCACGTCTCCAGGACCGACGCCTTGGGCATGCGATAGAAGGTGTTGTTGATCTCGACCGTGCGAAACTGCTCGCCGTAGTAGCGGAGCATCCCCTTGGCCGGCAAGTCCTTGGGATAAAACGTGCCCTTCCATTCTTTGTACGAGTAACCACTGGTGCCGACGTACAGATTCATTGGCCGCTCACGCTCTCCATCCAACCCGTCATGGCGCCCAACATTTCGGCCATGATTTCTGGGTCCTTGCGCCCCGTGCGAGCGGGAACATGAAACGAATGATCGGCGTCGTCAAACAGCTTGAGCGTTGCCCGTTTGCCGAGCCGTTCGGCGAGCTCTTGCACGAGTCCCAAATCGGCGAGTGCATCGCGAGTTCCCTGAAGAAAAAGCATCTGAATCCGCACATCGAAGAGATGCTTTCCTCGCTCGGCCGATGGTCGCCCGGCCGGATGAAGCGGGAATCCGAGGAAGATCAGGCCGCGGACGCCGGCGAGCGGCGATGCGGCTTGGGCTTGCGATGTCATGCGCCCCCCGAAGGACTTGCCGCCCGCAAAAAGGGGCAGGTCGCGAACAAGTCGCGAGGCTTCCGCCACCGCGGCGCGGACGGTGGCTTGAGCAACCTTGGGGGAGTCCGGGCGCTTCGAACCCTCTTCCATGTAGGGGAACTGATAGCGCAATGTGGCCATGCCGCGCTCGGCCAGCCCGTCAGCGATGGCCGCCATGAAGGGGTGGGTCATGCCGGCCCCGGCGCCGTGCGCCAGAACATAACAGGCGCTGGCCTTGCGCGGTGCGTGCAGCAGGGCGGAGACAACTTGGCCATCGTCGAATGTGATCGTGACAGGCTGTGCGTTTGCCGTTTTGGGCATGACCGGATGATGCTAACGCCTCGCCAGCGGATGTTCTACTTAGCCACGCAGCCAGTTCGCCGCCTCGGGCGAAATGCGCTGCTTGACCCCATAGATATCATGCCACGGGTCGACTCTGTGCTCCAACCGGCCCAACACCTCAAAGATATGGAACTGCGGCTGGGGGCCGTCGAGTTCGTCCCAAATCAGCGGCGTCGAAACGAAGCACCCTGGCCGGGCGCGGGTTGAATAGGGGACGACGCAGGTCGATCCGCGGTGGTTGCGGTGGTAGTCGATGAAGACCTTGCCTCGTCGTTCCGGTTTGCTCATGAAGACCGTGAAATGCTTGGGCGCAACCTCCGCAATCTTTCTGGCCACGCGGGCCGCGAAGTCCTTCACGTCGTCCCAGTCCTGGCGTAGAGCCGACGCCCCCTTCGTCTTAACTGCGGTCGATCCGCGACTGGCCACGGCGAGTTTCCGACTTGACGGAGCCTTAGACACGCGGCGCGGGCGAGCAAGCGGGACGACGACGTGCAGGCCCTTCCCACCGGAAGTTTTGACAAAGCTCTCAAGGTGGAGTTCCTTAAGTAAGTGGCGGAGCCCTTTGGCCCCTTCGACGATCAACTCCCACGGCACGTCCGGCCCCGGGTCAAGATCGAAGACGATGATGTCCGGGTGATCCAAGTCATCCTCGCGGCATCCCCAGCCGTGAATCTCCAGCGCGTTCCACTGGGCCAGGGTGACCAGTCCACGGGCGTCGTCGAGTACGACGTACGGATCGCCCTCCGACTCCGTGCCGCGAAGGTGCTGGGAAGACATTTCGCCAAGCTGCTTTTGAAAGAAACAGTCCTTCTCGATGCCGCCGGGGCAACGATACAGACTCAGCGGGCGGTTTCCGACGTGCGGCAACATCGACGGAGCGACGGCCTCGAAGTACTCGGCCACCATTCGCTTGGTGACCCGCTCCTCGGGGTAAAGGACTCGATTGGGATGCGTCAGCTTGATGCCGGCGATCGAAACTTCCGGATCTTCCGGCGTGGCGCGGGAGCGTCGAGGTTTGGTTGGCGGATCCGTTTCGTGTTCATCCGCTAGACGCATGACCCGCCAGTTTGCGCTATCCTTCTGAGAATACTTCGATACAGCTTGCTTGCTGATGATACCCGGCGCGCCTAGGCGCTTCGCCTCGGCGAGAACCGTCTTGCCCCGGCCTTCGACATGGTCGCAATAGACCAACGGTTGGCCACTCCCTTCGAGGAGCTTGTGGAGGAGGCCCTTTCGCTCCAACAGTGCGGCGGATCGAAGGTCGTGACCATCGCAGTAGGGAAGGTCGAAGATGTGGTAGCGGAGGTCAGCAGTGTCCGTGGGTGGCACTCCGATATCAGCTCCGCGGCTGTCGGATAACACCCCGTCAAGCACCGCGGTGGAGGCGTGTAGCCTCGCGACGGCACGAGCGATCCGAGGTAACCGCCACGTCCAATCCTCTCCGGCGATCGATTGCAGTCGGATGTGCCCCTCTTCCAGAAAACACCACAGGCGTTTTCCGACTTGGACGATTTCATGGACCCAATCGTCACCGGTGGGCACGGATTCAACAATCTTGGGCCGAGGAGGAGTCAAGTTCCGCGGCATTTTGGCTTTTTCGGTACTCTCCAGTTTCTCGGCGGCAAAGTCGCGCGGGGAATACAAACCGCGCCGCCACCCGCCCTCAAGCTGGGGCAAGGCGCCGGTGGCGCCGCGCTTGGTCCACACAGAGTCCTTGGCCGAAGCAATTTCGGCGATGGTCCGGGCGGTAACCGCGCTAAACGGCTCCTCATCGATGATGCTGAATGAATCCTCGTCCCTCGACTCGTCGTCCCGTTCCTTGATCAGCAGCCAGTTCTTGCTGGGGCTTCCCTTCTCTTTCATGCGGACGAGGGTCCAGTCGCCGCGGAGCTTTTGGGCTTCCAGCTTGAACTTCAGCGTTCCCTTCTCAATCGCGGCTCGCGGCTCGCTGAGGGGAGACCAGTCGCCGCGGTCCCAAAGCATCACCGTCCCGCCGCCGTATTCGTCTTCGGGAATGATCCCCTCGAAACCACCGTATTCGATGGGATGGTCCTCAACTTGCACGGCGAGACGTTTTTCCGAGGGATCGAGGCTGGGGCCCTTGGGAACGGCCCAACTCAGCAGCACCCCGTCCAATTCCAGGCGAAAATCGTAGTGCAATCGCTGCGCACGGTGCTTCTGCACCACGAATAATCGCCCGGTGGTGGAGGCTTCCTTTTTTGGCTTGGGTTCAGGGGTCCGCTGGAAGTCGCGCTTCCGTTGGTAGTCCTTGAGAATGCCGGATCGTTTTGGAGGCAATTCGGATCACCTTCTGGCCAGGTGAAGGCGGGCAAGGTTCGCCCAGTCGCTGGCCGGGTCAAGACGGAGATACTCCGACCAGCATCGTCGCGCGTCCTGGCGTTCCCCCAACTTTTCGAAGCAGAGGGCCAAGTTGTAGTATGCGTCGGCGAAGGTGGGACAGGCGGCGACGCATTGCTTCAGGCACTCGATCGCCTCGCCTATTCGACCCTGCTCTTCGTGTACGTCAGCAATATTGTACCATGCTTCGCTGAGCGATGAGTCGAGGGTCACCGCCAAGCGGAACAATTCCAAGGCGGCGTCCGGCCGGCCTTGAGCACGCAGCACGTTACCCAGGTTGAAGAACGCCGCCGGACTGGCCGGGTGTAACGCGATGGCCCTGCGGTATGCGTCGGCGGCGTGGTCAAACTCTTCGTTTTCTTCCGACCGGCGACCACGCTCCAACCAGGAGTCCGCATCCTCGGCTTCGGTCCCCCGCCATTCCAGGCTGGCGGATCCGCCGCCCTCGGAGGCCTCGAAGTTGAGCATAAACTGCCCTTCCGCAGTGACCTGACAACCATTCAATTCAACCATCAGGGAACGGGAGTTTTCGATCACGATCTGAAGTTGTGCCAGTGGCCGGTCGGTGCCGGGGAGCACGGACGCCAACCCCTTGAGGCTGCGATTGATGACCTCCGGCCTCACGCCACGCTCGATGAGTTCGGTGAGCGTTCGCAGTGAGATCAGGTCCTGGAAGTCAAAGCGCCCGCCGCCGGATCGGATCAGGCCGATCTGCTCCCATCGTCTGAGCTTGTCACGGGTGATGCCCGTCAGGTCACAGATTTCGTCTGCGGTGTAACGTTTCTCCAGGGCGAGTCCACAGGGCTTTTCGCCGGCATCCTCTAGGAACTCTTCTTCCGAGATGATCCGGATGGCGGCCCCGCCCAAGTTGAGTTCTTCGGCGCGTTGCAAGGCACTGCTGACCTCACCGCTGGGGAGCAGTGGCCAGCCGCCCATGCCCACGATCAACGCATTCGTCCGGCGTGAAACGCTCGTGCTAACGGAGCCGCCCGTATTCTGGACGATCCGAATGGCCTGTGATCGAGGCATTGACAAAAGCTTGCCGGTGAAAGCAACTCGCTTGCCCTGGAAGGAAGAGTCGATGCTCTTGACGCTGGCGGTCACGGTCTGTCTCGTTTGCTTACTCCTCGAATCCAATAAACACCGGCCCCCGAAGTCTACCGGCGGAAGTCTCTTCAAAAAAGCGGACTCGACAGCGAAGTCCGGTGTCGCGCCAGGTGGCATTGGCCGGGCCGTCCTTCGGAGGGGCGGCCAGTGTGGGCAGTGGATTCAGTCGCTCGAAGAACCCGGCCCGCGCACTCTCATTGAAGCCGGTTCCCACGTTACCCTTATACACCCAGCGCCGGCCATCATGCACGCCAAGTAGCAAGGCGCTGATGATGTGGTCCTTTCCTCGACGAACGAATCCGAGTATGTCAAAAACGTCGGTCTTGGCTGCTTTGATCTTCAACCAATCGGAGGATCGTTTACCGGCGAGATAGGGCGAGTCCAATCGTTTGGCCATGATGCCTTCCAAGCCCGCCTTGGTGGTCGCATCGAAATACGCTTTTCCCCGCTCCTCCACATATTCCGCCGCGACGAGATGCCCATCTTTCAGCTCGCCAAATACTTCTTTGAGTCTTTCGCGCCGCGTGCGCAGGTCGTCGCTCATGATGGGCTGGCCTCGTTCGTACAAGAGGTCAAAGGCCACAAACGTCACGGGCCAACGACGGCTGGCCAAGGTGATTCGTTGCGGGTCGGTGAGATGCATGCGTTGCTGAAGCTTCTCAAAGGATGGTTTTCCGTCGTCCAGACTGACAATCTCGCCGTCGAGGGCGGTACCAGACGGCAGGCGGCCGAGGCCGGCCAGTTCGGGATATCGATCACCCAATTCGACGTGGCGCCTATTTTGCAAACGTACCCGTTCAGCCTCGCATAGCGCGATGCAACGGATGCCGTCCCACTTGATCTCAAACAGGTGATCGGGTGAGTCAAAAGGCTCCGAGGCGCTTTGGGCGAGCATCGGGGCGATGCGATCGGGAAGAGCCATGCCATGCCTCGGCGGAGAGAGCGCGAAGGATCAGGCCCGTTTCTTCTTCGCGGCCTTTTTTTCCTCCGTCTTGATGCTCTTGGCGGGCGGCTTCTTCGGCGACGCGGCGAGGCTCTGTTTTAAGGCCTCCATCAGGTTAATGACCTTGCCGACCTCGACTTCCTGAGTGACGACCGGCTCGGTGCCCTCAATCTTGGCCTTGATGACCTCCATGAGCGCGTCTTGATATCGGTCCGTAAACTGCGCCGGGTCAAACGGCGTGGTCATCCCGTCGATGAGCTGTTCGGCCAAGGCGCGTTGGGCCTTGTTCACGTCGCCGTTGCGAATGTCCTCAAAGTAGGCCGTGTGGCTGCGAACCTCCGATGCGTAGCGCAAGGTGGTCATCACGAAGCCTTGGTCCAAAACGCGAAGGGCCGCGATGTGCTCCCGACCGGACATCACCACCCGTCCAATGCCAATCCGGTTTTTCTCGCGCATGGCCTCGCGGATGATTCGGAACGCCTCTTCGGCCACGGGGCCGTCGGGCGCGACGTAGTACGGGCTGTCGAGATAAAGCGGATCAAGCTCTTGGGCGTCGATGAACTGAAGAATATCGAGGACCTTTGTGGTTTCGAGCTTGACCTTCTCCAAGTCGGAATCGGCGATGAGAACGTACTTGTCCTTATCGTACTCATATCCCTTGACGATGTCGGTGCGGTCGACGGGTCCGAGTTCCGGCTCAACCATCTGCTGTTTGAGGCGGCGATGCGTCTTGCGATGAAGCTGGTTGAAGGAGATTCGAGTTGATGAACTCGTCGCGTTGTACACCCGAATGGGCAGCGACACCAGCGAGCACTTCAGGTGCCCGTTCCACGTAGCGCGAGGAGGCATAGGAGTTCTCCGGTTTTACCTCGACATCTATCGGCCAGTTCCCATCCCGGAAGTCAGCCGCGCCGCCTCCTACGTCGCGCGGAAACCATGATATATCAACGCCGGGTTCGGGCCAAGGCATCCCGAAATCGGGACACCAGTACTGAAATCTGGGGACCACGCGGTGAGATTGACGATTCTAGACCGTCAGTTTCCGGCCGTGGCTTCCGGCGTGGGGATCAAGATATTGTTGTAGGTGAGCAGGGTGCCCTTGGCGCGTTCGAGGTCGACAATGGCGATGTTGTACTCCACCGCGGCGTTGAGCATGACGCGACGGGCTTCGGCCAGGCTCTGACGGGAGTTGAGCTCGCTGTTGAGGGTGTTGAGGTCCTTTCGTTCCGCGCGGGCCACGATGGAATCGACCTCGCGGACGCGGGCTTCGGCGGAAAAGAAGCTGGGAGCGATCTGGTCGTACGAGGTGTTCAACTCTCGGACCGCCTGGTTGACGTCGAAGATCACTTCCTCCATTCGTTGTTTCAACAACGCCACGGAGGCGGCGTATTGGAGCTGGGCGCGGTAGGACTCGGCTCGGGGACCGCGGTTGCCGATGGGGGCCTCGAATTCGACGCCGAAGAAATACTCGATGAAATTGGCGGCGGTCGCCTTGTCAAACGAACGGTCGGCGTTGCCGGCCAGGCCGTCGTACATCTGGCGGAAACTGAAGTCCAATCGAGGCAATTCCTGATTTTTCGCCCGTCCGGCATTCAGTTTGGCGATCTCGATTTGTAGTTCCTGCTCTTTTAGCTCGGAGCGGTTGTCCAGCGCGACTTTTACCTCAGCCACGCGATCGACGGCAATACGGTTCAACTGCGGGAAATCGGTGGGGATGATCTCGACGTCGTCCGCCAAGTCGACGTCCTCGCTGTTCATCAAGGCGACGAGCTGGTCCTCGGCGTCAAGCACTCTGGCCACCAGGCGGATGAAAGCGGCGCGGTTGATTTCGAGACTCGCCTGAGTGGCATTGAGCTGGACTGGGATGATGTCGAAGTCACGCCGGGCGTCCAGGTATTCCAAAATCTGCTCGAAGTCGACCAGGAGGCGGGCGCTGATGACCACGTCGCGCCGGGCTTGGACGAGCCGCCAGTAGGCCTCTTCGACCTGACGGACCAGGTCGCGGACGTTGCGGCGGAAGGCCCAATCGGCGCTTTGCTTGTTGGCCTGGCTGATCCGGATCAGCGAGCGGTTGTAATCAATGCCGAACCCTCGAAGTAAGGGTTGGCGCATCTCGAATACCAAGTTGGTGACATACGCCGGGTTCAGGTCTTCCGACTGGAACGCCAGTGTCGTCTTGGTTCGGTCCAAGTCGTAGCTGCTGCTCACTTGCATGCCGGTCGGTAGCAGCTTTCGGATGCCCATGCTGGAGGTGAAGATATCGACGTCGGTGGCGCTGAGCTGCGAGCTCGAGGGACGGTCGATGTTGTTCTTAGTGATATTGGTGAAAAAGACCGCGTCGAACGCGGCCTTGGCTTCGATGACCCGCGTGGCCTCGATAGCGGGGTTGTAGCGATCAACCTCGATGAGATAGCTGGTGGCCAGGGCGCGATGAATAGCCTCTTGGAGGGTTAGGTGAAGGGTTTCGGTGCGCTGGATCGGGGTTAAGAGTTCCAGCACGCGGCGGATGTATTTGGCGGTGTTTTTATCGCCGGTGTTTTCGGCTTCCTTGAGCCGCTCCAGGGCCTCCTGTCGATCCCGGTCGGGATCAGGCATGTGCCAATTCAGGCGATCGAGAGAGATTTCGGGCTGAGCCGTTGGGGGAGGAGGCGAGGGTGTTTGGGCAGGTGCCCAGCGGGCGGTCGCGCACAGGAGCGCGAAACAGATTCCTGTAGTCG
>Ga0137431_1000205_pt1 | contig 26286 bp, 19 predicted proteins | sample EasRivERMZT800_2_FD_104646 | JGI IMG/M metagenome (GOLD analysis project Ga0137431, IMG submission 104646) | Soil microbial communities from meander-bound floodplain in the East River, Colorado, USA - East River MetaG ERMZT800_2 | ecosystem: Environmental > Terrestrial > Soil > Floodplain ... | reverse complement strand
CATCAGTCCAAGGCGACACCAAGCCCCTTCGGACCCTCGATACTGGAACAAAGAGTTCTGCTTTCCGCACTGCCGGCTGCACAACGTCAACATCGTGGACCGGTTCCCGCGTGACTGCCCTTTGGCAGTGCCCGAGCCAGACGTGGCAATCGAAAGACTCGCGGAGCGGGCCGAGTGGTCCCCGATTCGTGGATTTCCCCCGCCCCACGTGCGGGCGATTCAGTGCGTCCTCAAGGCGTGCAAGGGATGCGTCCGCGAAAATGGCACACATCCGCATATCGAATTCCTGAGGGAGGAACACCGTGTCAATTCCTGATTGGGGAATCGAGAAAACAAATGGGCGCGACGCCGATCGTCCGGTGTTCAGGCCGCACATCGTCGCGCGGTGCATGGGAGACGTAGAGGCGATGGACATTTCTTGGGTTTGGATCAACAAGATTCCGCACGGGCGATTGACCGTACTGGCCGGCGACGGCGGGGTGGGGAAGTCTTTCTTGACCCTCGCAATTGCGTCAACGGTATCGACCGGGGCACGTTGGCCAGACGGCGAGCCCAACAGCGGCCCCGGCTCGGTTGTCATCTTGAACGCCGAAGACGACCCCGGTGACACCATCCGAAAACGGCTCGATGCATGCGGGGCCGACGTTCGCAGGGTCTATACGGTTGACGGGGTGAAGCGCAGGCACGACGGGGAAGTCGATTATTTTTCACTGGTCGATGACCTTCGGGCTTTGGAAGAGAAGATTATCGAGGTTGGGGCCAAGCTTTGCATCGTCGACCCGCTGGGGGCGTATCTGCCGGGCATCGACTCTCACAAAGACTCTGAGGTGCGGACCGTGCTGGGGCCATTGGCCGCGCTCGCCCAACGCACTGACTGTGCCATTCTCACGGTCGCGCACGTGACCAAGGCGCAAACGAGCAAAGCGGCGCACAAGGTGGGCGGGTCCCTGGCGTTCACGAACGCGGCCCGAATGTGCTGGTTGATTGCCCGCGACCCTGAGGACGAGCGGCGCCGGCTCATGTTGCCCTACAAGTTCAACATCATCGAAAAGCCGAGTGGGATCGGATTCATCATCGAAGACGGTGCCGTCCGTTGGCTGGCGGGCGAAGTGACAGAGACCGCGGAATCGGTGCTGAACATGGAGTGCATTGCTCAGGACGATCGGTCCAAGGTAAGCGAAGTGGTCGAGTGGCTTGCTTCTCTGCTGGCCCGCGGGCCCATGGACGTGAGAGAGATTGAGCGGACCGCGAAAGCGGAATGTCACTCATGGCGGACGGTGGAGCGAGCGAAGAAATTGCTTGACGTGAAGAGCGACCGTGTCGGTTACGGGAAGGGCGGGCGATTCGATTGGAGACTCCCCGCCATAGACCGCCAACCTGATTTTCAACCCGTTGGCGGTTAATGGGAAATTCGTCTAAAAATCCATAGAACCACCATAGACCCCTAGGGGTCCAGGTTTGGCGGTCAATGGGGAATGGCGAACAGCCAAGGGCGAAAAAGAAAAGCACCGGCGAGAGAGAGGAACGAGTCATGATCTTCAAGCGCGGCCGTCATTACTGGTGTGACTTTCAGACGATGGACAAGCCCCCCTTGCGAATCCGCCGATCGTTGCGTTGCACGGACGCATCGGCCGCGGCAGTGCTCGAGCGCGAGCTGCAACAACGGGAAGCGAAGCGAGTGGCCGGGTTGGTGTCGCCATTCGACGCACACGAAAAGCGACCGTTGACCGAACACCTTGAAGACTGGCGCCGGTGGCTCACCGCAAAGGGCAACACCGACCGACACGCCCGCGACCATTGGGGTAAAGCCAAGCGACTCATCGACGGCTGCCGATTCTCGACGTGGAAGGACATCGGGGCGTTGCGGGTACAGGAGTGGTTGCACGAACAGCGCAAAGAAGGGTTGTCACCTCAGACGGCGAATTATTACCTGGCTGCCGTCAAGGGATTCTGCCGCTGGATGGTCAAGGACCGTCGGGCCGCTGAGTCCACCATAGCGCACCTGTCGGCGTTCAACACTCAGGGCGACCGCCGGCATGACCGACGCGCCTTCGATGACGCTGAACTCCGCGTGCTACTCGACGCGACGGCCACGCTCCCGACGCGGTGCGGGATGACCGGTCCCCAAAGGGCAATGCTCTACCGGTTCGCAGTGGAGACGGGCTTGCGTGCTGGCGAGATTCGGTCATTGACCCCCGCATCATGCGACCTGGACGCGGACGAGCCGACAGTCACCGTGGCCGCGGCATACTCGAAACACCGGCGCGAGGACGTGCAACCCATCCGTCGAGACTTCGCGTTCGAGCTGGCGAGCTACCTGGACGGACGGGCTCCCGACGTTCCGATTTTCGACCTGCCACACCCATGTACCATCGTCAGAATGCTCCGGGCCGATATGAGGGTTGCCCGTGCAAGGTGGATTCTAAGCGTTCAGGACCGCTCAGAGCGACGCAAACGACGCGGGAGTACCTTCCTGGCCTACCGCGACGATTCTGGCCGCTGTCTAGACTTCCATGCCTTCCGACACACGTTCATTACCCGGCTCACCCGCGCGGACGTCGCCCCAAAGCTGGCCCAATCGCTCGCCAGACACAGCCGAATCGACCTGACCATGAATCTGTACACCCACGTTGCACGGGTTCCGCTGTCCGAAGCAATTGAGCGGACCCCTACCCTGGACGCCCCGCGGCGGCGGTCAGACTCCGAAAGGGCGGTTGCCCTGGCCACGGGGACCGACGGCAACGCGACTGTGCCGTATACGTGCCATAAGAGTGTCCCGATTCGGCACGTGTTAGGCAATTCTGGCACAGTAGGTGACAAGGGTGTGTCACCACGAAATATAGCAAAAAACCCCGGAAATACCAGGGTTTTCGCAATGGGCAGAGGCGGAGTTGAACCGCCGACACACGGATTTTCAGTCCGTTGCTCTACCAACTGAGCTACCTGCCCGGACAATCGCGCGAGCGATCCCTGCCCCTCGACCGCAATTCACCGTCAAAGGTCACGCACCATCGGGCCGGTGCCGCCCCACGCAACGACGTGGTAGGATAGGCGGGCACGCTAGCTCGTCAAGCATCGACTGCTTATTGGCGTGGAATATCCCGCGAGCGCGTTCAATGGCCGAGTTCAACAACAACCTCTGGGCACCGTGGCGGATGGATTACATCCGATCCCTCGCCCACGACAAAACCGACGGCGGTTGTTTTCTTTGTCGCTATTGGTCCGACGCCGCGGCCGACGCCGCCAACCACGTGATATGGCGCACCGCCTCCACTTTCGTCGTCATGAACCGCTTTCCGTACACAAACGGGCACTTGTTGATCGCCCATCATGGCCACAAGGGCGATCTCAGCGAGCTCAGCGATGCCGAGCTTTCGGTCATGAACCTGGCCATCCGTGACGCGGTCGGCCTGCTTCGTCGGACGATCAAGCCGGACGGCTTCAACGTAGGGTTCAACCTCGGCCACTGTGCCGGGGCGGGCCTGCCGGGCCACCTGCACGCCCACGTCGTGCCGCGGTGGTTCGGCGACACGAACTTCATGGCCGTCATCGACAACGTGCGGACGATACCGGATTCGCTGGACGCCCTCTATCAGGAGCTGGTGGCCACATCCGCGTCGATGGGCTTGCGCTGAATGCGTCGAACGCTCCCGAAAAGGACCTTGGCGCCGTATCATTGCGTCGTGAAGGTCGACGCCCCGTATCTCCGGGCGCCTTGGGCAGCTAACGATGTCACGCACGGGGCCCGTCAACATGCGGAACCCGCAGATCCGCTCCGCGCTTCCTTCCAGCTCGACCGCCATCGGATCATCGAATGCACCGCGTTCCGTCGGTTGGAGCGAAAAACTCAGGCCTTCGCCCCGGCCCTTCACGACCATTTCCGCACGCGTCTGACCCATACCCTCGAAGTCGCCCAGATCGCACGCACACTCGCCCGGTCTCTCGGCGCTAATGAGGACCTGACCGAAGCCATCACGCTCGCCCACGACCTTGGCCATCCGCCGTTTGGTCACGCCGGAGAAGCCACTCTGAACGAAGCCCTGGCCACCAACGGCGGGTTCAACCACAATGCGCACTCGGTCCGGGTCGTAACCTATCTCGAGCATCCGTTTCCGGCGTTCCGCGGCCTGAATCTGACGTTGGATACCTTGGACGGGCTCCGCGCTCACGCGACGCGATACGATCGGCCAGAGAAAGGCAACGACGCCGGGCCCTCCGTGGAAGCCCAGATTGCCTCCGTGGCCGACCGCGTGGCCTATGACTGTCACGACCTTGAGGATGCGATCGGCGCGGAGCTTGTGACGTCCGACGAGTTGGCCGAAGTTGCCCTTTGGTGGTCGGCCTATGATCGCGCGGTGCAAAAGGAACGTACATGGTCCCGTGCGCCCATTTACGCGGTTCGACGGATCGTGTTGGATACGGTTTTGAACGACTTGCTTATCGATGTCGTGGGTGTGTCTATCCCCCTTCTTAGTTCGATAACCTCTTTTGGAATGGTCAAGGAGGCGAGGCTTCCGCTCGTTGTCCTCTCAAAATCGGCCGATGCCGCGCTTTCGGAACTGGAACGATTTCTTCTGGAGCACGTGTATCGCCATCCGACCGTGGTGCAGGCGGACGCCGATGGGCGCCGAATGATTCTGGCCCTGTTTGACGCCTACCGACACGACCCGCAGAACACGCTCCCGCCGCGCTTCGCCGCACGGATTGCGGAGCAGGGCGTGGAGCGGGTGGTTTGTGACTACATCGCCGGCATGACGGATCGGTTCTGCATGCGCGAACACGCGCGACTCGTCGTATGACCGCAGGGGCTGGAACAGATGAGTTCCTTCGCGTTGCGGTGTTGAACAGCGACCGGTCCCGAGCGAAACTGTCACCGATGCAAACGATCGAGCAGATCATCATGCCGGAGCCGGCCGAGGGCGAAATCGTCGACCCGATGACGTGGTTCGAGTCCACCGGCCCGCTTGAAATCGAAATCGGCTGCGGCAAGGGTGGCTTTCTGCTCAGCCGCGCCCGCTCCCATCCCGACGTGCGACTGCTCGGCATCGAATGGGCCAACAAGTATTTCAAATTTGCGGCCGATCGAATGGCCCGTCGCGGCGTCAACAACGTGCGGATCATGCGGACCGACGCCCGCACCTTTGTCATGAATCATCTGCCACCGGCGTCCGTCTCCGTCCTGCACCTGTATCACCCCGATCCCTGGCCGAAGAAGCGACATCATAAGCGCCGCCTCGTCCAAGCCGATTTCGTCGCGGCGGTTACCCGCATACTCGTTCCTGGCGGGCTTTGGCTGATCCAAACCGACCACCTCGACTATTATGGTTGGATCCGCGAGGTACTCGCGCGAACCCCTGATCTAGTGGAAATCGAATGGCCGGAGAACGCCGGCCCGGACGATCCGGATTGGATGGGGACGAACTTTGAGATCAAGTACGCCCGCGAGGGCCGCATGATCTACCGCATCGCCGTTCGGTCTGTGCCTTATTCCGCCGGAATCTGAGTGACTGTCGACTCGGACGTGAAACGCAGCGACAGTCTGGCCGCCAGGTTCTTTGGATCGCCCGAATGGACCGCGAGCGTCGCGAAGGGGATGGACCTCAGCAGATCGGCCAATTCGCGGACCGCCTTCGACGGAGTCATCCCCAACCTCGGCAACGCCGCCGACGCCTCTCCAATGGGCAGCACCAAGTCCATGATTTGCTCGCCACGCGAAACGCGCAACGTCGGACCTCCGAGAACTCGGCTCTCATGGAGCCGACGTCGCAAATCCAAGTTGGGGTTTTCTAGGTCGAGCAAACGGCCATCCACTCCCAGGATGCGGTCATCAGCCTCCAAAACCCCGTCCGCCGCCGACCCGGCCTGCACCCGCGCCACCACAACGACTCCTGGCGCTTGCTGCGACCTCATGCCAATCCCTAAGCGATGACCCGGATTGTCAGACGTGGCCACCAGCCCCTCCCACCAGCGAGGGTTCAAAAGCGACGGCTCCGCCCGCTCGGCTCGCCGGACCCATTCGTCCAACACGTCAACGGCCGATTCACCCTGCACAAGGGCCGCAACGCGCAGGTCCGCCCGTGGCCGTCGTAACGATGCGGACTCGTTCGCCCCCGCGAGCGACGGCACGAGGCCACGCTCCGCGCCCAGAATGCGCTCCAAGTGGTTCCGCGTGAGTGCCACGATGAACCAATCACCGGATGCCGCCCAACAGGGCTCCAAGTTGGTGAGCATTTTCGCGAACGGCTGGCGCGAATGTTCCGCATAGGGCTTCAGATGAACCCAACGGAATGGGGTGCCGAGATGTGTTCCCTGCTCAACCGCTAAGCGCGAAGCCCCGCCGCCGGGATCGATGTTTTCCAGCAGTTCCATCAAGCGATCGGCAATCGCCGAGGCAGCTTCCACGAGCGCTGGTGCATCCGCCGCTTGGATCAAAAGGGCCGCTTGCGGTGTCGCCGGCCCCTCGGCGAGGTCCTGGTCCCAGGCCAGGATCATGTTCTCGCCAACGCGCGCAGCCCCGGAGCCTCTCTCGCTTCGCGGCGGCGCTAACCCGGCCAGGAACCGCACGTATCGGTCAAGCACCGGACTGGGCGTACCCGGGTCTCCACCTTCCGGGGTCGAACTGATTGGCGTCGCCACCGCCGCGAGCGTTGAACGAGGAAGCTGCAACAACCGGTCGACCACCCGCGGTTCCAAGCGCCGCGATGGCACCGGTTCGGAGAACACTCCACGAACGACCAGATCAATGCCGCCTTCCCCCTCAAAAAGGGCGAGTAATAGCCGATCCAGCCGGTGCCCCGGCAATTTCTCCGGTGCCGAAGCCCAACCGGGAAGCAAGCCCTGAACCACATAGGCCGTCGCCAGGGGCCGCTCCGGCAAATAGGACATCAATTCCTGATACGCGGGAAAATCTTCAAGCACCGGTCCCTTCCGACCACGCATCAGGTACATGGTGTCGAGAAGGATCATGTCCCCCTCCCAGCGTCTGGCCACCGCGATCACACCGCTCCGTTCGCAAACGATCAGCCCGTTGTCCATCCTGAAGGTTCGAGCCTCGGAGTCTCGCCCTCGTGCCGACCGCCGTTCCGCGGGAAACCACCGATCAACCGCCCCCGCGTCGGGAGCGCGGATCAGCCAAACGGCTCGCGACAATTCATCCCACGAATGGGCGATGATCCCCACTTCGGAACGCAAGACTTCGTTGGCGGTGATCGTGCTGCCGGCCCCAAGCAGGGTCCGAACGGCGTCCTGTAGATCGGACGGGGCGTTCGCCGGCGCCGTCGCTCCCGACAGAAGTGGCAACACATGCCAAGCGTGGGCACGATGCATGGCTTCATTTACTTCGCCGAGGTGTCGGACGGTAACGAACAGATTCGCCGACGCGGGAACGAATCGCGCCAAGGGAGGGCCGGAGCCCAAGGAAGTATTTGGAGAAGTTTGCTGTGCGAGCAGTCCCGCGGAGAGGCTGGACAAACAGACGAGAAGTCGAACAATTCCATACGCGGGTGGTGGCGAGCGGCGGGATTTCTTCACCGGTGACCCCCGAGGACACCAAACCGGCATCACAGGTCCTCAATGTCCTCCGCGGGCCGGTCGGTCTCGGATTCCGGGATTTCGGCCTCTTCCTCAACCGGCTCAGGATCGGCAGGAGCCGGGGCGGGGTGTTTCGTCGCCTGCTCAAGAGCATTCAACGGCTGCAACAACGTCTGATCAAACGCCGTCTGAAGAGACTCCACGCTCTCTCGCTTGGTTTCAAGGTTGGTACGGACCTGACCCCACCAGGACTCCAGGGCCGGATCCTGAAAACCAATCGGATGCGCCGAAGCCGGTGGAGAAACAGCCGGTTTCCCGGCGATCGATCGGGCTCCCGGGGCAATCACCCGCGCACCGGCCACCTCGGTGTCACGCCGGCCGTCGAAAAATCCCATGAACGCCAAGGCGATCAACGCCGCCGCGGCGATCGGCACGACGACGTAGACGGCCCGGCCGATCCGCTCCGTCCATCGCAGCCCAGGCCGTTCCATGCAGGCAATGAGCCGCTCGGGAAAATCCACCCGCAGCGAAACGGGGTCCTCGTCCGAGGCCAGGACGTGCTCACTCACCTCCAGAAGCGCCAAGGCCCGACGGCACTCGGCGCATTGCAGCCGATGGGCATCCAATTCCGTCGCCAGCGGCGTGGATAGCTCGCCATCGAGGTAGGCATCAAAGAGTTGTCGGGCCTGTTGGCAATTCATCCGCTCAATCAACCGTCAAAAAACTCGCGGTTCGGGCACCAGAACCTGCCAGTGCCCCGCACTCTTCTACCCGGCACGTTCCTTAAGATTGCGGTACAAGGTACCATCTTTTTCCGCCGCCGCTTCCAGTAGCTCGCGCAGCCGCCCCCGGGCCCGATGCAGGTGACTCTTCACAGTCGCCAACGGCAACTCGATGATCCGGGCGATTTCCTGGCACCCCATGTCATGGCGATAAAACAACAACACCGTCGCTCGCTGGGGCGGCGTCAACTGGTCCACCGCATCCCAAAGGCTCTCCCGCAACCGGGCTGCTTCTTGCGACTCCAACACCGTGGCCGGGGTCTCACCATCTTCCAGCGGCAACGCCGGCGAATGTTCATCAATCGACAGCACGCGCTTGCGGCGTAGCCGGTTCAGGCATACCCGGTAGGCAATCGTAAACAACCACGTACTGAATCGGTATTCCGTCGAGAACGTATCCAACGAGGCGAACGCCTTGAGAAACGCGTCCTGGCAAATGTCCTCGGCCTCGTGATGATCCCGCACCATGCGCCAAATGAAACCGAATAGGCGGTCCTGGTGCAGACCGATCAACTCGCGCAGAGCGGAGCGCTCCCCCTCGCGGGCTCGCGCTACCAACATGCGTTCATGTTCCCGCTCGTGAATTGGTGATGTTGTGTTCACAGCATCCCCCTGCTAATTATACCCGAAGCCATCCAAAAACGCTGCGGACCCTAGCTAAGGGACCGAACGTAACCCATTATAATACCGGTGATTTATCGGATTGTCCCAATCATTTTGGTTGGTTATAACCCAAGCGAACCGCTGCCAAGGCCCAACGACGACGCCCGCTCCTGAGCCCACGTCGCCAAAGGAGCCTTTCCGGCGAATATGACACTGCTTAACCGAACGGTAGCAGCTTTTTAAAGCATGTAGGCAATTATTTAAGCCACCTTGTTACGCGGCAGCGACAATCGGCCATGAAGAAAAAGACGGAAGCCGAAGGATTGGTTTGCATGAACCGCAAGGCCTCCTTTCGCTTCGAGGTCTTGGAGAAGTTTGAATGCGGACTCATGCTCCACGGATCGGAGGTCAAAAGCCTTCGGGAACGGGGGCTTTCCCTCGACGAAGCCTACGCCCGCATCGAAAACGACGAGGCCTGGCTCATCGGCTGCCACATTTCCGCCTATAGCCACGCACGAAGCCACGTCCACGAACCCCTCAGACGACGGAAGCTCCTGCTTCACGCCCGCGAAATCCGTAAACTTCGACCGAAAGTCGAGCAGAAAGGTCTGACCCTGGTACCGCTCAAAGTGTATTTCAACGAGCGCGGGCTGGCCAAGGTTACGTTAGCCTTGGCGCGCGGCAAGACGCTGGGCGACAAACGACACACGCTTCGAGACCGAGAGGCACGCCGCGAAATGGACCGCTCGGTCAAGCGACGCGGATGACGAACGGCAAAGCCTGATCCTCGGCGCACAACCCCTACGGGCACGGGTTCGTGCACGGGTACACAAAGTTGCGGAAGCCGTCCACGGCCCACGTAATATCGCTGAAGTTGATGAGCCGATTCGGCACGCAATCGTGCAGGTCCGTCGCTTGAAGGCTGGCGTTGACGAAGATGTTGCGGAAGCCGTCAACGGTCAAGGTGATGTCCTGGAAGTTCGGGTTTCCGTCATGGTTCACATCGCCCCACAACCATGTCGTCGTCGAAACCGGCGTCGATGGATTCGCCGGATCGGTCGGGACCACGCGGCAGTCCGATCGAACCTGGTAACTCGCCGAGGGGATGACCTCCGAATCGCTGATGTGGACCGCCCCCCATTGCGCCGGCGTCCGGAACACAGGCGACGTCGAGAGCGTGCCGTTGGTCTGCACGTAGCGCGAGATGCAGCCGACTCGCGGGTCGCCCGCCTGCCCAGTGACCAGGATGGCCACGGGCGTCGCGCCCGGCGATGGTACCACTCGGATGGCACGGCATCCCTCCGCGACGACCGTCGGCGGCGCGCAGCCGCAGGTGTCCGTACCTTCGTTGCACAAGCCGGGGCTGTCGCAGGGGTTGCCCGGAGACGAACAGCCCGTGGTCGTGTTGCAGGTTTCCGCCCCATCGCAGAACACTCCGTTGCTGCAAATCGCGTGATTAGGAACATTCTCGCAATTGCCGCTCTGGAGCAGGCAATGGTCGATGGTGCAACCGACCGTGTCGGTGCAATCCGTGTCCACGATGCACTCCGCGCAGCGGTCGCGACCCTCGTCGCACAGTTCGCCGGGACACCGATTGCCGCTGCCGACGCACGCCCCTCCGCTGCAAACATCGGTGAGGGTGCAGAACAAGCCGTCATTGCACGCGGCGATGTTGTTAACGTAGAAACAATTGCCTCCTAGGCACTGATCGTCCGTGCATGGATTATTGTCCGACGCGCAATCGGCGTTTACGATACAATTCACGCAGGTGTTCGTGTCCTCATTGCACAATTGGCCCGGACAACGCACACCCGATCCATTGCAGGTCCCGCCGCCGCAGGTGTCGGTCAATGTGCAAAACAGCCCATCATTGCAGGAATTGGAATTGGCGTTATATACGCACGTCCCTGCGGCCACGTTGCATGTATCCGTCGTGCATATGTTGTTGTCGTTGCAGTTCGGGTTGGACAGGCATTGAACGCACCGGTCATTCGGCTCGTCACACAGTTGGCCCGGGCAGCGAACGCCAGACCCGTTGCACGTCCCCCCGCCGCAAACGTCGTTCAGCGTACAGAATAAACCGTCGTTGCACGCGTTGTTGTTGTTCGGGAACGTGCACGCACCCACCGCGTTGCACGTGTTGGTCGTGCACGGGTTCGAGTCCTCGCAATGGCCGTTGTTCAGACACTGAACGCATGCGTCCAATGTTTCACTGCAGTGCTGCGCCCCGGAGCACCGCACACCGCTACCCACGCAGACACCGCCGCTGCACGTGTCCGTCGGCGTGCAGAACAGCCCATCGTTGCAGGAAATCGAATTATTCGCGTATGTACAGAGCCGGCTCGCCGTGCACGTGTCCGTCGTACAGACGTTGTTGTCGTTGCAATCGGCGCTGACCGTGCATTCCGTCACCACCACCGCGGCGCTCAAGTGCGTGCCGGTGATGTCTTGACCCGCCGTCGAACCCGCGCCCAAGACCCGGGTATGAGAAAACAGACCGACCATCGAGGGCATGACAATCTGTGTGCCCGTGGTCCCATCCAACGCCGTAAAGGTCAGCCGAGTCAGGAGCATCCCCCCCGGTGGGGCGGCCACGGCGCCACTGATCCCCGCGAACGCCAAATATTGGCAGTCTCCATCGTTGGCCGGCAATCCCGTGAACGGCGCGTTCAAACCGTCGAGGTCCGAATCATCCGGGAAGCTCGAGGAATGCGGACCGGGGTTCGAAAAGCCGGTCAACGCCAGGCGAGTCGAGTCCCAGGTGAGAATCACCTCCGCCGATGACCACGGCTGATTCGCGCAGGTTCCCGATGACGCCACCAGATCGACGGTGAACGTCGCCCCCACACTCACCGATTGGTGGACAGGAGTCAGGGAGAGATTGATGCGCGGAGGGCTGGTCAGCGTTCCAGAGCACGTGCCGTTCACGCAAACATCGTCCGTCGTGCACGCCAGATTATCATTACATGCTCCACCCTCGTTGGCCGGAATCGATTGACAGGCCCCGCTCGACGGGTTGCAACTGCCCACGGTGCACGGCGTGTTCAGCGACGAACAATCCGTCGGCGTCCCCGTGCACGTTCCGGCCACGCATCGATCGGCGTTGGTGCACCGCAAGTTGTCGTTGCACGTCCCATTCTCATTGATCGCGACGGACTGACAATTTCCGTTCAAGGCGTTGCACACCCCTTGAGTACACGTCCCGTTTAGGGACGTGCAGTCTCGTGGCGTTCCGGCGCACGCTCCGGCCGTACACACATCGCTCACTGTGCACGCGTTATTGTCGTTGCACGCCCCGCCTTCGCCGACGGGCGCCGATTCACACTGGCCCGTCGAAAAGTTGCACGTCCCCACGGCGCACGGCCCGTCAAACGACGAGCAATCCACCGGAGTGGCCGTGCAGGCCCCGACGACACACGTGTCGCCAAGAGTACACAGATTGCCGTCGTCGCAGGTCAAACCTTCGTTGATCGGCTGTGCCGAACATTGACCCGTCTGCGCGTTGCATACCCCCATCGTGCAGGGTCCATTCTGCGACGAGCAATCGATCGCGGTCCCGACGCAAACACCGCCAAAGCAAGTTTCATTGAGTGTACAGAGACTACCGTCATCGCAAGACTGGCCCTCCGGGATCGGAGTCCCCGCGCAGACTCCGTTGGAACAGAGGTCGCCGGTCGTGCAAAAATCCCCGTCGTCGCACGGGCCGCCCTCGTTCATCACCACGGCCTGGCAGAAGCCGGTCGCCGGATTGCACGCCCCGATGTTGCAGCCATCGTTCAGGTCGCTGCAATCGACCGCCTTTCCGCTGCACACACCGTTCTGACAGTCATCGCTTTCGGTGCACAAGTCGCCATCGTCACAGGCACCGTTGTCCTGAATGGGCGTTCCCACGCAGAACCCGTCCTCGCAGGAATCAGCGGCGGTGCACGGGTCGCCGTCATCGCACGGACCACCCTCGTTGGCGGGGTCCGGCTTGCACACGCCCGTGGCCGGGTTACACGACCCCACGTTGCAAGCATCACTCTCCGAAGAACAATCAATCAGGACCCCTGCGCAAGCTCCCCCGGTGCAAACATCACTCACCGTGCACAGAGCCCCGTCGTCGCAGGTCGTGCCGTTCGGAACCACCGTGCCCACGCACGTCCCGCCCGAACAGGCATCACCGCTCGTGCACGCATTGCCGTCGTTGCACGCGATCGTGTTGTTCACATTCTGACACGTGCCCGACGCGCAAGTATCCGTCGTACATAGGTTGCCGTCGCCGCATTCGGCGTTATCCACGCACGCCCCCGCGACCACGGTGACCGTCCCATCAATCAAGCCGGTCAGCAACCCTTCCCAACTGCTGTCGCCCGCCGATGTGGAAAGCGTCACGTCCCACACTCCGCTTGCGTCGCCGCTCGCCACCACCGGAAACCCGGTAAGCGATCCCGTAAACGTGACCGGACCGGCCACGAATGTGCCGTTATCATCCAAGCTGCCGTTGAGCGCCGTCGAACCCGTCGAATTCGTATCAAACCGGCTGAATGTCCCCGCCCCTGGCCAGGGGTCGCCCAATTGCACAATATCCACGGGGGGCGCGGATGTGAACGTTAACGTACCCGTTGTCCCCGCGCGCGGAATCAACTCCACCAGAAGCGTCACCCCGAAGGTCGATTCCCCGTTCAGCGAACCGGAGGTCACCACGTTCACCGTCGCCCCGGGAGGCATCGACAGGCTCACAATGGCCAGGCTCGACGACGGCAACACCGTCACCGTTCCCGCCACGCGATTCGTGGTCACCGTCGAACCTTCCCAGGTGCTGTCGCCCGATCCGGTCGTCAAGAGAACGTCCCACGTGCCCATCGCGGCGGCGCTCGCCACGACCGGGAAACGGCTCAACGCCCCCGAGAACGTGACCGGAGCCTCCGTGAACGTCCCGTTGTCATCGACGGAGCCATTCTGAACGGCGAATCCGGTTTGGTCGGTGTCAAAACGACTGAACGTTCCCGTCCCCGGCCATGGATCTCCCGCCTGCACGATGTCAACGGGTGGAGCCGCCGTAAATGTCAACGTACCCGCGGCGCCGGCTCGCGGCACCAATTCGACCACAATCGTGACGCCGAAGGTCGACTCTCCGTTGATCGCCCCCGAGACGACAACGTCGGCGGTGTCACCCGGTTCCATGATGATATTGCTGGCCGACAACTCCGCCGCCCGTGCCGCGTGGTTGGCGCAAACCAATAGCAACGCCGCGCACATCCCCCACCGCTTGAGCCCCATAGCGCACCCCTTGCGCATCGAGCCGTCATGGCTCGATTTGCCCCAGATCGAAGCACCGCGCTGTTTCGTCCCCATGATCATCACGGCCCGCGCAACGAAGCGCGCCTTAGTCTTCAGGCCTCAAGGAACCAGCACCGGAAGGGTGAAGAACGGATTGACGTCCGCCCTCGTCGTTCCCACGTCCGCCAAAAGCACTTTGCCATCCTTGTCCACGTCGTACACATGAGTGATCGGAACGGAAACGAACGGGTTCACCAGACCCCGAATCAACCCCACGTCCGTCAACGTGATTTTCCGATCGTTGTCCACGTCGCCGGTCAGGTTTCCGATATAAAACACCGCGTTTCCGCCGGGCGTTCCATTGCCGCTTGGCATCACCACCGGGTTGCCGCTCAGCTCCCCGTCCAGAGGCGTCCCGCCCACTGACACCTGGCTCGCAAGAATCGTCACCTTGAGCCAACGCTGCTTCACGTGATGATCCACGAGCACGACATCCACCACCGTTGCCCCGCCGGCCGTGCTCGCCGTCGCCGAGATCATCGCCGCAACGTTGGCCACCGGCGTAAACGCCGAACCGGTTCCCGTCGTCCATTCAAAGCCGAAGGCGTTGGACGCCGTCGTCGCGAAGCTCACGATCGTGTCAAACCGCACGCGGATTCCCGTAATTCCACGCGAGTACGTCACGATGTTGGTCCCGTTGGAGGTGGAACCCGCGGCCAGGAACCGCTTCTGCGGGTTCGGAGCGTTCCCGAATCGTCCCGCGTAGAACAACTCCAGCCCAGCCACGTGGACCGGGGCCACGCATTGATCCGTCGGTTCGTCGCATTGCGACGCCCCACAGGGATTGGTTCCGGGCCGACATCCCAGCGCGTTGTCGCAGAATTCGTCGCCGTCGCAGAAAAGCCCGTTGTCACATACGTTGTCGTTCGGCGAAAAAATGCACTGGTTCGTTGTCTCGTTGCAGGAGTCGACCGTGCACGGAATCCCGTCGATACACGGGTTCCCCCCCGCCAGGCACCCTGCCACCGAGTCGCACATTTCCGCCCCATTGCAGAAGAGGCCATCGTCACAATTGGCGTCGTTTTCGGTGCTCCCGCAACTGTCGGTTGCCTCGTTGCAGTTATCCACGGTGCACGCCACCCCGTCATTGCAAGGAAAGACGCCAGGTTGGCACCCATTCACCGCATGGCATGATTCAATCCCGGTGCAGAACAGCCCATCGTTGCACGTGGCGTGGTTTGGCGTGTTCGTGCAGGAATCGGTCCCCTCGTTGCAAACGTCCACCGTGCAGCCTACCCCGTCATTGCAGGGGTTGGTGCCGGGTTGGCAAGACACGCCGTTAAAGGTCTCCACGCCGTTGCAGAACACCCCGTCGGTACATTGGATGGTGATCGCCCCGGAGTTCACCTTGTTCGGAAAAATCGTCGAGTTGTCCGCCGCCACCGTCAGCTTCGTCGCAAACGGTCCGCTGTCAGGACGGAAGATCACATTGGTAGCGCCTTCGTCAATCGCCGTAAAGGTAAGCGTCGCCACCGTGTGATTAATCGCCACCGACCCGCCGTTGACCACGACGGTATAGGCGACAGCGCCCGCCACGTCGCTGAACATCACCTCGACCCAGCCGGCGGCGGGCGGAGCCAGACCCAGATTGGTCGGCACGATGTCGACCAGCGACAGGACGCTCGGATCATATCCCAACAGGGACTGAACGCCGTTGATCGCGGTCGACAAATTCGAAACACCAAGCGTCACGGTCACCGTGTCGCCCGGACGAACCGACGCCGACCCGGGCGCCACCGTCAAAGTTAAGTCGTTGACCGCCAGCGCGGGCGAGACCACCGCGAGGACAGCGGTGAGCACCGCCCATTCGGCAACCACTTTTGCCATGACTGTCCTTCGCATCGATCGCCTCATTTCGATCTCTGGTGCTCGTGCGCCTGATCAGGGCCTCGCAGCAAGCCGACCCCGGTCGAGAACTACTGCTCCGGTCCTCCCATGACCGACTCAAACGCATCAAAATCCGTGATATCGACGTCCCCGTTGTCTTCCTCGTCATAAACGCCGCATCGCAGCGCCGGCGAGGGATCGTACATCGGCGAGCCATCGGCCGCCGCGGCGCCCGTCATACACCGCTGCAGCTCGGAGAAATCTCTGAGATCGATCGCGCCGCCCCCGTCGCCATCGCCAAACGATACGATTCGGATCACACCCGTTGTCTGTAACGTCGGCACCCCCTGCTCCCATTCATTGGGCTCGAACTCATTGGCAAAACGAACCTGCCAGACGCCCGCCGCGTCGCCGCTGGACTGAACCGGGCTGAGCGTCAGCGGCCCGTTGTACGTCAGCACGCTGGGCATGAACGTCCCGTTGTCCGCGACGGAGCCGTTCAGCATGATCGAAAAACTCGTGTCCGTATCAAACGGGGAGAACGTTCCGGTCCCTGGCCAGGGATCGCCTGCTTCCAGGATATCCACCGGCGGCGCGGGCGTGAAGCTCACCGTGCCCACGTTCCCAGGGCGCGGCACGATTTCTAGTGTAATCGTGACTCCGTACGTCGGGTCCTCGCAGATTTCACCCGAGACAAGCACGGCCGAGGTACGTCCGGCAAGCATCGACACGTCCGAAATCCAAAGACGGTTCACGCCCGAAACCCTCACCTCGCCCGCATGGAGCGTTCCCACGACGTCGTCGCCCCCGGTCCGCAGCACCTGAGTCCGCGAGAATTTTCCCATCGACGGCTCGAGCTGCACCGTGGTCAGGCTCGCGCACTCCAGGGCCGTAAAATGGAACGTCGTGACCCGAAACCCCGCCGGTGAAATCATCACCGGTTGCTGGATCGGCCCGACCGCCTCAAAAAACCCATTACCGTCGTCAAAGGTCGAATTCAGCCCGTCGGCGCCGTCGTCGTTCACGAAACCAAACAAAAACCACGGATACGCCGCGTTACTCGCGTACCCTTCCAAACGCAACACGGCCGGGTCCCATCTCAGCACAGCGTCGATCACCGAGACCGCCTCTGGGCTTTCGCCGTCCGCGACCGCGAACAACTCCACCTCCAGGCCCTCCCCGGTCGCCAACGTGTTCTGTCGCGGACGCAATTCGAGATTGACCTCCGCCGTCGCGAGCGACGTCAAGAACATCAAGCAGACACCGGTGGTCGACATCAACGTCCACCGGCCATTGCCGATCTTGCCGCTACCTTGCCTCATTCGGCCCCCCACTACTGAACCCGCCCAATACATTCGCGGGCCGGTGATCAGCGCCCCTGCCGCTTGAGGACTTCCTCACGCTCGATCCGTTCGAGCTTCCGCTCGAAGTCCGGCATCAATCGAATCCGGTATTTCTGCGCGAACGTCCGAATGTCGCGGACATCCACGATGCCGTCATGGTTCGCGTCACCCCCGGCCAATTCGGCGTTCTCTAACCGGGTCACCGGGAACTGCGTGCGCGGTATCGGCACGCCCTCCCGTGGAACCGGCCTCAACGACCCGTCCCCGCGTCCGCGATCGCCGCCCGCCAGCGCCATTCCACAAGCGTCCACGCCTTCCCCTACGACGAAGAAATTGACTTGAATCGCCGTGAAGTCGCCGCTGTTCTGCTGACCATTGCCCGTCGCGTCGGCCCCGGTGCTCGAATTCGCGCTGATCGCCTGGTTCCAGCGGCTCGCCAGAATGGAGAAGTCAACCACGTCCACCAGATTGTCCTGCGAGACGGTGGCCGTATGGAAATCGCCGGTGAGCAACAAGTTCGGGCCCGACACGTCAACCAGCGCCTGACACGAGCTGAAGGAAAGCGCCTCCAGCCGCCGTAGCGTGTGGCCCTCGCTGATCGCGATCCAGTCCGCGTCGGCATCGACCCCGGTGAGCGTTGCCGTACCGTTGCCCAACGCGGTGAATGCCACCGGCATAACGCGGGTGTCCACCGCCCCGCCGCAGGTCGTAATCACGAAGGTGACATCACGAGTCACCGCGTTGTTCACCGCCTGAAGCTTCAACCCGACTTCCACCTGCCCAATGTCGGTATGCGTCACGCTGCCGTTGGCGTTGCAGGTGTCCGTCGTGCACGGATCGCCGTCGCTGATCGTCGTCAGCACGCCCGTAATCGGGTCGCAGCAGTCGACCGCGGGATTGTACAAGTTGGTGTACACGCAAGCACCCGCGTTGCAGGTGTCGGCGGTACAAATGTTGTTATCGTTGCAGTTCGCGTCGATCGAACACTGGTCGCAGGTATCCGTCGTTTCGTTGCAAAACTGCTGCGCGCCGCACGGATCGGGACCGTCCACGCAGCCCAGGACGGCGTCGCACATTTCGAGGCCGTTGCAGAACAACCCGTCATTGCACGCCGCGTCGTTCTCGGCATGATCGCACGAATCCGTGCCCTCATTGCACGTGTCTACCGTACAGGGAATGCCGTCGCTGCAATTCGGGTCCGGACCATCCTGACACCCGAGCGTTACGTGGCAGACTTCCACCCCATCACAGAAAAATCCATTCGCACACACCGCATGGTTCGGCGTGTGATCGCACGAATCCGTCGATTCGTTGCACGTATCAACTGTACACGGGACCGCGTCGGCGCAGTTCGGATCGGGTCCGTCCTGGCATCCCAGGGTCACGTGACAGACCTCGGCACCGTCGCAGAACAGACCATTGCTACACGCCGCGTGATTCGGCGTATGATCGCAACTGTCCGTACTCTCGTTGCAGGTGTCCACCGTACAGGCCACCGAATCGTCGCAATTGGGATCGGGACCGTCCTGGCACCCCAGGGTCACGTGACAGACCTCGGCACCGTCGCAGAATAGACCGTTGCTACACGCCGCGTGATTCGGCGTGTGGTCGCAACTGTCCGTACCTTCGTTGCAGTTGTCGACCGTACACGCTACCGAATCGTCGCAATTGGGATCGGGACCGTCCTGGCACCCCAGGGTCACATGACAGACCTCGGCACCGTCGCAGAACAGACCGTTGCTGCACGAGGCGTGGTTCGGAGTGTGATCGCACGAATCCGTGCTCTCGTTGCAGGTGTCCACCGTACAGGCCACCAAGTCGTCGCAATTGGGATCGGGACCGTCCTGACAGCCCAGCGTCACGTGACAGACCTCGGCACCGTCGCAGAACAGACCGTTGCTGCACACGGCGTGATTCGGCGTGTGATCGCAACTATCCGTGGTCTCGTTGCACGTATCCACCGTACAGGCTACTGAATCGTCGCAGTTCGGATCGGGACCGTCCTGGCACCCCAACGTCACGCTACAGAACTCCACGCCGTCACAGTGCAGCCCGTTGTTGCACGCCGCGTGGTTGGGGGTATACGTACACGTATCAGTGCCCTCGTCACAGGTGTCGATCGTGCACGCAAAGGCATCGACGCACGGAGGCGTCCCCGGCTGGCATGATCCGCCGCTGAACGGCTCGACGCCGTTGCAGAACAGCCCGTCGCTGCACGTCAGTGTGATCGTCCCCGAGTTGATCTTGTTGGGAATGATCGTTCCGTTGTCGCTGGCCCGCGTCAGCTTGGTGACAAACGGCGGAGCGTCGGCGCGAAACGTCACACTCGTCGCCCCCTCCGAAATCGCCGTGAACGTCAGAGTGGCCACCGTCCCATTCGCTGACGTGGACCCCGCGTTAATCACCGCCGCCCAATCCACGGCGCCCGCGTTGTTCGTTTGCGACACCTCCGTCCACCCCGGACCCGCGTTGGGCACCACGTCAATGAGCGTCATCCGCGTCGGGTTGTACTGAATTCGAATCTGAACGCCGTTAATCGCGGCGGACAGATTCGCCACATCCAGAGTGACCGTCACGGTGCCTCCGGGCGCCACCGTCGTCGGCGGTTGCACGTTCAAACTCAGATCATCGACTCCCAGCGACGGAGTCCCCGTCATCGCTACGAGCAACGCTGCCGCGACGCCCGTGAACCACACTCTTCCCCGTACCATCCCGACTCTCCTTAAGGCCGTACACGGAACCCAACCAGTCTGCTATTCGATTTTTCGCTTCCTCCAGAACGACGGTGCGCTACCGCGCGGCAGCGGAGCTACCTCGCACAGCGCGCTGCTACCCGCCTCACTCAAGTGAGATCGCCGATAGGCCCAGATGCAAAACGTGTCCGGCGGTGCTCCAGCCCAGAAGTTATCTGAGCCACGCGCTACGCCAGCGCGCGAAGCACATCCACCCCGGATTAAACGACCTGCCCTCCGGCACCCCTTCTTCCTCGCCGTCGAGTGACCCCACGGCGCCTTCAAAATACTGAATATAGCGGATTAGCGCAATTACTGCAATCTCAATCAGCAAGCACGCGCGAGCTAAAAATACACAAACACTGCAAATCCGCTCTCGCACCTGCATCGGCGCGAAGAATTCGAGACCTCTTAAACCATCGAACCCCAAAAAGTCCGCGAATTATGTGCCGCCAACAAACCCGAAAACTCCCCACCAAATGACGCGGATTTCTCGGATTTTCTTTGACCGCCTTGGAGTATAGGCAGTCCAGACCTATAATTCGAGTCGACGGGGACACGGTCGGTATCGAAATCTTCGTCTAACCGTGCTTTACTTTCTGGAACGATCGCCTGATCACAATGACCACGATTCAAGCGGATCGCATTGAGGCTCCGGACCTTCCTCCACACGGGTTCTCCCTGCCCGCGAGCCGGGAACAAACGACCGCCAGCGCGAATTCCGCCTTGATTTCCAACGCCTGGCTTCGATCGCTTGATCCGCAAAAGCGCGCCGTCCTTCGCGATCTTCACGACATCCGCCCGGCTTGGAACTGGGTTGCGGCCCTACACCCCGTCGCCTGGGCTATCGCAACCGTCATCATGGCCATGTATCCCTCCTGGCTGGTCAGGATTCCTGGCTACCTCGTGATCGGGACCGCCATCCACGCCATGGCCGTGCTCACCCACGAGGCCAGCCACTACAGCATGTTTCGCAGCCGCTTCTGGGATCGCTGGGTTGGGTTCTTGATGGGCGCTCCCGTTTTTGTCTCTCACACCGCCTATCGAGTGCTCCACGCTGACCATCACCGCTACACTCGCGACGAAGGCGATCCGGATGAATTTGCGAACGTCACCAAGAGCCGTTTCCTGCTCTCACTGGTGTTCTATTCGTGGCTCATCATCGGCACGCCGGTCTATCTCATCCACGTCGTGGCCACGGCCATGAAGATCGGCACGTGGAAAGATCGCTTCGACATCATGTTCGAATACGTCCTTCTGATCGCCATGTTCGGCGGGGCGTATCTGCTGGCCCGTCACTACGGCCGAATGGACCTCATCCTACACTGTTGGGCATTGCCCATGATTATCGCGATGGTCTTCGGCAATGTCCGAAGTTGGGCCGAGCACACCATGACCATCCCCGGCGACCCGCTCACGCGGACCCGCACCGTGCGCAGCAACCGCCTCGTGTCGTTCCTGATGTGCAACCTCAACTACCATCTTGAGCATCACCTTTGCCCCGGCATTCCCTGGTACAACCTGCCGCGCATGCACGAGCTGATGCTCGACGACTACCGAAGGGCCAACTCCTTCGTCTACCACTCGTACCTGCGATTCCTGTGGGACGCCTTCCGACACGGCGTTCACGGGATATCGCACATGCCGGGCTTCTGACATGGCCCGTATCCTTTATGCCGCGTCCGGCGATGGCTATGGCCACGCGGTCCGACTGCACAGCGTCGGCGGCGGACTGATCGATCGTGGGCACGACGTGCGCTTTGTTTCCAGCACCAAGACCAACGCCTACCTTTGCGAGCATTTTCCGGATCGCGTGTACGAAGTCTTCGGCCTTTACACAGTGTACAACCAGGGCAAGGCCGAGCCGTTGCGCACGGTGTGGCACAACATCCGCCGCGCGATTCAATACGTCCGACCGTCTCGACGGGGAATTCGACGACTCATCCGCGAATTCAAACCCGACCTGATCCTCACCGACTTTGAGCCGTTCGCCGCGTTCTGGGCCCGGGCCTATGGAATTCCTTACGTCAGCCTCGACAATCAACACCTGTTGACCCATTGCGAGTTGGAGCATCTGCCGGGTTTCTCGCTCGACTGGCTGAATGCCTACCTGACCATTCGGCTGTATTACGGCGGCGCCCAGCGATACCTCATACCGACTTTCTTCGAAGCGCCGATTCGCTATCAACCCACACGTCTCATTCCGCCGATCCTGCGTCCCAAAGTGTACCGCTTGCAACCGACGGACGACGGGTTCCTGCTCGCCTACAAGGGCGCGGGCGGCGAGAACGACGCTATGCGCCTCGCCCTGGAACGATTCGACGCCGTTCCCGTTCGGGCATACGGATTCGGCGTCATCGGTCAGCGTGGACACGTCACATTCAAGGAAACCAACGGCGAATCGTTCCTGCACGATCTGGCCAGTTGCCGGGCGGTGGTTGCCACCGCGGGCCACAGTCTGGTGTGTGAGTGCCTCCACTTCGGCAAACCGATGCTTCTGATCCCGGTGCGGCAGCAGTACGAGCAAGTCCTCAACGCCCATCACGTGGAGCGCTTGGGCGCCGGCCGCTCCTGCCGGCAACTTCAACCGCGCCAGATCGATGAGTTCCTGTCCGAGACGAATCGATTTCAGGCGGCCATCGCCTCGCGCTCGCGGGCGTCGCTGGATGACGTGCTCGACAGCGTCGAAGCCGAGATCCCGTGACGCTGCGGCTTTCGGTATTGCTGTGTTTTGCGCTTTGCTGCTTTTAGTGACCATCTCAAAAAACCTCGTTTTGGAACAGTGTCATATGATGACATCAGTGCCAAATCGTGACACTTGCCTGGAAAACAAGGCAAAAAGCCCGCGCCTCGTCCAAATGGACGACGAATCGGCGATGCGCTTTTCGATCGACTTTGATTGATTTTCGATCGATTTCGATCGTTTTTTGACGTTTTTCGATCGATTTTGGATGTTTTTTGGACCGTTTTGACCCCTTTTTCGATCGTTTTTGATCTGGAGTGCGCTCATATCATTCCTCCGCCCCGACCATCCTCTCGATGCGCGGCTCGCCCGCGCGGCGCCAAGGGACCGTCCAGACTCCCCCGGATATCCATATAAGGCGCTACCCGATCGGAGGACTTGAGGTTTCGCCCAATCACCCCGTGGCGCTCAGAAAACCGGCGGTTCGGCAACCGCGTTGTACGCGATGGCCGGTCTCGGGTACGATCTCTGGGGGAGAGATGCGGACGTCGTTCCAGCAAGTCCAAATCCGGAATGTCTCTCAAGGCGCGTGAGTAACGCGTGGGGAAAGAAACGTTGCCTCTTGGTACCTGGTAACCGGGGTGGGGAGCCATAAGATGTGTTGCTGTTTTTGTCATGTAGCTGGCCGATGGATGCTTGGTCTCGCGTGCCTCACTTCTCTGGCCAGTGTGACGCAGGGATCACCCGAGCCATCGTCTTTCGGAGGCGTCTCTGACGCCGGACCGATGCCCGATGAGTCGTCTCCCACGAGCCGGCCGCTTGTGGGCTCCGATCTTTGCGGGCGCGGGGCTTTGCGGACGGTCAGCGTTGCGGTACCGATGCTCGTTGACGGTCTTGTGACGACGACGCAGGACTTCTTTTTGGCGGCGCCCATACCGTTGGACGGCGTGTCGTGGATCGCGGGAGAGGCGTTCACGGTTCGAATCACTTCCGACAGCGGAAGCGGGAACAAAAGGACGACCGTGGCCGTGGGCATCGTCACCGACGCCGGGCCAACCCCCATCAGCGTAGGCAGCCTTTTTTGGTCCGCCGGATTCCCCTCCGCACTCGCGTGTGCGGTGAGCGCGAGGGTTTCGCCACATTGCGGAAAGGCCATTGCCGTGCGGATCACGGTTACGAATACACTGGACAGCGGGGCATCGGGCTCATTCCACACAGAGATCACCACCACGCATCCCGAAGACATGCTCCGGCTTCATTTTGCCTATGGGTATGCACCGATTTCGAATCAGGAGCGGCCGGTTTCCGATTTGACGGCGATGGCGCTGAATGCCGCGGGGACCACGGATTGGCAGAACCACCTGTTCGAGAAGCCGGTATCGGCGGCCAACCTGCGATTCGTCCGCCACACCGGCTTCGGCACCGGCGGGACGGGTCAGGTGTCTTCGATCGTTGAATCGCAGTTGGCCCTGGATGACGGCGAGTACCTTTCGTTGGACGACGCGTACTCGCCCTCCATCGGCATGCCGCCGCCCGCGAGCGAAGCGATTCGCGCGGCCTGCAACACCCTGCTCTTGGACGACGGGCAGCAGACCATTCTCAAGAATCGAACCATCATTGGTTGGAGGTGGCGCGGAGTGCAACTCGGCGCGGGCATGAGCACGTTTACGCCGGCCAACCCCACCTTACTCGTGTTCTTTAAGGATCCGCCGCAGTGCGACAGCGACGGAATCTGCGAGGCGGGTGAAACCTGTCAGACTTGCCCGGGCGATTGTCCGAGGCCGCTGGGAGACATCGACCGAGATTGCGATCACGACCTGTTCGACGCGGCGTTGATGCAGAACGATTTTACAGGCCCGGTGCCGTGCGTGGACGAGTAGCCTGACACCGCGGGGGCCGGCATTCCCCTCGCGTCCCCTCCGGAGCCCGAAGCGATAAGCACAAAACTTGCCCACGGGCAAGAAGCGGGAAGACTATGCTTGCTTAGCTCCTTGCCGTTGCTCGGCATCGAAAGCTCACTTTTCCCGCGACCAACATGAGCAAGACCAACACGACCAGTCCCCATCCGGACAGCGTTGGGATCGGGGCCGCGCAATCGGGGATTTCCAAGTCCGCCGATCCGCCCGGGCACGGCAAACACAACGGCCCGTAATAGCCCTCTTCGCAAGCCAGATTAAAGACATAGGCAGCGCCCACCCCAAAGCCGTCACCAATGGCCCCGACCACGGCCACGTTACCATCGACCGCCGCCGACCAGCCAAACTCGAATTTTCCCACTCCATCCGAAGGCAATAGCTTCTGTTCTTCTACCCAAGCAAAGCCGTCCCAACGAAAGACGTACGCTGAGCCCGCTCGGTTACCGTTTTCATCGTCCCAGATGGCACCGACCACGGCGGCATCGCCGGAGACCGATACCGAAGTACCGAAGTGCGTGTGTTCGCCCCCTTTCAAAGGGACCAAAACCTGCTGGTGCACCCACGACGACCCATTCCAGCGGTAGACATTCGCTGAGCCATTGTGATCATGTTGCGCGGCTCCCACGATGATCACGTCGCCCGAGGCCGCAACCGTTAGACCTTGCGCTTCGAGGGTTTGTTCAGCTTGCCAAGAAACACCGTTCCACCGGAACACGTCAACTGGGCCATAGAGCGCCGAAACCGCGACAATATCGCCTGAGAGCGACACGGAGTAACCCAACTCGTTACCCCCCGAAGCCTCAGGCGAAAGCAGTTTTTGCTCTTCCATCCATTCAGTGCCATTCCAGCGGAATATGTAGGCTGACCCGGCATTAAATCCGTTGTTGTTATTATCCCCGTGGGCGCCGATCGCGATTACATCACCCGAGACAGATACGGAAATGCCAAAAAAGTCAGAGCTTGCCCCGTCCGACGCCAGCAGCTTTTGCTCAAGCGACCACGATGTTCCACTCTTGCGAAAGACATACGCCGATCCGGAAGAGTTGCCAAGATCATCGTCCCGAAAGGAGCCAACCACGGCCACGTCCCCGTAGACGGAAACAGAGACACCGAATTCATCCAATTCAGCGGGGTCCGGAGGCAGCAGCTTGGCTTCTTGAGCCCACGTCGCCGGCGAGCCGGGTATTCGGCGGAAAACATAAGCTGAGCCGGAGCCGTAGGCGTAGTCGCTGTCCCAATTTGCCCCGACTAAGACGACGTCGCCTGAAATCGAGGCCGAAAGGCCGAACAAGTCGGTCCCGTCTCCATCTGAAGCCACCAGTTTCGCGGCTTCGTAGAGAATCTCGCCGGCGGCGCCTTGGGACAGAAGTGATAGGACGAGTGTGCAAACCACTCTGGAAATGACTCGGCCGGGATTGACGCGCATCTTTCTCCTCCGAAAGGCAAAACAAGGCCAACGAGCGCGAAAAGGAATCAGGACACGCGATATTGTAGCAGGAATGGGGCGCAAGCGAAATCGCACAGCCTGTTTAGGTAGCGTCTTAATAT
>Ga0137431_1000204_pt1 | contig 26349 bp, 15 predicted proteins | sample EasRivERMZT800_2_FD_104646 | JGI IMG/M metagenome (GOLD analysis project Ga0137431, IMG submission 104646) | Soil microbial communities from meander-bound floodplain in the East River, Colorado, USA - East River MetaG ERMZT800_2 | ecosystem: Environmental > Terrestrial > Soil > Floodplain ... | reverse complement strand
GGGCGTATGGCGACGAAGACGCGGGCACCGGCTCCGGCTCGGCATACGTCTACGTCCGCTCCGGGGTGGTGTGGAGCGAGCAGCAGAAGCTGATCGCACTGGACGCGGCGACGGGTGACCAGTTCGGGTTTTCCGTCTCGGTGAGCGGGGACACGGCCGTCGTCGGGGCGCACTTCGACGACGACGCGGGTACTGATTCCGGCTCAGCGTATGTCTACGTCCGCTCCGGGGGGGCGTGGACCGAGCAGCAAAAGTTGACCGCCGCAGACGCGGCCGCGGGTGACTTCTTCGGATCTTTCGTCTCGGTGAGCGGGGACACGGCCGTGATCGGGGCGTATGGCGACGAAGACGCGGGCACCGGCTCCGGCTCGGCGTACGTCTTCGTCCGCTCCGCGGGGGTGTGGACCGAACAGCAGAAGCTGACCGCTGCGGACGCGGCGCTGGGGGACCATTTCGGATACTCGGTCTCGGTGAGCGGGGACACTGCCGTGATCGGGGCGAACGGCGGCGACGCGGGCCTCAACTCCGGCTCGGCGTACGTCTTCGTCCGCTCCGGCGGGGTGTGGACCCAGCAGCAGAAGCTGACCGCTTCGGACGCGGCGGCAAATGACTTTTTCGGATATTCGGTCTCGGTGAGCGGGGACACGGCCGTGGTCGGGGCGTACTTCGACGACGACGCGGGCTCCGCCTCCGGCTCGGTGTACAGGTTCGTCCGCACCGGGGAGGTGTGGACCGAGCAGCAGAAGGTGATCGCGTTGGACGCGGCGGCGGGTGATCAGTTCGGGGTTTCCGTCTCGGTGAGCGGGGACAGTTTCGTGGTCGGCGCGAACGGCAACGACGACGCGGGCGACTTGTCCGGCTCGGCGCATGTTTTTCTGTGCCCCACGCCGATGGGCGCATGCTGCGACGAGTTCAACGAAATCTGCACCGAGGACGTGACCCAGAACGACTGTGAGGGTTCGGGAGGGCGATACGGCGGCGACAATTCCGACTGCGCGACGATCGACCCCCCGTGCCCACTGTGCGTCGAGGAACAGAAGCTAACCGCCTCGGACGCGGCGGCGGGTGACCGGTTCGGGAATTCCGTCTCCGTGAGCGGAGACACGGCCCTCGTCGGGGCGTCCCAAGAGTTCTTCAGCGGCTTCGGCTCGGCGTACGTCTACGTCCGCTCTGGCATGGTGTGGACCCAGCAGCAGAAGCTGACCGCATCGGACGTGGCGGGAAATGACTTGTTCGGGTATTCCGTCTCGGTGAGCGGGGACACAGCCGTGGTCGGGGTACTTCGCGACGATGACGCGGGTACTGATTCCGGCTCAGCGTACGTATTCGTCCGCTCCGGGGTGGTGTGGATCGAGCAGCAGAAGCTCACCGCCGCCGACGCCGCGGTGGGTGACCAGTTCGGCGTATCTGTTTCGATCAGCGGCGAAACGGTGGTCGTCGGCTCATACTTCGACGATGGTGCGGCGGGCATCGACCAAGGCTCGGCGTACGTCTTCACCCGCGCCGGCACGGTGTGGACGCAGCAACAGAAGCTCACCGCCGCAGAAGCCGCGGGGGGTGACGAGTTCGGGGTTTCCGTCTCGATCGGCGGCGATACAGCGGTCGTCGGCTCATGGACCGACGATGGCCCGGGCAACAACTCCGGCTCGGCGTATGTCTTCACCCGCGCCGGCACGGTGTGGACGCAGCAGCAGAAGCTGACTGCATCGGACGGGGCGGCGAGTGACCTGTTCGGGAATTCCGTCTCCGTGAGCGGGGACACGACTGTGGTCGGGGCATACCAAAACGATGAACAGTCCGGCTCGGCGTACGTCTACGTCCGCTCCGGCGGGGTGTGGACGCAGCAGCAGAAGTTGACCGCCTCCGACGCGGCGGCCGTTGACATATTCGGGACTTCCGTCTCGGTGAGCGGGGACACGGTCGTGGTCGGGGCCCCCCTTAACGACGATGCGGGCTCCGGCTCCGGCTCGGTGTACGTCTTCATCCGCTCTGGAGGGGTGTGGACCGAGCAGCAGAATCTGACCGCGTCGGATGCCTCGGTTCTTGACCGGTTCGGGCAATCCGTCTCGGTGAGCGGCGGCACGGGCGTGGTCGGGGCCTTGTTCGACGACGACGCGGGCCCGGAATCCGGTTCGGCGTACGTGTTCCAGTGCATCACGTTGTGTTCCCCTTCCGACGAGTGCGTCAATTTCACCGGCGGATGCGGCGGCAATCCCAATTGGAGCTGCGATCTGAACTGGGAGGATAACACCGTTCCCAACAACGGCGCGCAAACCTACAGCGTCACCCTCGAAACCCCGGCCGCCGATGCCTGTCTGGATATAGATGTTACCTTGGACACACTCGTCATTGCCGACGGGGCGTCGCTCGATATGTCCGGCCAGGGCGGTTGCGACGGGGACCTCACCGTCGTCGCATCCGGCGGGCTATTGCTTGACGGCAGCCTCACCGACACGGGTCCGTGTGTACCCGGCGGATCGGCCGCCCGCGGTGGCCACACCCCGCCGAACCTGTCGATTCGTGGTCCAGGTGCCACCAACATCGTCTATTCGCTGGACCTGGAAGGCATCGTGGACTTCACGCTCAGCTCGACCCCTCCCCTCAGCTTGGGCGGCGACTTCAACAACAACTGCGTCTCTGGACTCTGTTTCAACATGCGCGACGGGGCGTTGCTGCTGACCGGCAACAGTCCGGCCGGCCCCGAGCAACGCTTCGAGGCCGCGGCCACCGATATGGGGCCGGTGGGGACGATCGAAGGCGCCGACTACGCCATCGGCACCTTGGAGATCGCCGCGGGCGCAGAGGTGACATTTAATGACACCTTCGACAACGACGACGCTGGCCAGGGAGCGTGTACGGAAGCCGTGTATGTCAGCACCCTTCGCGTGGGCTCCCCCGCCACGATCATCCTGGACAATGTCCGCGTGTACTATGAGACGCTCGATCCCGATCCGCTCGATCCCGGCGTGACCGTCAACGCCATCGGCTGCGGAGCGCTCGTCCCGGTAACATGCCCCGCGGTAAACGCCGCCGTGCGGTTCGATCCGACGATCAATCGCAATCGCTATCTCTCGATCCAACCCGGCAACGCGGGTCAGTCCGTGGGACTTCGCGTCTCCATCCTCAGTGCCCCGACCGTGCCGTCGCTTGCGGGCGAGGAGCGATGGGTGGGAGTGCCGGTTGCCGTGAATGATCCGCCGGCGGGCGGGAATATTTTCGTCGCCCCGTTGCAGTGCGATCCCTTGTTCATGAACTGGGCGGCGTTTCCCACGATCAACGTTTACGGTTCGGATGTGGTTCCGAGCACGGTCTTGCCAACGCAATACGAAGTGGTCGTCGTCCCTCAATCGTGCAGTGCGTTTTCGGGGGCGTATTCCGCGCCGCTCTTAATCACTCAGGCCAAGTGGGGCGACGTGCGCGACCCATTCGGCGGCGCCTCGCAGCCGAACTTCGCGGATATTAACGCGATCGTGCAAAAGTTCAGCAACCTGCCCACGGCGCCGACGCTGACAAGAGTCGATCTGGTCGGCGCCGGCAATCCTGGGCAGCCGAGTACTCCCAATCGGACGGTCAGCTTCGCGGATGTATCCGCCTGCGTGAGCGCGTTCGGGGGGTTCCCGTATCCGTACACCGCCGCAACTTGTCCGTAGCGTCACCGCGGCGGGGCGAATCTGGCCATGATCGCGGCGGCGGATTTGAGGCCGTCGACGGCGGCGCTGATGATGCCGCCCGCGTAGCCCGCGCCTTCACCGACGGGATACAGATCGGCCACGGAGACCGATTCGCGCGTGGTTGAGTCGCGGAGAATTCGGAACGGGGCGCTGGCCCGGGTTTCGGGGGCGGTGATGAGGGCCTCGCGCCCGGCGTAGCCGGGGAAGCAGGCCTCCAGCATGGGCAAGGCGCGACGAAGAGCGTCGCTGAGGGAATTCGGGATGATCCCCGCGATGTCCGTCCACTGGCCGCCGAGTGGATAGCTGGTTTCGAGGGCTCCATCGGAACCCCGGCTATTCACGAAATCGATGGCCCGCTGCGCCGGGACTTGGTACGTGCCGCCGGTGGTCGCAAATGCGAGGCGCTCCCACCGTTCCTGATAGGCCATTCCGTTCAAAGCGACTTCGGCATCTGTTGCACCATCTCCGCCAAGAGCGTTCGGATCGAGGGTCATCACCAGCCCGCTGTTGGCGAAGGGGCTGGATCGCTGCGACTTGCTGGCCCCGTTGGTGGCGATCAGCCCCGCGGATTCGTTGGTCGGCAGAATCACCCCGCCCGGGCACATGCAGAAGCTGAAGACGTCGCCGCGTTCGCTGGCGGCGCCCTTGGCCACCAATTGATATTCGGCGGGTTCGAGCCGAGCGTGTCCCGCCGCCTGGCCATACTGCCAGAGATCAACGAGCGACTGCGGGTGTTCGATGCGGACGCCGATCTGAAACGGCTTGGACACGAGGCGCACGCCGTGGCGGTGCAACATTCGGATGGTGTCCCGAGCGGAGTGTCCGATGGCCAGGATTGTGGGACCGGCGTCGAGCCATTCGTCCGAGCGACCGCCGTCGCCGGCAATTTGCAGAGCGGTGAGACGGCCATCGGTCACGCGAATGTCATCAACGTGGCACTCGAATCGGACTTCGCCGCCGAGAGACTCGATCCGTTCGCGGATTCGGGTGCAGATGGTCGGTAGGCGGTCGCTGCCGATGTGCGGGCGAGCGTCGATCAGGATGTTCGGGTCGGCGCCATGCCGGTAGAACGCTTCGAGGACTTGGCGGCAAAGGGGATCGTGGATGCGGGTGTAGAGCTTGCCGTCGCTGTAGGTGCCCGCCCCGCCCTCGCCGAACAGCAGGTTGGAGGTCTCGTCGAATTCGTGGAGCCGGTAGAAGCGGTGCATGATGTCGCGATGACGGCGGCGGACGTCGCGGCCACGTTCGAGAATCAGCGGACGGTAGCCGTGTTCGGCAAATTGCAACGCCGCGAACATGCCGCCGGGTCCGAAGCCGATGACGATGGGGCGGTTGGGCATCGGTTCGTGTCCGATGGGCGGTTCGGTGGCGGCGGGGGTTTCAATCCAATCGGCCTGATTGGGACGGAGCCGGCGGAGGTGGGCGCGTTCGGCCTTGGGAGATTCATTGAGTGCGACTTCGAGCTGGTAGTTGAAGCGGAGGTCTTTTCGCCGGGCGTCGAGGGAGCGGTGGACGATCGAGTAGCTCCGGATCGCGGTGGGGGGAACGCGGAGGCGCTGGGCGACGTGATTCAGGAGGTTTTCCTCGGGTTCGTCGAGCTCCAGGTTGATGTTGCGGAGGACAAAGGGCATGGTGCGATGATGGTATTCGATGATAGCGGCTGGGGCACGCTCTTGACGGAGGGGCGTCGGTGTCAAGGTGCGGTGGGAGCGACAATCAATGAGCGCCCCGTGTCCTTCTGGCCAATCGACAGCGAGACTGGTTTTCCATTGAATTCGAGGCGGGAACGTAGCTCGAAGCCTTTTTCGCGATGGGTGTATTCGAATCGGTCGCCGAATGGATCGGGATGGCTCTTGAGGGCGAGTTCGGGGCCATCGAGTAGGATGGCAATTGCGGCCGACCGCATGACCACAATCGCTTGCCATCGGGCCTGGAGCTTTTTGCTCTCCATCATGGGAACGACCAGGAGCGTAAACATCGGATTCTTGTCGTGTTCTTGGCGAGCGCGATCGAATGCCGACTGAAACTGATCCAACGTGGCGTCCATCTGCCCCGCGAGTTCGACGAAAACGGGACGGATCTCTTGAACACGGCGCAGGATTTCCTCGGAGGTGCCCCCGCAAGCCTTCACGAAGTTCGTTGAAGCGTCCAAATCCGCGTGGAAAAACAAGAAGTAATCGGGAAGGGCGTCGTCAGCTCTATGCCGCACGTCGTGCGCAATTTGATCGATTTTGATGTGCTCCATCTTACGAAAGAGGGGTCCAAGTGACGCGGCTCGGGGAAGTTTTGAAAGCCGGTCTTGCAGGGTCTTGAGCGTCGGCTCGTTCAAGTCATTTAGGTAGGTAGATAGAGCGGAAGTGATGCGTTGTTCGATTCCGTAGCAGTTCAATACGCCCAGTATCGTACCGTCGGATGACACGTCGCGAGCGAGCCATAAGGCCGCCTTAAGGTCTTCGATACTGCCCAGCGGATGGCCATACAGGTCCTCGAAATTCAGTCGAGCTCGGAGGCAGGCCACGCCGGCAAGCAATTGGGCGGATTCCTGATGCCGGGTGCTCGTTTCCAATCTCTGATCCAAGCCCCAATAGCATCTGTCATTGGGAATCGCGCGATGGAGGTCACGGAGGGCCGGTTCCGCCAAATCGACGATTTCGCGGGCGCGGTCGTCGAGCGGCATGCGGTGACAGTTAAAGCGAATTTCGTCCGCATCGGGAAGTCGTAGTTCGTATAGTTCCGCAAACGCCTGCCAGTACTTGAGCGCTGCGTTTTCGAGGGGATGTCTGCCGATCTCGTCCGTAGCATTAACAAGCTTCGGAGAAAGGGTAACCAACGCCAACGAGGCGACGTAGATGGATCGCCACATGGCTTTCAGGATAACAATCGATGAGAGTTCCGTCCATCGAATAGAACGATGTGTTCTTGGATGATCAGTTTTCTCCCGTTAGGATGGTCTCGTGATGATTGTTGGCGATGCCGGTTAACTTTCATCAAGGAGAGAACAGCGATGAGCGACACACACGTGTTTCCGCCGCCCAGGGATTTCGCCGCACGGGCCCACATCAAATCGTTGGACCAATATAAGCGGATGTATCAACGTTCGATCGAGGACCCGGAGGGGTTCTGGGGTGAGATCGCCGGGCAGTTCTATTGGCATAAGAAGTGGACGAAGTTCCGCGAGTTCGATTTTAAGGACACGATCTCGATCAAGTACTTCATCGGGGCTAAGACCAACGTCACCTACAACGCCCTCGATCGGCACTTGGAAAAGCGCGGCGATCAAACCGCGATCCTGTGGGAAGGCAACGAGCCCGGGCAGGACGGGAAGCTGACCTATCGCCACTTGCACGCCGAGGTATGCAAATTCGCCAACGTGCTCCAGTCGTTCGGCGTGAAAAAGGGCGACCGGGTGTCGATCTACATGCCGATGGTCCCGGAGCTGGCCATCGCCATGCTGGGCTGTGCCCGGATCGGGGCGGTTCACTCGATCGTGTTCGGCGGGTTCAGCCCGGAGTCGCTGGCGGACCGCATCGTGGACTCGCAGTGCCAGTTTCTTGTCACCACCGATGGCGTGTTCCGGGGGGCCAAGCCCATCGCCTTAAAGGCCAATGCCGATGAGGCCATGAGCAAGGCCCTGAAACAAGGCGTGACGGTCAAGACCTGTATCGTCACCCGTCGGATCGGCGAAGCACACGCGCCGGTGAAGATGCAATCGGGCCGAGACCATTGGTGGCACGACGTTATGAAGACCGCCTCGGCGCACTGCGAGCCGGAGTGGATGAAAGCGGAAGACCCGTTGTTCATCCTGTATACCTCCGGCTCGACCGGCAAGCCCAAGGGTGTCCTGCACACCACGGCCGGGTATATGGTCTTCGCCGCAACCACGTTTCGGTACGTATTCGACTATCACGATGGCGATATCTATTGGTGTACCGCGGACATCGGCTGGGTCACGGGGCACTCATACATCATTTACGGCCCGTTGTGCGCGGGAGCAACGACGATCATGTTCGAGGGGATACCGACGTATCCCGATCCCGGCCGCTTCTGGGACGTGGTGGATAAGTACAAGGTGACGCAGTTCTACACGGCGCCGACCGCGATCCGGGCGATCATGCGCGAAGGCGATCAGCATGTCGACAAACGAAACTTGTCGAGCCTGCGCCTCTTGGGCACGGTTGGCGAGCCGATCAATCCGGAGGCCTGGATGTGGTATCACCGCGTCGTCGGCAAGGAGCGATGCCCGATCGTCGACACCTGGTGGCAGACGGAGACCGGAGGGATTCTGATCACCCCGCTGCCGGGCGCCACCCCGACCAAGCCCGGCTCGGCCACGCTGCCGTTCTTTGGCGTCAAGCCGGTCATTTGCGACGATCAGGGAAAACGACTTGAGGGCGCATGCACTGGGGCGTTGTTCCTGGAGGAGCCCTGGCCGGGGATGATGCGCACGGTCTATGGCCAGCATGAACGGTTCAAGGAAACCTATTTCAAACGGAAGCCCAGTATGTATTTCACCGGCGACGGCTGCCGCCGTGACGAAGACGGATACTACTGGATCACCGGCCGAATCGACGACGTGATCAACGTATCCGGTCATCGCCTGGGTACGGCGGAGGTCGAGAGCGCCCTGGTATCGCATCACAAAGTGGCCGAGGCCGCGGTGGTCGGCTTCCCGCATGAAATCAAGGGGCAGGGCATATATGCCTATGTCACCCTCAAAACCGGCGAGGAATACACCGACGCCCTAAAGAAGGAATTGGCCTCTCACGTCCGAAAAGAAATCGGCGCACTGGCCACCCCGGACGTAATTCACTGGGCGCCGGGCCTGCCCAAGACCCGATCGGGCAAGATCATGCGTCGCATCCTCCGCAAGATCGCCGAGGGTCATCCGGAGCAGGTCGGCGACACCTCCACCCTGGCCGATCCGAGCGTCGTCGAACACTTGGTTAAAACTCGCTGACTCCTCGACGCCTCGCGCGTATTGACTTACATCTCGCCGGAACATACGTTACGGGTCAGTTCGTCGATTTCGCTTCGAGGTGTTTGAATGGGAGGAATGAGCATGTCCGGCGGGGAATGGCGTTCACTGCGTGGTTTTAGTGTCATCGTGCTGTCACTGGGCATCGGTTCGGTCGTTTGGGGTTTGGCGACCGACGCCGAAGAGTCCACGAAAAGGGGAGAGGCGCGATCGGCCCCCAGCGGATCGAGTAGCGCGAACAAGGACGCCCGACATGATGTCGATCGCGCACCATCGCCGGAGAAGATCGCGGCGGCGGCCAACGTCGCCGGCGGCTGCGGCCCCTCGTGCGACTTCTGCTATTTGGGAACGGGGAACGAGGACAATTGTCCCGCCGTGTGGTACAACGACGGAGACTGCGACTGCGGGTGCCAGTTTACTGACGACCTGGATTGCTGCGACGGTTCGTGCGACTTTTGCTGGATCGGGACCCCCAACGACCAGAATTGCCCGCCGGTGTGGCAGAACGACGGCGATTGCGATTGCGGCTGCGCCCACGATGAATCCGGCGATTGTTGCGGGAGTGATTGCACGTGGTGTTGGATCGGCGAGCCTGAGCACAACAACTGCCCGCCGGCTTGGCAGAACGACGGCGAGTGTGATTGCGGCTGCCAACATGACGAATCCGCCGATTGTTGTCCCGCCTCCTGTGAATACTGCTGGATCGGCGAGCCGGAGCACAACGAGTGTCCGTTCAACTGGCTGAACGACGGCGAATGTGATTGCGGCTGCCAATTCAACGACGGTGCCGATTGCTGCGGATTCGGCTGCGATTATTGCTGGCTCGACACCGAGTTCGAAAACAATTGCCCGCCGGCGTGGCAGGGTGACGGCGAGTGTGACTGCGGCTGCCAACATGACGAGTCCGGGGATTGCTGCCCGGCATCATGCGACTACTGCTGGATCGGCGAACCCGAGCAGAACAATTGTCCAGAGGGTTGGTTCAACGACGGCGATTGTGATTGCGGATGCCAATTCAACGACGGGGCCGATTGCTGTGGGACGGGTTGCGATTATTGCTGGCTGGATACCGAGTTCGAAGGCAACTGCCCGGCCGAGTGGGAAGCGGACGGCGAGTGCGATTGTCGCTGCCAGTTTACCGACGAGGAAGATTGTTGCGGCGTGGCCTGCGACTTCTGTCACATCAACGAAAAATTCCACGATGCTTGTCCGGAGGACTGGCAATTCGACGGCGACTGCGATTGCGGCTGCCAGTTCGACCAGTCTGAGGATTGCTGCGCCCCCGGTTGCGACTTCTGCTGGTTCGCAACCGAGCGGGAGCTGGATTGCCCGAAGGATTGGCTCAACGACGGTGACTGCGACTGCGGTTGCCAATTCGACGACAGCGCGGATTGCTGCGGCGACGAGTGTGATTTCTGCTGGTTCTACAGCTCCACGGAAGATGCGTGTCCCAAAGACTACGAGTTCGATGCCGACTGCGATTGCGGCTGTCAATTCCTGGAGACGACTTCGTGCGGGGCCGCGTGTCCGTTCTCGAGCGCGAACCCGTCGTATACGGGTTCCGAACCGTACTCCACGCTGAGCCGGGGGGCCAACAACGCGGTTCGTCTCACTTTTGGATGCGCCGTTAGCGTCCCGCCAGCCGGCGACTTGCTCATTCGTGAGATGTTGGAGGGTGGAGCCTTCGGACCGAACCTCGCCGCCTCCTTCAATATTCAGGTCGCCGGCAACGTCCTGACCGTTCGGGAAAACGGCAGCGTCCTGGGCAACCGCAAATGGTATTCGATCATGAACGACGGCTCGTGGGCGGGCGTTCCCCCCTTTGAAGTCGAGTTTCCGGTCCAACGCGGCGACGCGAACAACAGTGGATTTGTCAATTTCGCCGACTTAGGGACCGTCAACACCTCGATTCCGTCGTTCCCGGTGTTGCCCGCGGACCTGGAACGCCGCGACATCGACGGCAACGGACTGATCAACTTCGCGGACCTCGCGGTGGCGAACGTGAACATCGGTTCCCTGACGGTTCCGAAACCCGGTGGACACTAAGACGACAAAGACCCTGATCGATCAATACCGCGGACGTCAGCGAGCGGGCAGCGCCTTCGGCGTGCCGAAGCCCGACATTCGATCTCAAGTCGTGGGCGCAAGTATTGCGCCGCCTGATCAGAGCCGCGACCGTCAGGGAGCGGCTTTTCAGCCCCGCGAACGGCAAGACCGCTTGCTCACGCGCGCGGCTCTGATCCCGAGCGACGGTTGACGATTGACTGCCGTGACACGTACCGCATAACCTACTTGGGAATTCGGTCCATCACCCATAGGAACGACCGCTCATGCGATTTCTGGTCATCGAGGATAACCCCAAGCTCGGCGCCCAAGTCAAGCGCGCCCTTGAGGAACAAGGCTATCTCGTGGACGTCACCACTTCCGGTCACGAAGGCGAGCACATGGCCGGGAGCGAATCCTACGACGGCATCATCCTGGACGTCATGCTCCCCGATCACGACGGCGTGCAGCTTTGCAAGAACCTGCGCCGCCGTAAGGTCGGCACACCCATCCTGATGCTCACCGCGTTGGCGGAGACGTCGAACAAAATCGCCGGGCTCGAGGCGGGGGCCGACGATTACCTCACCAAGCCGTTTGACCTCGAGGAGCTCGTCGCCCGTGTCCGTGCCCTCATGCGCCGGGCCAAACCCGAAGAGGGCACCATCCTGACCTTCGCGGATATCGAGATGGACCTGGTGAAACGCCAAGTCAAACGCGAGGGGAAACTGATCGCCCTGACCACCAAGGAGTTCGCTCTTCTGGAATACTTTCTCCGCAATCCGCAACGCGTGCTCACCCGCTCGATTCTGGGTGAGCGGGTTTGGGACATGGCATTTGTCGAGGAGAGCAACGTGATCGAGGTCTACGTGTCGCGCCTTCGGAACAAGGTGGACAAGGGCTTTAAGACCCAGCTCATTCATACCGTGATCGGCACGGGGTACGTGTTGAGCGAGCAGGGTCCGCCGGCGTGACCGCGCCGAGTCCTCGGTCCGCCTTCCGTTTCCCCGAGTTACACACTCTCCGTTTTCGACTGACCGCCGGATACTTGGTGATCTTCGGGGTGCTCCAGGTGATCCTGTGGCTCGCCGTGCATGCCATTCTCAACCGTCACTTGAACGAACGGTTCAACCAGGATTTATTACGGCGGGGTCAGACCATCGCTGAGTCTTTCGAAGACGCCCGTAGACGAGAATCGACGGCGGGACCGGCTGAAGCCTTTTGGGAGATCATGAAACCGTTCGAGGCGGATGAGATCTACATTCTCGCGCACTTCCTTAACGAGCGGCGGACGGTGCGTTCCGCGAACCTGAGGGGAGCCAAATTCCCTTATGAGGAGCCACGAGATCAGGACCACTGGGTTCCGCGATTCGAGACGCTGGAAGGGACGTTGGTCGAGCCGTTAAGTGGCGGTGATCCACTGCGCCTCATGACCATCGACGTCGATCATCCCCCCGCTCCTTTTTATTTACAACTCGCCGCCAACCTCGAACCTCTTAACCGAGTCATCGGAGACATTCAGCGCCTGCTGCTGGTCTTTGTGGTGATCAGCCTGCTGATCGCCGCGATCACCTCCTGGTTTGTGGCCACTCGGTCCTTGTCGCCCATCGGCGTCATCGCCCGAACGGCCAGGGAGTTTTCGACCAAGCGATTGTCTGAGCGAATTCCCGTTCCCGACAGCGGTGACGAGGCCGCCGACCTGGTCATCACCATCAACGGGATGCTGGACCGCCTGGAGAGCCAGATCAAGCTTCAACAGGCCTTCATCGCCAGCGCATCGCACGAACTCAAGACGCCCCTGGCCATTCTTCTGGGCGAGGTCCAGGGTCTGCGACGTCGGGCGTCGGCCGATCCGGAGATGGTCGTTTTCACCGACAGCCTGGAGGAGGAAATCCGCAAGCTGCTTCGAATCGTCGAAACCTTCTTGATCATGACCCGGTCTCGGGCCGTCAAGCGGCTGGAAGTGGTCGCCGACGTGGTGGTCGAAGAGACGATCCTTAGCGCGATTCGCAAATGCCGGTACGAGGCCAAGACCCGCGGCGTCCTGATGGCACCGCGGCTTTCCGCCGACGAAGGAATGGGTGAGGCCATCGTCAGTGGCGACGCCGACTTGATCACGTCAATGATTGAAAACCTGCTGAGCAATGCCATCCACCACTCTCCGCCAGGCGGAACCGTGGAAGTTGAGGCCCGAACAACGTTTAAGGAAGTGCATATCCACGTTCGCGATCAGGGTCCCGGGATCCCGGAAGAGCACCACAGCCGGATTTTCGAGCAGGGCGATCAAGTGTCTCCGGAAGGCAAGTTCTCGGGCAAATCCGGGACAGGCCTGGCCATCGTGACCGCCGTGGTCGACGTGCACGGCGGCTCGATTTCGGTGCGCAACCGGGAATCCACCGGCTGTGAGTTTATCGTCCACCTCCCACTGGCCCGCTAAAATCCGGCAGTCCACCAACTTCTCTCAACCATTCGACGTTCGCTATTCTTCATGGCGTTGGCAATGCTCCGACGGGCAACACGGCGCAGCATGCAATGCCCCAACGGGGCATCGGCCCATAGCCCAGGGTTGCCCGCCCTGGCGGGCTACCCTGGGTCGCAAGGTGGTACGCACCAACAACCCCACCGGGGTTGTGGCGCGAATTGCTGAGGGGTGAACTGGGCGATTCAGGCACGCACCCTTTTGGAAGTGATCGGACGAATTCCTTGTAACGCCGATCAGCCGGACGTTATGTTCAATAGAAGGCAGGTTGCGGCATGACGTCAGCGTCGCCATTCACCGACCGAGGAAGCGACGCTCCCTCGCTCCTCCTCGCGCTCCCTTTCCCGTCGTAGCTCCTTCCCTTTCCTGGTGCCACCATGTGGCACACTCGATCTTAATATACTTGCAAAACGAACCCATTTGGAATCCGGGGTTTACAAATTAAAGCGAGGGGTTGGATCATGGTCGCTGCCCAACGTGGCCCTCGCATGTGCCGTGTTCGTACAATCGCGGCGCCCCTGGATCAGCTCCGCTTGACGCATGACCACCAGTTCTTTTATCATGAGAGCCTGTTTGGTGGAGTCGGCAAGTGGTCTGATGATCCAGGACTCCGCCGGCACGCGTTCCGTACGGTTGGGTTGCAACACCTCTTGCGTTGCGTTGAGGACGGAAAGGGCGATTCACACGGGGTACCGAACGGCTTGCCGTTTGGTCGGCGGCCTTTCGGCGTTCGATGGGGGATCATTTGAAAGGGTGGATTCCATGACTCGATCACAAGCTTCTTGCGTCGCATTGATCGTCCTCTTTTGCGTGGCTGTGCAACGCGCGGACGGCGGCGGACCCGCGGGCGGGTTCTCATTGGTGCCAGTCGGGGCGAGCGGCTCGCATGTCATCAACGGTGACGAGATTACGGTGCCATCCGGTGGCACAACCGTCATTCTGGAACTACGCGTCTTGGGGTGGGACCCACAACACAACAACGACCCGCGGGTCCGGGCCTACCAGGCCCAGATTAATTCCGCGGGCTACACCAGCGGCAGCAGCGGCTTCTTGACCGCGGGTTATTCGACCTGTCAATCGAGCGCGGATTGTCCAAACGGTTGGTCTTGTGGCGGCCCGGGTTTCTGCGACGCGGTGACCAACGCCTTCATCAATCAGGACCATCCCAACTACATGTACTTGGGTCTCCAGGACATCGCCGCGGTGGACCGAAGCCAGCCGAACTACCGTTTCGGTGCCCTCGTCGATGCCGCGGACGCGGTCAGCGACACCGGCTCGGCCAAATACGGCGGCACCCTCCGCCTGATCGTGTCCCCCGATGCCAGCGGTACGTTTACCGTGGGACTCAAGACCGACACCGGCGAGTGCTTCTTTTTGGCTCACGACAATCTGGTCTTTCCGCCGGCCCAAACCGTCCCCGCGAGGATCACGATTTCGACGAACGATTGCAACGTCAACGGCGTTCTCGATGAGCAGGATATCGCCAACGGCACCAGTGACGACTGCAACGGCAACGGCACTCCCGACGAGTGCGAGCCCGATTGCAATGGCAACGAGCAGGCCGACGACTGCGACCTCGCCCTCGGATGCTCGAACGATTGTAACGGAAACGACGTTCCCGACGATTGCGAAGCCGACTGCAACAAGAACGGGGCGGCGGACGCTTGCGACATCGCCGGCGGCGGCAGCGCCGACTGCGACGACGACGGCATTCCCGACGAGTGCCAGGGTGGCTCCGCGTCCGACTGCAACAACAACGGCACGCCGGATCGGTGCGACATCGCCAACGGCACCAGCAGCGATTGCAACGGCAACGACGTTCCGGATAGCTGCGAGCTGTCCGGCAATGATTGCAATGGGAACAATGTTCCGGACGACTGCGAACCGGATTGCAATTCCAACGGTACCGCCGACGCCTGCGATATTTCCTCCGGCAGTTCGACGGACGTGAACGGCGACGGCGTGCCCGACGATTGCTTCACCCACATCGCCTGGAGGCCCACGGGCGCGTCCACGGGTCACTATATTTCCGGGAACGACATCATGGTGCCGGCAGGTGGCACGCGAGTCACGCTGGAAGCGTTTTTCACTGGTTGGGACCTGGACCGCGACGGCAATCCGCTCTTGCACGTGTACCAATTCACCTTTGACTCCGCGAGTCTGACCAGCGGAAGTTCCGGTTCCCTCTTTCCGGCCGCGATCGCCTGCTCGAACAACAACGACTGCTTCGGTGAGTCCGCCTGCATCTCGGGCGTCTGCGACAACCACGCGGCGGCATTTGTCGACAACTTGCACGCCGATTTTCTCTTCTCCGGCCATTCGACAATCTACGCCACCGATGTCAGCCAACCCAATTACCGATGGGGCTCGGTCATTACCAATTCGAATATCAGTATCCCCGATGTCGGTCGGGTCGGTTATGCCGGGACATTGATCCTCGACGCGACCGGAAACGCCGCGGGCACGTTTACGATCAGTTTTCTCATGGGCGCCAATGATTCATTCTACGGCGGAGTGGGCGGCTTGATTTTGCCCATCGGAGCGTCCGTTCCCGCGACCATCACGATTGTTGATGATTGCAACGACAACGGCGAATCCGATCGTGACGAGATCAACGCCGATCCGGGCTTGGACTGCGACGGAAACGGCTTTCTCGACGAGTGTGACCTCGAACTCGGCGACGATCCGGACTGCAACGGCAATGGCCAGCTCGATGTCTGCGAGGATTCACAGGACTGCAACGCCAATGGGCGTGTTGACCTTTGCGACATCTTGAGCGGCGACAGCGACGACGCGAATTCAAACGGCGTCCCCGACGAATGCGAGTCGAGCGCTCCGGCGGTCAGCGCCAGCGGTGCTCGCTATCTTGAGGTGACGCCCGCGCCAAGTTCCGGCACCGTCGCTCTCCGCGTCGTTTCCCCGGACCATCCGTGCCTCGTTCGATATGTCGAGGTAGTCAACGGCATGGGTCGTCTTTCCGACGCGCCGGTGTTCAAGACGCCCGCCCAATGGGGCAGCGTGCGGGTGGGTGATTCGGAGATCACGCCGGACGCCATGTACGATGTGTACGTGGATTACGACGATGGTCGCGTGTCACCGCCTTCACGAACGATCACCGGCACTTGGGGAGATATCGTTGCGCCGTTCAACGGCGCCAACTTCGGCGATATTTCCGAGATTGTCGATGCGTTCCGTGAAGTGGCCTGTGCGGTGGCCGTGGAGATCGCCGACCTTCACCCGGCCGTCCCGAACCACGTGGTCAACTTCTCTGACATATCAGCCGGTGTCGACGCTTTCCGTGGCTTGCCGTATCCTTATGCCCAGCCGTGCCCGTAGTCGGCTGTGAATAATCAAGGGTGCCACGGGTTGTCCGCAAAGTCACCGTCGACGGAACGGTGCAGCGGGCAGCCCGTGTCACCGGCTTGCCTTAAATCAGGTGATCCGTTCGGTACTGTTATACTTTATCGAGGGGTCCATAGTCGCGCGGCGAAGCCCGTGCGACCTTCCGGATTTCACCCGTGGTCGGTAGGCAATTCTCGCCGTTTTGCGCCGATCGATGGGGACTAACCCATGGACGTTCAACCCCATACCTCGCCCACGCGGCGCGATGCCGATCCGGCCTCGGCGGGCGCCTCCGCGTCCACGCCAGCCCTGTTTGTGGAAAAGGGCACATGCCACGTCGTGTTTGCGTACGAAGTCGGCCTCTCAATCGATCTCGACCAAGCCGAGCGGCACATCACCAGCGCCACCCGGCGCGATTCAATCAAGTACAAGCGGCGGGCCCCGCAGGTTGAGTATCGGCCGGCGCCGCTGAGGCTTCGTACCGTCGTCCAATGCATCTCCGCCGGTGATTTCACCACCGACGCCACGGTCGAATACGTCATCTACGATTTTGGGGCCGTCTCCGTGGCCTACCGGATTCCGTTGCGGGCGTCGCTCGAGCACCTGCTGCACCTCAGCGACGCATTATATGACAACGCCCGGTTGCGCGCCGATTCACGCCACGGTGTGGAGCAGCTTGTAGCGACCATCGCACCCGCCATCAAACGACCGTTCATTACCGATCTGGTCGAGGATTACGTGATTTTTCAGGTGGACGCGGTGACTCCCGCCGTCGGGCCGCGCGAATTCGTCCGCGATCACGCCGCGTTGCTCGCCCAGATCCTCCGGGCCGAGCTTCAGCCGCTCGCGCCCGAGGAAATCAACGACGCGACCTCCTGTCGCCTCTCCTACGCCGTCGACGACGTGGCCATCATCGATTGGAACGCCACGTTCCTCCTTCACGGCGACGTGGAAGACGTCATCGCCGTTTTGGAATACGCGAACGTCGAGCTTCTCGAGATGCGGCATCTCGACGACCAGCTCGACGTGGCCTTGGACCAATCGTACGACACGTTCGCGAGAAAAGGCGCCGCCCGCCTGTACAACGTTCGTTCCCGCTCCGAGGAACTCCGCCGCGTCGCCGAAATGCAGATCGACAGCGCCTTGCTCTTCGAGGGCGTCAACAACGCCCTGAAACTGCTGGGCGATCAATTCCTGGCCAGGGTCTACCGCGCGGTCGCCGACCGGTTCCACCTGCCGGAATGGGACGCGAACATCATCCGCAAGCTCAGCACATTGGAAAGCATCTATCAAAAGCTGTCCGACAAGCGAAGCGCTCATCGGATGGAGGTCCTGGAGTGGATCATCATCATTCTCATTGCGGTTTCGATATTGATCACGTTCGTGCCCTGAAGGCGGCGCGGCATGGCTCACGATTGCGTGGCCACCACTGCGACACGCATGGTCCACAGGACGTCGGGCGGGTGTTGCTTTGATTTGTGCAGTATCGATCGCAACGGAGCTTGTTGGAAAAGTTCCGTTTTGGCCGTGTGCCATTGTGTGACACTTGGTGTCAATATCTGACACTTTCCGAGAAAACAAGGGTAAAACGCGCGCGATGAGTGCGCTGGACGAACAAAGGGGCAAGCCGGTTTTGATCATTTTTGGTCGGTTTTCGATCGATTTTTGATCGTTTTTTGATGTTTTTCGATCGATTTCGAACGGTTTTTGAATGATTTTGGACCCTTTTGGGTCGTTTTTTGATCTGAGCGCGCTAATATTCCCTCCCCGCCCGACTGCTTCGACGTGGTCCGGGGCGTTGCCCCGGTCTGACAAAACCACGAACGGAAGATCGAAGATCGAGGAGCGAAGATCGAAAGCGCGGGCCGGGCGGCCGGCAAATCCCGATCGAAGCGGTGATTTCCCAGTTCCTACGGTCATCAGCTCGTCCCCGAGACCAAAAGGGTCGGTCCGCCGGAGCCCCCTTTTCGCCCTTCAACCCAATAACGCCACCCCCGATCGGCTTTTGGAGGGTCTCCGCCGATCAGGCACTGGCGCGAGTGTCGGAGGCCGTCGAGGCGGCGGAGGATAGGTGGCGGAGGTTCGTTTCACCAGGCCTAAAAGGCCTGGCCTGAATGCCGCCTTTGGCGGAGAAAGGCCGCTGAAGCGGCCTGAAGAAACGCGCGGGCAAGCGGAGCTTGCCCGTGGCACCCATCATCTTGGCAGGTCAACGACCTGTCCTACCTACTGGCAACGATCGTTCGCCGTGACGGGCGAAGGCTGGAAAGTCGGTCCCACATAAGATGGTTGAGGCAGGTCAACGACCTGCCCTACAATCTCGCGGCGTCGCGCGGGCTAAAGCCACGCGGCTCGGGGTCAATTCGCTTTCGCGCTGCGGAGGAATGCCGAAATCGAGCCTTCCCATCTGGCCATGGTCGCGGCATCGCCGGTCACCACCACGAAATGCGGGCCTTGGGGGTGATCGAGAATCGTCGCGATCATACGGCTGTTGGGCTTGGGGTCGGCGCTCATCGTGGCCTTCACCGATCCGCTGAGGTCTATGACCGTCATCTTCACGTTGCCGATGGTCTTGGTGTCGATGTTCGCTCCCGTGCGCGTATACGGTGCTCCGTTCGCTTGCGTCACCTGTCCCAGCCAGCGATCGATGTTCTGGTCGTCCATGCCCTTCATGTTGGGGAAATGCGTGATTCGAACGGCGGCGTCGGCTTGGTCGCCTTCCACCTTGGGGAGTTTGAAGGCGGCGACGGCGGCCATCGGGCCGGGGGGGACTTCTTCGCGTACCCAGCCATCCGGAACCGTCAGCGTCAGGCCGGTCAGCTCCAGCGGCTTTCCCGGCATCATGCCCGAGCGATCGACGGGGGCGGTCGGCGGAGGGGGCGCCGGAGGATTTGAGGGCGGCTGAGCGGGCTGCGTTGGCGCGGGTGAAGCCGCGTCGGTGGCGGGAGGCGGGGTTGGTTTTTTCGCGTCGGCGGCGCGAGGGGGGTGGGCCGGCGATGCGGAGGTTGGGGTCGCTTTTTCGTCCGCGGGCTTCGACGTAGTTGATTTTTCGCAGCCGGCGACGAGTGCGCAAATGACGATGAAGAAAACGACGCCCGCCGTGGAGCCGAGAGATTTCATGAGCCTATTCTCCGAGTGTACCGATTGCTTGATCGAACAGGTGGCCATTGTATCTCCGAAGGGGCCTCCGACCAATGAGTGCGGCGCTAAATGGTGGTGAAGAACGCGTAATCGTGAAGGGCTGTGAATGATGACGCCGCTGCCGCCCCTTGGGGGCTTATGTTACCTGCGCAATCTACCGGGGGCTTGCGCCTGGCTTGCGCCCCCGGCTATTAACCTTCGCCCCCGTTGGGGGCTTAGGGCGCTGGTCTCCATTGGGGGCGTTGGGCGTTGGTACGTGCGCGTGTTTCAGACACGGGAGCCGATCGGATATACTCGTTTGATGGGTTTCATGAAGCCCCTTCGCTAACGAATCGGGTCAGGGTGGATGGCTCCGAATGCCCATGGCGAGTCGGACAGATCATTACGAGGTTCTCGGCGTGACCAAGTCGGCATCCGACGATGAGATCAAGCGCGCCTACAGGAAGCTGGCCAAGAAGTATCACCCGGACCGCAATCCGAATGACTCGGCCGCGGAGACGAAGTTCAAGGAAGTGCAGCACGCCTATTCGATCCTTCGCGATCCCAAGAAGCGAGAGCAATACGATCGGTATGGTGAAGTGGGGGTGGGGGAGTGGAAGACGGAACCGACGGGTCACAAGGTGTATCAATGGGGCGGATCCGCGGTCGGCGCTGAAGACCTCGAGGATTTGTTCTCGACGTTGGGCGGCGAAGGCGGTGGTCGGGCGAGCATCTTCGAAGAGCTTTTCGGCGGCGGGTCCAATCGACGGGCGGGGGGTCGCCGATCGAGTCGGCGGGCCGCTCCCGCGCGGGTGGCCGATCATGAAGAAGCGGTTGAGCTGACCTTCGACCAAGCCATCCATGGGACCACGTTGTCGCTTCGGCTCAACGGCTCCGCGGGGCCTCAGACCATCGACGTTAAGGTTCCCCCCGGCATTGAGGAGGGACAGAGATTGCGCGTTCGAGGACGAATATCGGGCGGGGCGGGTGTGGAACCCGGAGATTTGATCCTGAAGTGCGTCATCAAGCCGCACCCTTATTTCGAGCGGCGCGGGTCGGACTTGTTTGTGGAAGTGCCGGTGCGTGTCACCGAGGCGGCATTGGGTGGCGAGATTGAGGTGCCGTCGATCGACGGATTCGCCCGGATGACGCTTCCACCGGGTACGGCCAGCGGCACGAAGCTTCGCCTGCGAGGCAGGGGGCTTCGTAAGCCCGGCTCGACCGAGCGTGGGGACCAGTTCGTCACGATCAAGATTGTCCCGCCGAAGAGCCTTGGCGCCGAGCAGCGGGGTCTTTTCGAGCAACTTCGCCAGCACGAAACCGCCGATCCGCGGGCCGCGGCCCCCTGGGCCAAGGAGTTCGGCCGATGATTCTTGCCAAACGCGACCCGGAGCAGCTTCGAGTCCGAATCGGATTCGCCTGCCTGATCGTCGGGGCCTTGCTCCTGTTCTGGGCGTGGGCGAGCTGGATGTATCGTTCGTCGGTCTCCGCTCAGGCCCATGCTCAGGTCCTTGTTCGGGTGCAGGGGGCGAACGGATCGGACACGACCGGGCCGCAACAAGCGCTCCACGATCGGGCGAAATTGGCACGGGCCCTGTGGCTATTCCTGATTGTCGGACTGGGCTTGGTCTTCATCGTTTTGTTCGGCACGTATGCGATCGTGCGTGCCGTGCGGCGGCACCGGGCGCAGACATTGAAGAACGAGGAAGATTCATCGGAGGAACCCGACGTCTGGCAGATGCACCGCTTGCCGCCGGATGACGAGGACTGGGAGCGCCGAGCTTCGCCGGATTAAGCGATGACGTGCTTCATAGCCGCAGGATCGTATAGGAGCGGCGATGGGGGAGGGCCATGAGCGTATCGAATCCAGTGGCCTTGGTGACCGGCGGCGCGAAACGCGTGGGGCGGGCGATCTCGCTTGAGCTTGCCCGCGCGGGGTATGACATTGCGGTTCACTTTCGTGAATCGCGGCCGGAAGCCGAATCGCTCGCGGAGGAGCTTTCACTCCTGGGACGTCGGGCGGAGATCATCCACGGCGAACTGGCGGATCCCACGGCTTGGCCGGTGGTCATCTCGGAAACCGTCAATCGGCTCGGCCGGCTCGATGTTCTCATCAACAACGCGTCGCAGTTTTCGACGGATTCCTCGGATACGCTTGAGAGGTTCGACTTGGCCACGTGGGAACGTATGCTGCGGGTCAACTTGACGGCTCCGGTGGCGTTGTGTCATTACGCGGCGCGTCACCTTGCCAAGAGTGGAACCGGATGCATCGTTAACCTCTGCGACATTTCCATCGCCCATCCCTGGCCAGACCATCTTGCGTATGAGGCATCGAAAGCCGCGTTGGCAACGATCACCAAGGCGCTCGCACGGGCTTTGGCTCCCTCGGTTCGTGTCAACGGCGTGGCACCGGGAATCGCCGTGTTTCCCGAATCGTATTCGGAGTCTTTTCGAGAGAGCCTGATCCGCCGGGTGCCGCTTGGGCGGGCCGGGACTCCGGAAGACGTGGCCGGAGCGGTGCGGTTCCTGGTCGAATCGGCGCCGTACATTACGGGCGAAATCATCGCGGTGGACGGCGGTCGGTCGGTGGCGTGAGGGGATTGCGCGCTCGGCGAATGACGAAAAGGCCGCCCCCGCGCCGGGCCGAAAAGCTGGCCCATTCGGTCACGGACCCTTTGCTCCTTCCCAATATGACCTTCTATTGAATCCCACGCAGCAGTTTTGTTAATATGGGTAAAAGACAAGCGGATGCTCCGCGGATCGGGCCTTGGGTCGACAACGATGGAAAAAAAGTCTCGAATTCCGTGTCCGTTTTTCCGGCTGATCGCGTTTGTACGGTTGGGATGCACAGGTTCTGGTCAGCCGCCCGCCCTACCCAACCGTCGGCGCGGCTGGTCAGGTGCCTGGCTCCCCCACTTTTGACCCTGGATGAAGGGTGCGGCCAGATGGACATGGTTGGGAACGGGAGGAAGGAACATGAAAACCGTAAGACGTCGGATTCGTTTTTTGATCGCCTGGAGTTGGTGCCCCGCGTTTCTGCTCGCTGCGGCGGGCAGCGCGCAGGGTGTGGTGCTGGATTTCGCCGCCTACATGGACGGCGTCTGTTCCGGATCGGGCGCCCCTCAGTTGGGTTGGGGTTCATTCAGCATTGATACGAACACGAACGTGCTGACATATCGCGTGGAGTACGATCCAAGCATCATGAACATCACTTTCGCGCACCTCCATCATCTACCCGATGCGTGCGGGCAAGTACCCGGCGGTCCGGTGGTGGTCACATTGAACACCCCGGGGAATCCCATGGTCGGCACATGGAACCTGGTGCCTCAGGAGGTTGAAGCGATCGCCGGGGCGGAGTTCTACGCCAACATCCACACGGCGAAGTTTCCCGATGGGGTGGTGTCGGGCATACTCTACTCGGTTCCCAAGAGCCGATACATCTCGTTCTTTCCGCGCAAGCTAACCGAGAGCAGCACGGCGGCGACGCAGGCAATCCGTGTCAAGCTCGTGTCACTACACCATCCCGATCCGCCGACGGCGGGGAGTCCGGACTTCACGGCCTCGGAAGGAGGCTTCCGATGGGTGGGAGCGCCGGCGTCTTCGTCGGACGCACCAGCCGCGAACATCGACGTGGCCAGCCTCCAGTGTACGCCGGAATTCCGCGATTGGAGCACGGTGCCCTGGGTTTTGCATGTTTCCGGGTCGGAGGTCGTCCCGAGTTCGGTTTATGAGGTGCAGGTGGTGGATGACACGTGCGCGGACCTGAACGACCCGGGTTGCTACTCGGCGCCGTTTACGGTCTGGACGGTTCGGTGGGGCGACGTGTTCGAACCGTACGCGGAATACACGGGTGGAGGCCAGCCGAACTTCGGCGACATTTCGAGAATCGTGTCCAAGTTCCAGGGAGTCGCGGGTGCGGTGACGGTCCCGCGGGCGGACCTGGCCGGCCCCACCGGCCCCGGGATTCCGAACGTCCCCAACCGAACGGCCAATTTTGGTGACGTGAGCGTGTGCGTGTCGGCGTTCAGCGGATTTCCGTATCCGTACACGCTGCCGACGCCGTGTGAGTAGGAGGGCGAAGATCGAAGTTGGGGAATCAAAGCCAACAGGACCTAACAGACAGAACGGAGGAGGGTCATGGTTCCTTGAACTCATTGGCGGCCGATGGGCAATTCGATATTGTCTTGCGCGTGTTTCAGGGGAAGGGGAAGCGCCCTCAGGCTGCCGATTTCCATGCGATCGACGTGTCTACCGGCCATCTTGGTTCTGTCGGTGCCGGTTGCAGCCGTAGGATTTCGTCCTCGCCCCGGCGACGCCGACGGGGACCGAGACGTTGATCTGCGCGACGTGGCCGCCCTCCAAGTCTGCATTGGGGGGTCTGGCCAAGCACTTCCGCTCGGCGATGAATGCCTGACAAGCTTCGACGTCGATCTAGATGGCGACGTTGATCTATCGGACGCTTATCGAGTTCCCTGCACGGCCAACGGTCCCTGGCCCACATGGGGTGAGTCGGGATGTTCGACAAGGAAGTTTGGTTGCCTTCTGCTCTGCGGTCCTTACTCCGGTGGTTGTTGTCTTCGCAATTGCAGTGGCAAAGTCATCGAAGCATTTGATAGGGTCGACGCAGAGTATCGATGCAGCCCGTGGGGATTTGTCACGCATTGTTCGGGGCTACCTGTATGTTCGAACTGCGCGATTTGTGAGTTTTACTACTGCCTGTGCCAAGAATACGACTAACATGCTTGGTCACGTCTTAACCTGCGACTTCCGGCAAGGCCCATCAACTCTCAGGCAGAGTTGCTCAAGAGGGGGGCACGCCCCGCGAGTAGAATCCCCGGCGATCACCTGGGCTAGGGCTGCTTGGGGTTTGTGGGCGGGGGACGGAGCGAGGGGTTGGGATTGCGGCAGGTTCGTGTGGCCTCGTGGCATACGCCCGGACATGGACGGGGACCGGGGCGGCAGCCGATTCCAGCGATGCACCGCTCCGAGCCGTTGCAAAACAATCCGTCGCTGCATGCGTTGTTGTTGGGAGTGAAGATGCATCGACCGTCCGGCCCGCAACTGTCCAGCGTGCAAGCGATGTTGTCGTCGCACGTTCCACAGGAGCCGCCGCACCCATCATCTCCACACGAGAAAGGGTCCGAATTGCAGAGCGGAACGCACTCACACGCGAGGTCGGCGCACATATCGAGGTCGAACACCTTGTCGAGGCCGATGCAATCCGTCTGCAACACGTCGTCCGTGCAGCCTTGATCGAGACCATTGGTGTCGCAGCACGAACCCGGCACTCCGATCCCTAGACAACGCACATAGCCAGCAGCGACGTGGGTAAACACCCCTTGAGGAACGTCAAGTTCGCCATATTGGTTTTGGCCCCAACCCACGAGGGTGCCGTCTGTGCGGATGGCCAAGCTGTAGTTCTCGCGGGCGGCTACCGCTACAAACGTCCCCGAAGGAACGACGGTTTGGCCAGAGGTATTGTCGCCCCACGCCGCGAGCGTGCCGTTGGTGCGGATGGCCACGCCGTGGTTCCTCCCAGAAGCGAGGGCGACAAACGTCCCCGGAGGAACGCTGATCTGGCCCAAGGTGTTCTCGCGCCAACCATAGAGCGTACCGTTGCTGCGGAGGACGAGGCTGTGCTTGTATCCGGGTGCGACGGCGATATACGTCCCGGCGGGCACGTCGGTCTGCCCGTATTGGTTGAAGCCCCAACCCTCGAGCGTCCCATCGATTCGAATGGCCAGGCAGTGGGATTCCCCGGCACCCACTGCAATAAAAGTTCCCTCGGGGACATCGGCCTGGCCATAGTCATTTTTGCCCCAGCCCTCCAGAGTGCCGTCGGTGCGAATGGCCACGCTGTGGTACTGTCCGGCGGCCACGGCGATGAAGGTCCCGGGCGGGACAGTGGCTTGGCCAAAATTATTGGCACCCCAGCCGACCAGCGTGCCGTCGGAGCGGATCGCCAAGCTATGGTTGAAGCCGACGGCGATAGCGATGAACGTTCCCGCGGGAACGTTCTGGCCGTTGAAGCCCCAACCCACGAGCGGACCATCGGCGATAACGCCTTGTGCCGCCAAGTTGATGGTGGCCAAGATCGCGGCCAGTCGGCAGAACAGCTTCGGTTTGTGCATACCCCCTCAGTTTGTGTGGACTACACCCCGAGCACCGATAAGCAGAGCGTAGAGTTCAAGTATGATAAGGCTGAACGATTGCTGAATCAATCAAATTCGTGCACAACCCGCGTGAACAGCCAAAAACGAGGGTTAATCTGACCTTGCGGCCGTCGAACCGGGTTGGCCGGCGCATGCACCGCGGGAGCCCTTCCATGTCGCTACTTATCCACGGACGACAAGCAATGCCGAGCCGGAAACGGCGATGACAGCGCCGGCGGCGGCGCGAAGGCTGACTCGCTCCTTGTGGAAGACCATTACCACGGGGAGGAGGAAGACCGGGGCCAAGCTGCACAACGTTTGAGCGACGCCCAAGGGCGCTCGGTCGGTGGCCACCAAGGAACACCACACGCCCAGAAATGGGCCGGTCACGGCGCCGCAACATGCAAGCGCCAAGCCGGTGGAGCGATTCCCCCGGGGGTTTCGTGACCAAATCGGCGGACCTTCATTACTCCGAAAAGTCGGGTCACAACCCCGATGGGGTTGTTGGTGCATACCAACCTTTGACCCAGGGTAGCCCGCAGTAGCGGGCAACCCTGGGCTACAGGACGATGC